>Ga0307517_10003841_pt1 | contig 23298 bp, 10 predicted proteins | sample 23_EM_MG_FD_194515 | JGI IMG/M metagenome (GOLD analysis project Ga0307517, IMG submission 194515) | Populus trichocarpa ectomycorrhiza microbial communities from riparian zone in the Pacific Northwest, United States - 23_EM | ecosystem: Host-associated > Plants > Roots > Unclassified | place...
AATACAAAATCAAATGCAAAATTCTCAATCTAAATTCATGTACTGTTCTGACACATAATTAACTCCCCATTCAGTTACTGTTTTTGTTTTTATCACTTGAGTTAATTCCTTTTTTTTTTCTAGAAGAAATTGTACTTCCATTGTTTATATAAATGGTAAAAAAAAAAAAATGAAAATCGTGAACCATCAAACATGTGTATGCTAAATGCTGCATTTGCTATCTATAATTGTATTTTCTTATAATATTGTCTTGAAATAAAGGTATAATTAAATATTGAAAAAACACTATTTTTTTTAATCTATGTTTTTAGAGCTCTATTGATTGTTTTTTTTTACACTGTGACGATAAAAACCAATAACCACGTCTCATCCTATTATTATTATTATCATTATCATTATCACGAGAAATTATAAAAATTTTATTGGGTTAAGGAATGTTTAGAATTGTGTTTTAAATTGTATTTTTAAAATTTTTGATTTTTTATTTAAAATTAATTTTTTAAATTATTTTTATATATTGATATCTAAACTAATTTTAAAAAAATTAAAAATTATATTATTTTAATATATTTTTAAATAAAAAATAATTTAAAAAACAACTTTTATTATACATGATAAAATACCCATTACCGATTTAACATTTGAGAAGAAAAATCTATATCCAAGGTTCTTATTCCTTGAGGACACAATGGTCATTACATATCCAGGACAAACCTTTGCTTGGACTAAAATTCAAACCAAATGGAATTTCATAGCTGTCAAATACAGTGAAGCTGGGGATCCATGGAAAGTCCCCTGCTTTACTCTGCAGCTATAAATACACCAACTAGGACACAACCATAAACCACAGTAACCCAAAAACTTCCCCAAGAAAATCTGACCCTCTCTTCTTCTCTCTAAACTACGGCCCTAACTGCTTTTGTTTCACCTTCGTCACTCTGATCTCCCTCGAACACTTAATGAATCTTTTTGCCCATTAAAGCTCAAGCTTTAAGCTTTCTTTTGAACTCTCAAAATCCCTCCATCGTTTTCTAGTAAGATCATTTCCTTTTGACTCTCTTCTCAGTTTCAAAATCATCGGAAAAAGGACAATTTTTAGTGCCCGTTTTCCTTCACTCTAATTTCTTTTTAGATTTCTCATTATCATCTGTTTCCTCTTCTCCAAGAAGTTCAAGAAATCATGGAAAGAATGCAAGAAAACAACTCTTCTTTTGCATTCAACACAGCAGATATTGGTTCCTCACTGTCACAACTTATTTTGGCAGGAGGGACCAACACTTTGGATTCTATTTTCTCTCATTGCCAACCAGCGCGTTCTCTTACCAGTCCTGCTTTTGAGCCTTTAGGCTCTTCAGTCTATCTCCGCCAGAGAGATCTCTTGCAAAAATTCAGTGAAGAAAACAGAATAAACACCTCCTTATCTCACAATTTGCAAACAAACCCTCTTCAAAACCCTGTGCACTCCAGCAACTATTTGGCTCCAACCAAGAAGAAACTATACAGGGGAGTCAGGCAGAGGCATTGGGGCAAATGGGTTGCTGAAATTAGACTTCCTCAAAACAGAATGAGAGTCTGGTTAGGTACTTATGACACAGCAGAAGCTGCAGCTTATGCTTATGATCGTGCTGCTTATAAACTTAGAAGCCAATATGCTAGGTTGAATTTTCCAAATCTAAAGGATCCTGCTAAGTTGGGATTCACAGATTGTAGTAAACTGAATGCTTTGAAGAATACTGTGGATGCCAAGATTCAAGCAATTTTTCAGAAGGTTAAAAAGGAGAGGGCCAAAAAGAATGCAGCAAAGAAGAGTAATGTTGATGGTAAAAGCACAGGAAGTAAAAAGCCAGTGAAAGTGGATTCGAATGCATCAACACCATCTCCAGCATCATCATCATCATTTTCAACTTTGTTTTCTGGTGATAATTGGGGTGGTAGTGAATTGGTGTCACCAGCTGTTTCTGAAGATGGGTTTTGGAAGTGTGAGAGTTCTTCTTCTCCTTCTGTGTCTACAGATTGTCCAGTAATGGTGCCACAAGCTATGGAATTTGAAGACTGTTCCCTTGCAAGAATGCCATCTTATGATCCTGAGTTAATCTGGGAGGTTCTTGCTAATTAAGTAACCATTTCTCTTACCAATCTGAATTGGGGGACCGGTGATTATTAATTTGGAGAAACATCTGTTCTTGTTTCTCTACATGTATCTTTCAGTGCAAGATGTAAATAGTAACTGCTTTCCAAGTATGCCATCTTCATTTACTGTATGCCTTGGAAGGATTTTTAGAGCTTGTTGTAGCTTAGGTAAAAGGAGTTCTTATCACGCTTGTAGTGATTTGGCCTTTGTTTTCCGTATGAAGGCACTTTTAAGGCTATCTTATAATTATATTTTGATTTTTGAATGGATTTTGCAGCTACATCTTGTTACTGAATTATAGCGATCGGTAACCTATCCATAAACAGAGCAAACCACAGTAGAAGAGGCTTCTTGTGGTTATTGTCTGGCCTTTGTTTTTAATGGGCAATCAAAGATTTCTTGTGGCAGATTCCCATTCTCCACAAGTGGCCATGCGGCATTGGAGAGTTTGGTTACCATTAGTTCCTAGCAACAACCTTCAAGCTGTACAGGTTATATTTTTAGGTTTTTTACAGCTTTGCCTTGAGACTTGTATGGGTGCTAGGTATGATTTTCAAATAATAATTAATTATGGTCCAGCCGCCGGTTGCTACAGTTAATTTGCATGCTTTCTAATTACAAGAAGTCAAGAACCTTTGAGTAATGAAATACTCGAATATATATATTATCTTACTTAAAGTATGTCATTTTATTACTAAAATTCACATTCTAGTAGCTTTAGAGGTTAAACCTGTTTTAATTTGATAGATTGATCCATAAATCCATAATGTAAATCAAACTATATTTTAACTTGAATTGAAAAAAATCTAGTCGGCTTAACCAGTTTAACCCGATTGATGATTGAATAAGTCAAACCCGGTTTAAACCTGACCAAATCAATTCTAATAATTTTTTAAAAAGAATAAAATAATTTATTTAAATACTGATCTACATATCATATGTATGACTATTGTACTAATCCACGTATCATTATTTTTTTAATATTGTGCATAATCACTTATTTTATAAACTTTTATTTGATAACATATTTTTAAATTAATTTACACTGTTAATGTTTTTATTTAGATCAATTTAAGAACATATTTTCATATAGACCTACTATATTCAAACGAATTTTATAAGATTTTTCAAGTGTTAAACTCAAGATATAAACAAATAAATAAATAAACCTCCTTAAAGTTTAAACATAGGCCAACCCCTTAAAATTACACTTCAATTGTGCTATCTTAATGCACCTATAAGAAACTGCCCGGTGGCAGTTACTTTACGGTGCATCGTTCTTGTTTCCCATGATACAGTCTGGGCCAAGAAGACACTTCAGGCTTCAATAATGCAGTGAACTGGTTGTGGGACAACAACATTAAGAAATCAATAAATAAATAAATCAGGCACCCAGGTTTGATTCAGATGGGCACACCTGGCTGCATCTTACAGGCACAAAAGTTTAATAGCTAAAAATTCAAATGATCATAAGTAGGATGCATTAATTCTTTAACATATTTTTTTTTCTTAAAAACATATGATAAATGCTATGTAAAAATAAGATTACAAATAAATAATAATAAAAATCTTTCAACTTTATTATATTACTTGAATGAAATAGTTAGAGCATGATTTTCTCCTAATAAATATTTTTTACACAACATTCATGAAAGATAAATATCCTTTACATAACATTAATATTAATGAAAACATGATAGTTCATCCAGAGATTTTTATGTGCCTGAAAATATAAAAAGATAATCATTTTTGACTTTTAACATTTCTTATTAAAAAACATGAGAATAAATAAACAAATCAATGTGATCTAATATAGGTCCAATATGCACCTAGGTTTGAACAAATTCTAAACCCAAGGGTGATGGGTCTAGTACCTTGCTAGACCCCCCATACACTTGGGTTCAGCTCGTAGTTACCAGCAAAGAAAGTGTGATAGACTCATACACATAAGAATAAGCTGAACAAGATAAAGACTTTTAATTGCTCTCTACACGCGAGGTAATGTCTATACTTTCTGAATTTTTTATTTTCAGTAATAATTTGTTTTTGATCCTTAACATAAAACCATAATTTTTAACCTCTAAAAATTAATTTTCTAACGTTCACCGTAACAACTATATTTCTCTAACGGTTCTTTTTTATTATTATCAACTGTTGTAACAGCTACTTGCTACAGAACAACTCTTTAGTTCCCTCATTCATTTTTTTACTAGCTGTTATATACTATTAGTCCATATATACTAACCACTCTTGAAAACATACAGCACCGAACCCAAAATAAAAAAATCCTCTTAGACCTTGGTGGGTTTTGTTTTGTTTTATTCTTTTGCTTGTTGTTTCTACATTCCTTGTTTTGAGTAAGAACATGTTGAATTCTGGAAATATCCTGAAGAAAAATGTCTATACATGCCTTTGAATTCATTGCAAACAATTTATCTAACACCGCCGATGATGATCCATGAACAACGACCGGACTAACATAAACATAATTCTTGTCTCTCCATACCTATCAAATAGGCAGAGGAGATAAAGATGCTATTTCACAAACGACTCTTGGGAGATGAACGACAAGATGTGGCCATGCCCATTGTCGACATAACAACACAGGCCGATGACTGGTGGTATTTAAGTGATGCGGCCGAGTGTTCCCATGTGGAATCAAACTTGGCTCTTCTTCGAGTTTCATCTCTCTTTCTTTCCGATATATATCGAGGCTATCAGTTCACAGCATTACTTATTCTTTTATTTACTACAATATCTTATTAAAAATCACTAAATTTATCATCATACTTTTAATTCTTAATTATATAATTCTCATTATGATTTACAATACATGTATTCAACAGGGCGAAGAATGCTTGTGCCGCAAAGCATGCATTTATGTGCTCTTTCTCTTTATGCTTACTACTTCATTGTTTTCTTCTCTTGATTCATGAAAAGCTCTTGCATGCCACCAGGCCCACAACTAATCCCGCCTTCAACTTTAAGTCGTTGTTTTATAAGCCCATTTGAAAAACTCAATAGTCTTGACCGAAAAGGAAAGCTCTCGGTAGATAAGCTTGAGCTTTGACACTGTATAGGGAAATCTAACTCCACTATTATCTTGTTTCTCTTTGGGTACTCCTATTAAGTATTAGAAATATACTAAAACTCCTCTACTTTTCGTTGTAGCAATTCTTAATAAAAGGTTGAGCTGTTTTTTTTTTTTTTTTTTTTGCTGTTTTTTTAAAATATTTTTTTTAATTTTTTTTTTTTTTTGTTTTTTTATTTGTTTTGCTTCTTTTTTTTTCTTTCTTTGTTTTTTTTCTTTTAATAAATTTTGTTTTGTTTAATTTAGTTTGTTAATGTTAATATTTTTTTAATTTAGTTATCAGATTTTTATGACATTGATCCCGGGTTTAACAGGTTAACTTGGTTTCACGAGTTAACCCGGATTTTTTTTTTAATTATTTTTTTTCGTTTACTTTAGTTTGTTAATGTTAAATTTCTTTCTATTTAATTATCAGACTTTCATGATACATATCTCAGGTTTCACGGGTTAACCCAGTTAATTCTGGATTAACCCGTCCATTTTTTTTTGTTTTTTTATTTTGTTAATATTAAATTTTTTTATTTAGTTATCAGACTTTCATGACAAGGATCTCAGGTTTAACATGTTAATCTGGTTTGACGAGTTAACTCGGAGTTTTTTTTTTCTTTTTAATTAATTTTTTTTGTTTACTTTAGTTTGTTAATGTTAAATTTCTTTCTATTTAGTTATCAGATTTTCATGACACATATCTCAGGTCTGACGGATTAACCTGGTTTTACGGGTTAACCCAGTTAATTATGGGTTAACCCGTCCATTTTTATTTGTTTTTTTTCTTTTGTTAATGTTAAATTTTTTTATTTAGTTATCAGACTTTTATGACATGGATCCCGGGTTTAACGGGTTAACCTGGTTCGACACGGTAACCCGAAGTTTTTTTTCTTTTTAATTAATTTTTTTGTTTAATTTAGTTTGTTAATGTTAAATTTCTTTCTATTTAATTATCAGACTTTCATGACACATATCCCGGGTTTGACTGGTTAATCTGGTTTCACGGGTTAACTGATTTAATTCTTGGTTAACCCATCAACTTTTTTTATTTATTTAGTTATCAAACTTTCATGACATGAATCCCAAGTTTGATGGGTTAACCTGGTTTGAAGGGTTAACCCAGTTAATTCAGATTTTTTTTTCTTCATTAATTTTTTTCTTCATGTTGGTTTTTTTTCTTTTTAATTAATATATTTAATTATCATACTTTTATGACACGATCTTGCAGCCAGACCTACATCCAAGGCTCTTGGATCTGGTGTTGCAGTCAGACTCACTTAAACTTGAGTCGTGTAAGTTTATTATTATTATTATTATTATAAATATTACTCTTGGGTCAAGCGTTGCAGTTAGACCCAAGGCTTTTGGGTATATCTTTGCAGAAAGACTTAACACTCTTAGATCTTAGCCTTTTTATATTTTTTATGCAAGAAAAAAAAAATTAACCCGTGGGTATGCCTTTGTTTTTTTCCCTTTTCATTTTATTTTTAAGCATTTTATTGTGGACTGCACAGTGCAGTCCATAGTGAAAAAGTTGATGCCTTTAGTTTTTTTCTAGCTTTTTTCTTTTTTTTTCTTGTAAAACACTAAAGGAGATTAGCTTTTTACACAGTGTAAAAATGTGTGATTCATTGTAGCATTTTTAGGGGACCAAAGTGAAAAGAATAGAGAAAATAGGTGGCAGTTTCAAGATTTAAACTAAAATGTTCACTTTAGTCCTTCTACTTTTCAAATGATAGATGTTCATTCCCTTAGATTTTCACAAATCAAATTTTGATCCAAAACTTTATTTTTTTAGGTTCTTAGTTTGAGAGAGGAGAAAAATAGTTTTTGAATTCCGATGAAAGAGAGAGAAAATCTCGGTTGACATCGATTTATGCCATTAAAAGGTTAATTTTGGTATTAATGGGTTCTATTTGATGATGAGAGTTTCATATATGTCTTGTTTGTCCTTCTCCTTGCCTGAGATGATAGATTTAAACTCGAAAAGATTTTTGGATTCATGTTGATTTTGAGTTTTTGGCTTGTTTTTTGGGTTATTTGAGACCATAAATGGGTTTAACAAGGTCTCTTAGATGTTTTCTATGTATTTTAAATAAACAAATGGATTGAAAATCAAAATTTTGAGAAAAAAGCCTTAAGGCTTGATTTTTCGGTGACCTTTGGTCACCAAAAACTAGGCCAACAAATGATGTGTTGTATGCATTCTTATTTTAAAAAAAATTAAAGGGCAAACGACACGTTATTTGCTCTTTAATATTGAAAAAAAAGGTCTGGCATGGAGGTCATGCTTGTTTTCAAGGGTTTAAAGTGTGAGCCAGACCTTTTATATATATATATATATATATATATATATATATATATAAAGCCTTTTTTTATCAAGCTTTAAAAAAATAGGGTGTTTTTTTTCATTTCATTCCCACATGCCACTCTTATTTTTTCTTTGAAAAAAATATTGTTTGATATAAAAAAAAAGTCACATGCACTTAGATTGACATATAATTAAATGGAAAGTAGTTTTGGAAATAAAAAATTATTAAATCCATTGAGGTGCATAACTTAGATCGAGGGTTTGACATGTTAGCTTGGTTCACTCAGATTTTTTTTTGTTTTTTTAGTTGAAATTATTATTTTCAATTTCATCCTTCAACATTGAGTTGATTGAAAATTCGACATTTATTTTGATTTGTTTTTTATAAGATTATCACGATTTCATGACTTGGGTCACAGATTTAGATGATTAACTCGGGTTTACCTAAATCGATCCAATATATTGTCGTCTCAATTATTAAACACATTCAGGTCTATTGTCCATGTTGCAAGATCATATATCTTGATACATATTTATCTTTTAATTTTTCAATTAAGTATTTAACTATCGGAAATGACTTTCTTTTATATTTATTATTACAAATAATTATTAATTTATTTAATTAAATACACAGAGTTTTTTTAATTGAAGAAAGCACATATCATGTAACTTGTATAATACTAGTAGCAGAGATCATATTCCTTGCATGTCTTTTAATGGAAAGAATAAAGTCAAATAAAACAGTGTTTTCTAGCCAAAGAAGACGACGACGACGACGACGACGACGACGACGACGTTGATCTCTACTCTACCAAGCTGTAAACTGTGCATGAACTGATTGGCACGGATTTATGCTTCTTTTCCCCTCAATTTTCATTTGTTACCGCATGTGAGAAGGCTCTTTCTTTCCCTGACAACTATTTGAGCGCTTAAGAGCATGTCGAGAAAGAAAAGAAAATTATTTGCTCTTTAGCAAAGCCACCGAAGGAATATTCTTCGAGGATAAAAGGCTGCAAGTTGCAACATCTGAGATCTGAAACTCTTGATTTTATCCAGTCCTCGATTCTTGACTCTCCAGACTCTTAGATCCTCTTAGAATAAACATATTTGTTTTAATCCTTTCTCGGTCTCGAAAATATGAATAAAAAGGATCCATATTTAAATAAATATATGGAGTGGATGAGATATCGAAGAAAGGAAAAAAATCTTGTAACCGTGAATAAATAATATTTTATCAATTTTTTAATTCTTAAGCTCTCGACATGAATGGCCTAATAGCACAGTAATTCTGAATGTGTGAAATTGAATGGGAAAATCACTTGATTGCAGAGCAGTAGGCTTTATAAGGACTACATTGTTACATTTTCAAAACGAAGAGAGTAAAACGTATTCACCCGTTATTTGTCTCCATCACGACCAATACCATGGAAAGTATGAATAAAGAACAAAACAACACAAAAAAAATAGGCAACTTGCCTATTTATTATTTATTTAATTTCTTGAAAAATAATTAATAATAATAATAATCAAGTAGTAGCAAACGATGAGATGAGAAGAAGCTCGGAACCTTTCGCTATTGGAGGAGCTGCCAATGGCGGTGCGTTTAGTCCTGCCTTTCGTCTACTGAAACCCCCACCCCCACCTCCACCACCGGTTGCGGCTGTAGCGATCTCTTGACTTTTAAAGATGGTGACAAATGATTATGTGACGATTGCGAGTGGAAAGATGGAAGATGAGTTCATAAAACGACATCATAAACATGATGTTAAAGAACATCAGTGTAGTTCTTCTCTTGTCAAGCACATCAAGGCTCCTGTTCCTCTTGTAAACACCAATTCCTCTCTCTCTCTCTCTCTCTGTTTTTTTCTCTTAGATTAAAGTTAATGTCTAGTTACAAGAGAGATGCATATTTTTTTTTAGATCCGAGAGCATTTAAGGTTGATTTTATTGTTCGTCGGGTTTATCTGTGGTTTTAGTTTTGGGGCATATTTCGAAGAATTTTTGGTTGAAGATAAATGGTTTTGTTTTTTCTTAAAAACAAAAAACAAAAAAATTGTAGCAAGTATTTTGAAGTGATATATTTTCAAAATTTGCAGCTACGATTGAAATTGGTTGAGTTTGTGGATCCATAAGAATGGGGTCATTACTTGTCTGCATTTTTATTTACTTTAAAGGCTCAAGATTTGTGCTAAAATATGCAAAATTGGGCGTTTAATGTATTGCTTCCGAAGCTAGAAAGAATAGTTACTCTTTTTGCTGTCATTGTTTAAAAAGTTAAATCGTGTGTAATGGTGGGTAGAGACGGCATTACTGCCTTTTATATATAGTTTCAAATATTTGATTGTTGTGACGAATATGGAAATGATTTGATTTTGATGCTCTTTTATGCTTGTGTCAATGATTAGTGGTGTTTGCATGATCAGGTGTGGTCTCTGGTGAGGAGATTTGATCAACCACAGAAGTATAAGCCATTTGTAAGTAGGTGTGTTGTGCAGGGAGACCTTCAGATTGGAAGTGTTAGAGAGGTGAATGTTAAGTCCGGACTTCCAGCTACAACTAGTACTGAACGATTGGAGCTATTAGACGATGAGGAGCACATTTTTAGTATGAAGATTGTTGGTGGAGATCATAGACTTAAGGTACATTTTTCAATGTTCATTTAACTGTTTTGCATAGTCATGAGTTGGATTGTTTTAAGAAATTTTTAGTCATGAAAGGTTTGGTTATTGAGGTAATCACATGTGTTTTGGTGGGTGTCTAAATCCCAGATGAATCTGATGAGATTAGACTGGTTGTTAGGATGTGAACTTTGGGCATCTAAGCTTGTCTGCAATGTTAGAATTTGGGTAGCATGACAGAAACATTTTTTATGCTGATGTGATTGGTCTACCTTGATGTTAATGCAATTTTGCCTAAAATGTCCTAATACGGTCTTTGTAGATGCTGATGCAGTTTTTGCTCTGAAATGTAGAGCTATTTTCTATAGCGTAGTTTGCCAAATGGCAAATTAAAATTTAAAACTTGCATCACAATCTGGCTGGATATATTTCTTCAAGTAATTTGGGTTAATTGACTTTATGTTAGAATCTGATTTTAATGTGCCATTGGAGCTCTCTGCTCGAATTTTTCAGGTTAAGATGTTACTATATGAGAATTCAAAAGCTTCTAAAATCTGATGTCATCGTAAACAAGATTTATATACAATTCGATTGATTGACAGTCATTGATTTTTGTTAGATACTAGTTTGTTCAATTTGTATGATACATGGTAGTTTGTATGCTGGCTTATCGTCACAGAAGATTTTATTCTTAGGAGGCAACAATGGAGCACAACTGCTATGTTGAATTTTGCTTAATAACTAACTATATAATATGCTATTTTACAGAACTATTTGTCCACTGTTACTGTTCATCCAGAGGTCATTGATGGGAGACCTGGTACATTGGTGATCGAGTCATTTATTGTGGATGTGCCTGATGGAAATACCAAGGATGAAACATGTTACTTTGTTGAGGCCCTGATCAAGTGCAACCTGAAGTCACTGGCTGATGTGTCAGAGCGTTTGGCGGTCCAAGACCGGACAGAACCCATTGACAGAATGTAAGTATGCAGGGCAGGTTCCTAGTGTAGAGGTTCTGATAACGTGGGTGGAAATGAAGGTTTTCATTGTCTGAAGAATGGAGAGCTTGGCATCCAAGAGGCAAAGTCACTGTTCTTTTCTTTACGCTTATGTTCAATCCCATTGCTCATCTACTGCCTTTATAGGATTTGTAAACGAACCAACATGTTAGATTGCCCTCCTTTGTTCTTGTTCAATGCTTTAATAATGTGGTACGTATTCATATCTGATTGTAAATATGCATGCATTATGACAATTGAACATTAGAATATTTGTTTTGCTTTTGATCAAACTTCCTTTAGCCCCGTTTCTGGCTTGATTGCTTAATGCTTCTTTGTCTCACACTCAAATGTGGATCTCCACTCAACCTGTTGCAGTTACTGACCATGGACAGCCCACAAATCCCAGAGTGATAAAGTTCATATCCTGTTCTAGTCTTTAGTGCAAGTGCATGATTTAAGACTAGGTGCGCAGGAGTTGCAGGTTCTGGTCTGCGAATTTGGCATGGTTGATCCATACAGTGCTGTTTTTTACACAAGTTGCTTCTAGTGTCCAAAGCATGATGACATTCTTTCCAAATGAGATAAGTTGATAAGGTTTAAGCTTTAGGATATGCGCTTGTAGGACCAGAGTCCAGAGCCATATGGCATGAGTGTTGCTGAGCAAGGCTCGACAAGGATAGAAATCTGTGTGACTGGTGAGCCTACGGGCCTCTGGTCTTTTGTCAAAGCATAAACCTTGGCTCCCCACTCACCCGAGCTTTATATAAAGCTATAAAGGTGCAAAACTGGATAAAGAAATTTAGGGAACGGAAAAAAGTCAGTAAAAGAAAAGTTAGGTGACCGCAAAACTACAAAAGCACAGGAAGTGAAGCTCGACGACTGTAACTATCAAGCCAAGGTGATGTGAAGCCCCCTTTTATGTTTATATACAAGTATTATTTAGCAATATAAAAGGTTTTTTTTTGGGTGTTATAAATTAAAATTTTATCATAAACTTAATGTAAAGATTTTTTTTTATCCTTCAAGTTAACAATATAACATTTTTATGGTAGTTTTTAATTCAAATAAAATAAAATTAATGCTCTAAAATAAAATTAGATTATCACGAATATAAAATATTAAGAAGTTTCTTTTATCTGTATTATTTTGTCATTATACAGCACACTTAGATATTTGTTTTCTCATTTCATTATTATGTGTATTTTACTTATTTAATAATTTTTTAGTAGTGATATTCATTCTTCATTAAGAAGAAATTACTATTTTCCTAATTATTTTAATTTTATTATTTGAATTTTGAAAAACATTATTCATTCAGTAGGTTGTTTATTTATTAGTTATTTTTATTTTTAATGTAACTTTATATAAAATACTATTTATTCTACCTTGATTAACTCATTTTTTATTGCATATATTAGGAAAAGTTTATAATTTATTTTAGAGTTGGTTTGTTTTTGCGTTTCAAAAGCGTTTTTGAAAAAAAAAATTGAATTTTTTATTTACTTCAAATTATTATTTTTTGTAATTTTAGATTATTTTGATGTGCTGATATAAAACAAATAATATTTTTTTTAAAAGAATTATTTCGATGTATTTCCAAACAAAAAATATTTTGAAAAACAACCGTTACTATAATAATAAACTTGCTCTTAATTTTTTAATTTTTATTCAATTCTAATCTGATTGAACGATGAATAACATTTTATAATAAAAATATATAAGAAAGGAAAACTATATTTATATTGGAAAAGGTAGAAAAATAAAGAAGGAAAAGAACTAGGCCCAGGCCTCGAACCACTGGAACCAAGTGAGGCATGCCTGGGTTGGGACGCGGCCAAGTAAGATGAACTATCCAATATCTTTTTCTTTTTGTTTTTGCTAGTCTAGCTGATTTCCAGAGAGACTCGCTGGAACTGGAAGGGCAAATTAAATTCAGAAAATAAGAGTGTATAACAATAGACAAGAACACAAAATAATGTCCAAAGTCTTAGATATTCCATAAATAACGGTAAATAGATTAATAAATGTTACGAATCCTGTCTCTTCCTAAACGGCTCGCCAAGTCCAGCGATGCGTCTCCTTTATTAACCCACCTGCTGCCTCTCCTCCACCCTGACTCTCTCTCCATTTTCCTGTTGAAGAAGAAGACAATCACTCTTAGACAAACTCCTCCTTTCATGCCACTTTTTCCTCACTAAATAACACCCTCTCTCTCGTGCTCTACTAAGTACTTTACTTTACAGTGCCCCCCCTCTATTTCTTTAATCTCCATTAACATTCCTTCTCTGTTCCTTTCTCTTTGTTTCATTTCCAGATCTGTCAACCAAACCCAGTAAACAAAAATCCCATAAAACCCATCTTTGTATCTTTCCCTTTGTACTCTCTCTTTGCGTTCTCACTAAACTTCACGAAAATGCCAAGCTTCTTGGTTTCTTTTCTTCTTGTTTTTACCATTTCGGTATCTTTTTTAAGTTGTATTACAGTTGGGGAAGTGGTAACCTGCTCGGGAATAGTACCGATGAGGCTCCGGAATGACAAGATATCCATAGCTGATTTTGGTGGTGTCGGTGATGGCAAGACACTCAATACAAAGGCATTTAGAGAGGCAGTTTATAGGATTCAGCATTTGAGAAGAAGAGGCGGCACCTTGCTTTATATTCCTCCCGGGGTGTATTTAACAGAAAGCTTTAATCTTACTAGCCATATGACTCTTTACTTGGCTAGAGGTGCTGTTATTAAAGCAACCCAGGTAATTAATCTTTGATTAGATCGCGTTTAAGTCTTGTTTAATTGGTCTTTACCTGTTTCTCATAACTGATGCTAATTAGGCATAGTTACTCTAGGAGTCTTTTCTTTCATGCAATTGATATTTGATGGTAGATATCATGTTTTTGCCAAATAAAAAAAAAAAATTACTATCATTTTCAATTTGACTCTGGTTTAATGTCATTAGTTTAATTCACATGGATCAGGTTCATGTGTGTCTTACTTTGTGTGACCACTCACAATATATGAATGTCGTTAACATACATTGAGTGATTATTGAAGGGATGCGATTATTAATTAGTATTGGTCAATTAGATATGGGAGTAAGAATCGTGCATGCCATGATTGTGACACGAATTCATGGCCACCATTGATCTAGCGGGACCATCCAGATCAAAGGGTAGTCATGAATTCGTTGCACGAAATTCGTGCCACAATTATTTCTCATGAACTAATTACTACATGATTAAGCTGTCGATTAATGGTGGCTTTATTACTATTATTATCATCATGATCGTCGTTATTACTTGAGTGCGGGAGAGGGGGCGGGGGCGGGGTTGATTCTGAATGAGCAATTAGATTTTGAAGAGCAAAGTGAAGGGATTAGCATAAGCTGTTGCGCGTCCAGCTGTGGATAGAGAAAAGAAAATGGTGGGTCTAGTTTTGTGTATGGGTTGCATGTGCTTACATTTATATGTGTTAAACAACTACGATGGATGGAATCGTTGGGGGCAGCCAAATAGCTGGCAAGTCATGTCATGTCATGGCTTTTTCTATGCTTAGATGTTGTTAGCTCCATAACCAAAGAATAGTTGTGGATGGAGTTAATTGTTAAATATGATAGTGACGCTGTTTGTAGCAAACAATAAAGTCACCCTCGAGGTTTCATCTTGGTAAATAATGTCACAACTAATCCAAAGTGATGTCCATTAATTTATAGTTAACAAGGTGACGTTTTTTTCCCTTCTTCTTTTTTTTTTTTAAAGATAAAGGATTGCAAAGAATTGATAAGTGTCGAAGGTCATTAACCGCCATAAGCTATGACTGCATCACATTTTTTCCTGCCGACAGCAATGGTGGCTCTATGCTGTCCGATCCCAAATATTTATTTATGGCTTTTTAGTAGTGTATTTGTTTGATGCACGAGAACTAATCATATAAATGGAACTCAATTCTTATACTAGAAATTTATAATGAACTGTAGAACTTGAATGCATTCCTTATGAAATTATGGGAGAAAACTTTACTGCTGCTAGTCTTTTCCTTTTGGTTTGTAACCATAGTGGTTTTGATTAAAAATAAAATAAAAATGATTATAATATTCGATAGCTTGTGCTTATGGGATTTGGGATGAGAATCTGGTCTTTTTTCTTTTATCTTGCCTGTTGCTTCAGGATACTGGGAACTGGCCCTTAATTGCTCCTCTGCCATCTTATGGAAGAGGGAGAGAGCGCCTTGGCGGAAGGTATATGAGCTTTATTCATGGAGATGGACTTCAAGATGTCATCATCACAGGTTGGTTTCAACCGTAGGGTCTAGCAGATGCCTCCTTTGTAATTTAAGCATCGTAGATTGCATTTTGATTCATGGATTTTCGGTGAGATATTTAGGTTCAGTTTTAGTTTAAATTGCTCCAGTGAGGTTTAAATAATCTAGGTATTCTATTGTTGTTTCAAATTCATGGATATATTGCAATCTTGTTTAAGTTTGAAGTTGAAAAGCTTAAGAAGAAGATGTATTACACTTTGAGGGATTTGGTTGGCATATCAGCTTCAATTGTTTTTGGTGCTGCTCTCTTCTTTACAATTCTAAACTTATATGTATGTAATCAGCATAATGACCTTAAATCGCTTGGTTTTGAGATGAGAATAATACACGGGGCTTACTTAGATTTTCCTGTCTTAATACCTGATGACATTGTGTTTTGTATTATACGTGTGATGCTCAAAAAGCTGCTGTTTTTTAGGTGAGAATGGGACAATTGATGGCCAAGGAGATGTCTGGTGGAACATGTGGAGGCAGAGAACTCTTCTTTTTACAAGACCTAATCTCGTTGAATTTGTAAATTCAAGAGGCATAATCATTTCCAACGTGATTTTCCGCAATTCTCCCTTTTGGAACATTCACCCTGTTTATTCACGGTAATAATCGAAGATAGGTTTTTACATTTTTAGTTCTTTCTCTTTAATGTTGAAGGAGTTGACTGTGCTGGCAATGCCCTCATTGTAGATTGACATCAGCTTTAACTCTTTAATCAGTTCCAAAGTATATCTTAAAATTTTAAAGACAAGATACAATCATGTACAACTGATGCGCATGACATTCTGAATCTTTGATCATCCTGGACAGTTAATAATTACTTTTACAAGTCTTGTGGATATCCAGATGGTCCTACTAATCATCTTCAGTAGCTGAAGCTCTATCCATGTATTTGATGTAAAACTTTTGGTTTTTGGCTTTTAAGTCATATTACCGAAGCAGATTTTCTTGTTTTCTGTGGTATCCAAGTTTCTCTAGAGCTCGCGACGAGCAACTGTTTAGGTGGTTGGGAATCAGTATGTGGCTGTAGAGAAGAAATTGGTGGGAGCACTCTCATACATGTCATTTTGTCAAAAATAAACTTGAATGATGAATTGAATAGATAATTTTAGTACTGACTGCTGTTAACCTGATGCAGCTGATTTTTTGGGGCTCACAAGTTAATTTATATGATATTTCTTTGTTCTTTGCAGTAACATTGTTATTCGATATGTTACCATCTTGGCTCCCCTGGATTCTCCCAATACCGATGGAATTGATCCAGGTACATTCTACGATCCATTAATTATTATTATTGCTATGTAATTTGTCATGCTGCTGGTTGATGTTTTACGCACGTAGCATCTAAGTTTACCGTCAATCTAAGTTTACCGTCACTTTTGCTTCGGGGAGATATGTACATGTACCTGTTTTAATATTGAGCTACAAGTTACACAAACTGGTTAGTGTAAGGAATGGAATGATGAACGTATCTCTTGAACTTTATTCTTACAATTCATCAATAATTCAACGCAGATTCAAGCTCTAACGTCTGCATAGAAGATTCATACATTTCCACTGGAGATGATCTTGTAGCTGTAAAAAGCGGATGGGATGAATACGGAATCGCTTATGGTCGCCCAAGCTCCGACATCACTATCCGGAGGATAACAGGATCATCCCCATTCTCTGGAATAGCAGTGGGAAGTGAAACCTCAGGCGGAGTGAAGAATGTCCTGGTTGAAAACATAAACCTCTACAATATGGGAGTTGGCATACATATCAAAACAAACATTGGAAGGGGAGGATTCATTAAAAACATCACAGTCACTGATGTGTACATGGAAAATGTTCGAAAGGGTATAAAGATAGCAGGAGATGTTGGTGACCACCCAGATGATAGTTTCAACCCTAATGCTCTACCAGTTGTTTATGGCATCACCCTTAAAAGCATATGGGGTGAGAAGGTTCAGCAGCCAGGTTCAATACAAGGCTTGAAGAACTCCCCTTTCACGGGGATTTGTCTCTCTAACATCAACCTTCATGGTGTACCAGGGCCCCGATCCTCTCCTTGGAAATGCTCCGATGTAAGCGGATCTGCCCTCCTGGTGAGCCCATGGCCTTGTTCTGAACTGACCAGCCCTCATCAAACTGGTTCTTGTTCCGATCACTTTTGAGATCCTCGTGTATTTCTTTCGTTTTTCTTAATGTGATGCAATAAAACTCACAAGAAGTTATTCAAAATGCCTTTATTTCTACGTTGATATTGCTTACAGGGTATTTCTAAAACACCACTCTCTTTATCTTAATGGGTCCTTAGGCTTCATCTATGGCTAAGATATTCTCCTCATGCTATACATACATCATCTTCTATCAAGTTTCGGTATTTATCAGTTCCAGCACACGAAACCCATAAAATGCTGAAAGCTATCAAAAGGTTTACCGGCACACATAATTTCTGCACAAGAACATCTCTCTCAACGTTTGCGCTATGATCAATTAGAAGGGTAGAGTCTAATTGGCTAAAAAAATATGCGGTGGATAGAGCACAAAATATAGTAAAATTCATATATCAATTGCTGCAACATCGCCGCCGCAGCAGCAGCAGCAGCAGCAGCATTATTTAAAAGTTTCTACTAAAACTAAAACATGTATTCTACGATACATCTCATAGGATGCCGATGTAATTTACATTACTTAACCACAACACAAAACAATACAATACACATACTTAAACACCCCCATAATATATTTATAATAACATTAATACCTTCCAAATCTCCTCAAAAATTATGCTTCAAAAACTTGCGAATCCCCTTGAACAATCCCCATTCATGCCCATGCCCCTCATGCTCATGCCCATGCCCATGCCCATGCCCCTCATGCTCATGTCCATGTCCATGCCCATGCTCATGCTCGTGCCCATGCTCCTCATGCCCGTGCCCATGCTCCTCGTGATCGTGCCCATGCTCGTGCTCGTGCTCGTGCTCGTGCTCGTGATCGTGATCGTGCCAGTGCCCGTGCTCGTGCTCGTGCCCGTGCCCGTGCCCGTGCCCGTGCTCGTGATCGTGATCGTGATCGTGATCCTCATGCTCATGCTCCTCGTGATCATGCTCCTCATGCTCATGCTCCTCGTGATCATGCTCATGATCATGCTCCTCGTGATCATGCTCATGCTCCTCATGCTCATGCTCCTCGTGATCATGCTCATGATCATGCTCCTCGTGATCATGCTCATGCTCCTCATGCTCATGCTCATGCTCATGCTCCTCTTCTCCTTCAACATGGTGGTGCTTGTGATGCTTCTTGTGGCCCCACTCCCTCTCCTCTCCATTTGCCACGTCATCATAGAAAGAAAACCTCTGACCCCCATGGTGAAACCTGGTCCACCTAGCAGGAATCTGCCTAACAACGCCACGTGTCGCCTGATGATCACCAAGTTCAAAACCATCATCCTTCTCACCGGATACAACCATATCATTACCGTAGAAACGCGGCTTCATCATATTGTGCCCGTGACGGCATCCGTGACGATGGCGTACCGGGAGTAACGGGCGTCGAGGCAAGAAGTGAAGGTTTGTTGGACGGAAAGTCACGACTGTTAGCGGCACCGCTGTCTCAATCGATTCCGTCTTCACCTCCGTTGATGACGATCCTGGTTCCTTTTGCTCCTCGATTTCTACATCAGCTGGATACTTTATTTCAGTTGCGGGCTCACTAGTTTCGGGTTTCTGGCTTGGGAGGAAGAGAACAGGCGTGGCTTTCGGATCGGATCTTGGTAATTCGGGTAGAGTGAAGTCCCCATCTGGTAGATCTGACGGAGTACGAGAATAAGCGACGGCGCATAGAAAGAAAAGAACGGTGACGGTGAGTTTGACGAACATTTTGAGATTAAAAGGTTATGGTCAATGTGTGGAGGTTTATATAGAACGAGGGGGCTAGTGGGAAAGGAGGGAAAAAGGCGGGCAGCGGGCAAGACGGTATGCCGACCAGTGGGAATGGAGAAAGAAAGGATTCGCTTGTCGATCGGATTTGTGTGTTGAATTGATCAAGGGGCTGGTGCTAAGGGAAGAAGAGTATTACTTCTTTATTTTGTTGAGAATGGTAAGATTGGGATACAGTTTGCGTGTATGAGAAATTTGTTGTGCGTTGACCAGAGGGTGTGCTCTCATCCAGGGTGGGTTTGGCCAGTTAATTACATTCATGCCATTGATTGTAGGTGCTGTCCCGTATATCTACCGTTACCATACAACCAATGGGCCACGTATTTTTACCATTCTACGTAGTTCTAAAAAAGTATTAGCAAAATATCATAGTATTGGTTGTTTTAAAATTCATGTTTTATTCAAATTAATTAAAATGAAAAAAATCAAACCAGAATTTTATAAAAAATTAATTGTTAAGAAATGAGATTCAAAATTTGATGACTAGAAAAGAAAGATGAGATAAACTAATTCGACATAAGAGATAAGAATTTAGAAAAATGAGAAAGAAAAAATGGGTCACCAGGAAGAAATTAATACTCTATTTCTGACACACTTATTACTATTACAAATATCTTAACGAGAGGATTCTAACCAAACTTTGAAAGACCTGGTGAGGTTAATTTATGGTTATTTATGATTTTGTTTGGTGATATTTCATGTGTAGTTAGAATCGTCATGTCGAGAATTTTTTAACGATATTATGTGTGTACAAACAGAGTCTTGATGTGTTCATGATGACTCATTCTTTCTTTTTCTTTTTAATTTTTCTTTCCTATCACATCATCTCATCTCCTCTCTCTTTCTTAATCATTGGATTTTCAATCTTAAGACGTTTCAAAATATGACTAAATAACCCTTATTGAGAATAACGATCTTGTATAAAAATAATACTAAAAAACACGATCGTATTCAAGCTATGCTATTTCCTAAATATTTTTAAACCTATATTTTTTTTCTAAATGTTTTACTAAGCTATTTTTTTTTAAAATCATGCTTATAATCGGCAACTCCAACTTTCAATAACTCTCGAATGTGTAAGATCGCGAGCTAGTTTGGTATTATAGTATCGAATGTTTTTTAAAGTATTATTTTGAAATAAATCAAAATAATATATTTTTTATTTTTAAAAAATTATTTTTGATATTAACACATTAAAATAATTAAAAAAAATAAAAAATTAAATTAATTTTTTTTAAAAAAAACACTTTTAAAATGTGTAAAATCAAACTAGCACTGTACCTGAAAAGGAGAAATAGGATCATCATCCAACAAGGTCCAAGCAGAACGTGGGCCTTATAATAAAGGCGTGCAAACTGACGTCATTCCGGAATTAAAAAGTCCACCTGGCATAATGGGTTATTTTAAAAAGGAACGCGTTAAGGTGGTCTCTTTTCAATAAAGTCCACCTGGCATAATGGGTTGCGTGTAAAGTTGGAAACTATCTGTCATATAATTATATTGTTCATACTTCATGGTCAAGATCCTAGTTTCGTTTAATTAGATAACATGTCTCCCTTATTTTCAGATCAATTTATATATTAATTAAAATTAATTAAATAACTATCTAGGTGGTGGCCCAGTGGTAAAAGCTTGGGACCAAGATGTTTGCTCCCTCTGTGGTCTCAAGTTCGAGCCCTGTGGTTGCTCATATGATGGCCACTGGAGACTTACATGGTCGTTAACTTCAGGGCCCGTGGAATTAGTCAAGGTGCGCACAAGCTGGCCCGGACACCCACGTTTAACTAAAAAAATCAATTTCCTTTCTCAAACTATCTTAAGAGTATGCTTCCTTGTTAACCTACGCGTTTAAAAATAATTTTAAAAAAATCCATTTACTTATTGACTCTAGAATTTAAATTTTAAAATTTTAAAAAGTGGAGTATGTATGGGTGATTATTTTCAGTTCGGTTCGATTTTTATATAAAAAAAGTAACCAAACCGATTTAAAAAAAAAAAAAAAAACCAAAACCGAACCAAAACTAGTTCAAAAATGCCAGTTTCGGTTTGGTTCGGTTTTTTATGACAAAACCGGTTTAAACCGATTTGGCTCGGTTTTGGCTCCGTTTGACTCAGTTTTTTTTCGGTTTGGGTTCGATTTGGTTTTTTCAGTTTTAAGCTTATAAAACCAAAACCGAACCTGTTAGTTTTTTTAAAATTTTAATTTTTTTTTTTTTACAATTCAGTTTTTTTAATTTTTTTCTCACCTCTATAAACACACGCATCTCTAATTACTCCATCAGATCCTCAAGTCTAGATGCATGCTATCAAAAAAAATTATTTTTTTAAAAGGGAGAATCATTCTAATCATCATCATCATTTTTTTTTAATCCTAAAATTTAGCTGGGCCGTAAATTCTAATGGATTAACTGGGCCGAACTAGGAAAAAAAGAAGAAGGAAAGTTGGTTCATTTTCCAATTAAAAAAAGTGTATGACCAGGCTTGGGCCTTCAAAAAAAGTTTTGGAAAGCCCAATTACTGGGATCTGAGCATGTCCTGTTTTGCCCGTGGTTCATTTACATGCCATGCTTTTCAGAAACACCCAGTTGATCCGATCCTCCTCGAATCCTAGCTGCTCCTTGGCCCTTCCACTCTCAGATCGGACGGTCGTGCAAATACTTTTTTAATTTCCAGCCGTGATGAATTCAGTGATAGGAAAAGACTCCATGGATCTAGCTGCACTCGATACAAGTCCACACCAAACAAATTATAAAGACGTCCCCAAAGCCATCATAGCCAATAAAAATTTTAGTGACAAGATTATATAATGTTCTCCCCAAAGCCGGTTTAACGAATCAAAACTTATTGAAGAATTTTCCTCAAGATTCAATTTTTGGACCATAAAAAGAAAACAAAGTGCCAGCACCCTAGACTCGATATTTTCTATAAAAATAACCAATATTGTCAAACTAGTCGGAAGAGAAACCAGCTTAAACCAAAGAAAACCACACATTTTCTTCACAAACCTCTCGAAGTCTCAAAAGAATGTTATCGAGAGCCTTTACCAAGCCCAAAAAGAGCCCTAAACACGGAGATAATGAAAGCAAATCAGGGACGTCGGTGCTAGATTCTGAAGATTGCCTAGTAGGGTTCATGGATGATCGGCCTTTGTTTTTTTGTGGAGAAAGTGTGTCCCGCCTGAGCTTAAGGGAGACCTTAAGGGCTTCTGTTGGTGTCATGGGAGAGAGCCCTTTAGGGATGACTGAAAAGGTGGTTTTGTTACGAGGCAAAGTTTATGCACTGAAGAGGTTTAGGGCATTGCGTGTTAGGAGGCGTGAGTTTGGTAAGAGAATCGAGAGGTTAGCTCAGGTGAGCAAGAGGTGTGAATATCTTGTCCCTGTCATTGCTTACCTATACACAAAGAGGATCAAGTTTGTTGTCTGTGATTATTTCCCCATGGGAACCCTTGCTGACTTGCTCGCTGGTGAGTTTACAAACACCTTTACAATATATAGCGCAATACTTTATACATATATTTATTCCCTTTTTCTTTTGAAATTATTTTTTCAATGAGTAATGATTGCTTGATGCCTACAGTGATCATGCCAGGGTGATTATAAGAGAAAATTAAGCCACATCATGATAGTGATAAATTTCAGGGGAATTTTCCTTCTCTTTTCTTTTTTTTCTTTAGAATAATCTTCATTTATCTTAATTTGATAGAAATTGGATTTTTTTTTTAAACAACATCAACAGAACATTATGAAATACGATAATTAAGACTATACAAAAGAAAAAAAAATCATGAAGAAAAATTTTACTGCTACAAGATAGCATTTAATTTGATGCAAATTAATGATATTGTCCCACTCATACGAAGAGTTACGATCATGTATACAACACTTGCCACATTAGTTCATGTATAATTCTGAGATTTTATATAAAATT
>Ga0307517_10003842_pt1 | contig 23295 bp, 10 predicted proteins | sample 23_EM_MG_FD_194515 | JGI IMG/M metagenome (GOLD analysis project Ga0307517, IMG submission 194515) | Populus trichocarpa ectomycorrhiza microbial communities from riparian zone in the Pacific Northwest, United States - 23_EM | ecosystem: Host-associated > Plants > Roots > Unclassified | place...
TTAAAGGTATCTTATATTATTAGATATGTTAGTATAAAACATGCTTTAGTTAAGGAGTTATTGATACTTCAAGTGCAAAATAATGATATAAAACCTTGATAAAAATGCACTTTTAAGTACTAATCAGCCTTAGTCTTCATCACCACAAACCCATTAGCAACCATAAACACAACCTCCTTCCATCTTCAACCAAAATAACTTGTTAACGTAACACCATTTTATTCCTTTCTCCATGTCGTCGGTCAGCTTCTCAATTGCCACAACAACAGTTTAGCCTCCACCGACAACACCATCAACCACCATGGAGGAAACTCGTTAACCCAATAGCCTTTTCACAATTACCAACCACCAGATTGGCCACAATGGATTAACCTTCGACCAAAAAACCGAGAGGAAGAGAGAAACAAATCTTAAAGAAAAATAAAATCAACTCTTGTGTGATTTTTTTTTATTTTGTGTGTCTTGTAGGTGACAATGAGATTCATCACCAACACAGGAAGGAAAAGGAGGAAGTGCTACTCTAGATCAACTAGGTTTCAACCTTCCATGAGCAACGACGCATGAGACCCACGCGTTGCCATTTTTCTTACAATCCCTAAATCTTCTAGTATGGTTCTTTAATATCCAACAACTTCTCTAAATTATTTCAACCTTTAAAAGATTGATTTTTCAAATTTTAAATGTTTAATATGTGCTTAAATTATTGTTAAATTTTGAATTTTGATGGTTTGTAAACATGTAATTATGGGGTGTGTGAGTAAAGAATATAGTAAAAAGAGAATGTGTTTGTGTGTTGCATTTCTTTTTATTACTTTTTTTTATCTTGTGTTAAATAGATGGTAAAAAAAGGAAAAAGATATAAAAAATTTAATTAACCAAATGTTTTAATTGCATACGACCAAATTCAAAAAGTAATTCATGCATATTTTCTAAAAAAACGAAAAAAAGAAGAGGTTTTTATCATGTTTTTAAAGTATAAAATGGATATCATAACCACTTTATGATTATCCATTATGATTCGGCTAAAATTTAAAAAATACCATAAAAATTAATTTGTTTAATTAATATTCAAGGTATAAATTTATAATGAAACCTTGCATAACTAGTCCCTTTAACCAGGCTCTCACAGACCATAGGTTTTTTTTTTGTGACTATGATACTAAGTGGCGACTCCCTCAAATCATAACTTTATGATGAAATCTAAAACTCCCTTCAATCCAGGAGGTGGCCCTACCATTCGATGTCGTGCATGTAATGATAGATATGACAAGAACCAATTGATTATGTATGCTCGGGCATACTTATTACATATGTTTAGAGGTTTTATTTTCGTGAGTACTACTGGCATACAGTATCGTTATTTTTTCTAACACCGCTTGATGATTTTTGGGTCATTCCTAATTATAGTTGGGGAGGCTATGCTTGCATATCTATACCGACAACTTTGTAAAGCATGTCTAAAAAAGAGAAGACAAATTGTTGGGTGTCTACTATTTCTTCAGGTATATATATTTTAAATTATTTAATTATTAAAATTAATGGCATTTTAAATACTAACTGATAATTGTCAATGTAGATTAATATAGCTCTGTTCATGGAGAATTTTCATATCTGATGTCCAAAGAGCTAAGGTAATAATTTATTTGACACTGTCACTCATAGGCTACTATCCATTGGTTCTAGGTAATAATACAATAAAATTGATTATAGTCAACATGTTATTTATATAAACTAAATGTAAAAGATGTTCTAACTTTGTGGCTTGTCATGTTAAATAGTGTAGGGCTAGATATTTCATAGTAAATCTCAATCATGTCCACAAGTTTTACCAGGATATGTTGAATGAACAACAACCATATCAGGTATGTGTTACAAATGTATTGAATATTTTGTTATTTGAATGTAAATTATTTAATTTTGATTTGTTATCTAATATAAGTCTTTCATGTGTTTTGATAGGTTATATGAATGTCATATACAAAGAACTTGATACTTTTAGCTTCGACTATATGCCGTGAGGGATTTGACCTTTAGTTAGCACAAGTCCCGTTGTATTGCTTTGACATTGTTGAGATGCATTGTCTAGATCAAACAATGCAACTGTTTGGACCATCTTAACATATATCGGTGACGAGCTACACAATATTAATTGTCTGGGTAAACGCGAGGGGAATTGGTTGATGATTTATGCATCTTATCTATTTGGGACGCTACGAGAGATTGTGTTTTTTAGGAGATACATTTGATGATTAATGTAAAGACCTATATGAGATGATATCTTTCCATTACACGTTGTTTCATTACACCTACCTGGTTATGTTTCTTGAGGCGTCCATGTAATCCAAAGTATTATACACCCCGATATCCAAGACAAAATCGATTGGTATGCAATATTGTTTGACATACAACATTTACTAAATATCAGATTTATTTTATTATGGATGATGACCTATATTTGGTTTTTAATATATGCATATAGAATAATTACTTGGTACGAGAGGCTCGGAAAGCAACAATGACTATCCATGAAAGTGTTGATGAGATGAGACGTATTGTGGCCAATACTATGCTCAATTTATATCGTGGTGGACTTCAAGAGGTTGGGGAGGTTTAGAATCTTGAAGTGGCATTAGCAAAAGATGAGATTGCTTATCGTGGGAGTGTTAGGGATACTAGTCCATCCACGAGCGTTCCAAGCCTATCCACGACCATCTCAGGCCTGTTATCGAGTGTCATAGGCCTGTCCATGAGCGTCCCAGGTCTATCTTTGAGCTGAGATGATATTGGTCTTCCTCACACTTACATGGATAATACTGACTCGTCCTCAAGTTGGATGAGTTGGGGTGATGCTCTAGACTCGTCTACGAGTGTTCCAAGCCTTTCCGAGCCTGGGTGATTATTAGATATAGTTAAATGTTATTATATGTTATGAAAATTATGAATAGATATATAGTTAGTTTAATTTTAATAAAATATCATGTTATGTTAATCGTCGGTCTAGTTTTGTTACTTATGATTGAAGATGTTATGTGTTGCTTATGTGAATTATGTTTTGATGCTGGAAAAATAATTATTTAAATTGTGCAAATTGTTGTTTTTTTTGGGTTGAGATTTAATGGTAGAAGAGATTGTCCTAAGATGAGTTTGTTACAAAAGTCGTAGATCCTATCTGTGACTCGAATGTTGTTATTGGCATATGTGACACTCAAGTTGTAGATACGGTATGTGATAATCAAGTCATAAATGATATCTATGACTCAAGTGTCACAAATAGGATCTATGATAACCGAGTTGTAAATGATATATGCGACTAGAGTGTCGCATATGCCAATAACAACTTTAACAAGTGTGCTAGATCCCAAAATATTCTTTTGCTTGTGTTATTTTACTAAAATCTTTTTTTTTTAACTGTACTAAGTTCCGAAAAGACTCTTTATAGTTATTCAAGATACCTTCCCTTTATTATTCGGTCTTAAATAGCTTTTAATTTATTTTTTTTATATAAAAATTAGACTTAAATTTTGGAATAAAAAAAATTGTTAAATTACTTTGAATATATTAGATTAATATGAAAATAGATTTTTAAAATTGTTTTAACAAACATAATCTCGAATTATACACATTGACTTGAAAATATCTTTACCATTAAATAAAAAAATTAGCTCGAAAAAATAATTTACAAATAATTTTCATATCTCAATTTATAAATATAAATAATAAGGTGTAGGTCTAATAAGCTTTAAAAGATTGTTCTTCATAAAAAAAATAATTGCCACATATATTTGTATAAGAATTTCACATATATTGTTTTTGTTTATACACCATTCACTCTTGTTAACCTCTAATATTGTGTTGATGTGAATTGAAAATTAACAAAGACACCCACATTTCTAGTGTTCCTTAAATATCTAAAAAATAAAAATAAAAGGAGTATTGTCAATCTACCTCCTTTTCTCTTTTCAGGTGATACGAACCAAGTCAAGTCCGAATTTAGCCTTAAAATGCTTGGTGACCAGTTTTGCAAGATTTGACATATTTCTGAAATCGTATATCAGATTGAGCTAACATTTTATAAGGAGATACTAGACACATGAACCTATATTGTGGTAAATTTTAAGTCAAATGGTATTCGAGAACATATTATTTAATAGGGTCAAAGTTACTAGATGAATTTTATCAAATCTACCATACTAGACCTTCATGTACTATTTGGGACATAAAAAGTAAAAATAAATGAAGGAAAAGAACGTCCAAAAGTCACTTTTGTCGAATCTACCACAATACACAAACATGGGAGAATTTGGACCAAACCAATTCAGAAAATTCTCAAATTGTATATACTGGTTTCAGGAGTCCTAATCAAACCCCATATAAAATATGAGCTCATCTAGAGAATTTTTGCTATAGTAACCAAGGTCGGGATTAAAACTTATTGTAATAGGTCAAGTTCGTATCAGAAGGGAATTTTGGGTCAAATAAATTTAGAAAATTCTGAAATTTTATATACTATGTTTGAAGGTTATAATAACACTCCATATCAAATTTTAGGTCATTTGGAGTTCTTTTTCTATAGGAACTAAATTCAAGATTGAAACTTGTCGTAATGAGTCTAATTCACGACAATAATTTAAAGTTGTTTTGCTTCTGTTATTTTCAATTATGACAGTATAATAACATCATGATTGATGTATTTAGGTGTAATTTAGCTTTTTTTATAACCTTTGCATATGTTTTCGTTCATGTCTTCAAAAACATCCATTTTTCGTACAAATTTGCTTGTTACTTGTGATATTATAATTGTAGTTTTATCTTTGCTTGTTTTTATTTTTTTTCTCGCTTCTTGAGTCATATACACATATTTGGATACGCTACTAAGGGTGTTATATTTGGTGTTGATTTTGGTTCTGCAGTAGCTAAAAAAAGGTGAGTTGAGTGGGAAAAGGTGTAGCAATCATATTTGAGGGAAAATAAAAGGAATGTGAACATGTGAGGGAATGGGTAAGGTATGTATATTTCTCATCAGCCAACCAATTTTTAGATTCGAAGATGTTGGAGTCAAGCAACAACATGACACCACAAAGAGGAGACAAAGAAATTATAACTTAGTTACGCATTATGAATCAACGGATGGATAAAATGGCCAATGAATTTGAAGATATTCAATGTGCTAATGATCATGGTGGGATTCAAAATAGGCTTGAGTGAAGAGAATTTAATGTTAGGTGAGTTAACATTGATGTGGATGAGTTTGTGGCTGATAATGTAAACATGAGTGATGTTGATTTTGAAGATGTGTCCTTAGGACATGGGGAATGTTTTGGATAGTAGTAGAATAGTTAGTTTGAAGGGGAAAGATATGGTGATAATTTTGGCCAGAGGGGTGATTATAGGTAGCAGGATCATAATGCTAAGTTTGGTGGAGATTTGGGTACAATTAAGTTGAAAATACCGGTTTTTCAGGGGAAGAATGATCCAGAAGTTTATTTAGAATGGAAAAAGAAGGTGGAGTGGATTTTTTAGTGTCTTAATTATCTACAACCCAAGAAAGTCAAGCTTGTTGTGATTGTTTTTACTGACTATGCCATCATGTGATGGGATCAATTAGTGACAAACCATATAAGGATTTATGAGAGGCAAGTTGATACTTGGGATAAGATGAAATATCTTATAAGGAGGAGATTTGTGTCTAGCCAGTATTATAGAGAATTGTATTAAAGGTTGCAGAGTTTGAGTCAAGGTACAAATAGTGTTGATAAGTAATTTAAAGAGATGTAACTTGCTATGATTCAAGCTAATATTCAGGAGGATAGGGAAACTACTATGGATAGATTCATGAATGACCTTAATCATGATATAACTTATTATATTGTGGAGTTGCATCATTATGTGGAGTTGAATGAGATGGTGGATATAGTCGTGAAGGTGGAGAAACAACTTAAACATAAGGGTATCATTTGGCAAAGCCAACCATTAAGCCCTTTTACACCTTGGAAACCTAATTAGACGGCTAACATTGAGGGTGGTCCATCACAGCTGAATGAGGAGGGTAAGGTAAAATACCCTAAAGAGAAGAAAGACACCTCGGTCATTGTTAAAGGTAATAATATTACTCTTACTTATTGTAACCCTGACATTAAATGCTTTCGTTGTTTGGGTTGTGCTCATATTGCTTCATAATATCCAAACAAAATAGTCATGGTTATGAAAGCTAATAATGAGGTTGAGAACATGAATAAACGTGAGTTATTTTTTTTTTGTTCATACCAAAACAACCTTTTTTTGCAGGGACAAAAATCATACATTGACTTATCAAAGACTAACTAGCTTCATGGCGTCATTCACAGACTTAGAGTTCTTATATATAAAGTTATCTCTGGATCCATGTCTTTTTCCAATACCTTTGGTTCTTAGGTACATGGTTACCTTTGGGTCAGGGTTCTATCAAACCTGATTTTTAGCTTTCCTAATTGTTATCTATTTCATTGGGGGTTATTTGACCATGATGATACGAACCAAGTCAAGTTCAAATTCGCCCATAAAATGTCTGCTTACCAGTTTTGTGACATGAGTAATATCTTTCAAACCATACATTAGATCGAGTTGAAATTTTACAGGGAGATACTAGACATATGGAGCTATATTGTGATTACATTTTAGGTTAAATGAAGTTTGAGAACATATTATTTCAGAGGGTAAAAGTGACTAGAAAAATCTTGTCAAATCTGTTAAACTAGACCTTTGTATACTATTTAGGAGATATTTGGAGCTACAAGTGAGGTTTTTCTGAGATTCAAGTTGGGATGGAAACTAGACATTTCATTATTTCCAACCATATATTTTAAGTCTAGTACATCATTTATATGATAGAGAATAACATGTTTGAAGTTAGCACTAAGACTTGCTAAGAATGTGCAAGAATTGAAGATTCGGGCAATATAGAGGAATTTTAGCATGAAGATATTGTTTTTATTATTCTAATTTATTTATTTATTTTATGTTGAATAATTATTTTTAATTTAGGTTTGTTTTGGCCTATTATATATTTTTTAAGGGTTTATTTTATCATTGGACTTATGTTAGTTGATTACTAGTTTAGACTCATTAGGTTGCAACCCAAAATAGATCAATTAGGGTTAGTTAGAGAAGACTACATTATATTTTTTTGAGCTGCAAATTTTGGCAGCAAGTTGAAGAATAAACATGAGTTTTTTTTTATGGTAAAACAACCTTTATTTGTCGGGAAAAAGATCGTACACTGACTTATCAAAGATTAATTAGCTTCGTAGCGTCATTCATATACTTAGGGTTCTTAGATACAAGGTTATCTTTGGGTAAGTCTTTTTCCAATACCTTTGATTCTTAGATACATGGTTACCTCTATGTTAGGGTTCTATCAAACCTGATTTTTGATTTTTTGGGTTGTTATTTACTTTGTTGGGGGGTTGCTTGACCACGATTATATGAACCAAGACATGTCTGAATTTCCCCTTAAAATCTTTACTAACCAATTTTGCGAGATCAACCGTATCTCTTAAACTGTACATCAAATCGAGTTGAAATTTTATAGGGAGATACTAAACATATAGAGCTATATTGTGGTAAACTTTCAGGTGAAATGGAGTTTGAGAACATATTACTTTAGAGGGTCGAAATTACTAGATAAATCTGGTAAAATCTACCAAACTAGACTTTCTTGTACTATTTGGGACATATCTGGAGCTATATGTGAGATTTTCTATGATTCAAGTTGAGCTGGAAACTAGACATCTCAAGATTTTCAACCATATATTGTAGGTCCAGTAATTCCATACAAGAGAGAATGACATGTTTGAAGTAAGGACTGAAATCTGCCAAGAATGTGCGAGAATTAGTTAAAGAAGACTATATTATATTTTTTTAACTGCAAACTTGGGCAACAAGTTGAAGACTAAATATGAGTTTTTTTTGTTTGTTTGTGGCAAAAGAACCTTTCTTTATAGAGACAAATATCATACACTAACTTATCAAAGATTAACTAGCTTCATAGTGTCATTCACATACTTAGAGTTCTTAGATACAAAGTTATCTCTGGGTCCAAGTCTTTTTCTAATACCTTTACGTCAAGGTTTTTTTAAACCTGTTTTTTAGTTTTTCAAGTTGTTATCTACTTCATATAAAACTTGAGATCATTTAGAGATTGTTTGCTATAGTAACCAAGGTTGGGATTAAAACTTGTTGTAATAAGTTAGATTCATATCAGAAGGGAATATCAGGTCAAATAAATTCATAAAATTCTCAAATTTTATATACTATCTTTTAAGGTTCTAATTGCTTAGCATAAAAAACTTTGAGGTCATTTGAAGTTTTTTTGCTATCGGAACTAGATTTGGTATTGAAACTTGTCGTAACGGGTCTAATTCACGTTAGTAATTCAAACTTGTTTCGCTTCTGTTATATTTCAATTATGCCAGTATAATAACATCATAATTGATATATTTAGGTGTAATTTAAATTTTTCTTATAACATTTTCAAATGTTTTCTTTCACGTCTTAAAAAAGTCTATTTTTGTACAAATTCGCTTGTTACTCGTGAATTTATAACTATAGTTTTTTCTTTATTTATTTTCATATTTTTCTTGATTTTTGAGTCTTATACACATATTTGGGTATGCTGACAAGGCTATTATATTTGGTATTGATTTTGGTTTCGCAATAGCCGAAGAAAGGTGAGATGAGAGAATGCACAACGAATATATTTGAGTGAAATATGAGAAGAGTGTAAACACGTGAGGAAGTCAGTAAAAAATATATATTTCTTATTATCTAACCAATTTTCTAATCACTGCAGGAGGATAACCGTAAATTCCCATACTCAATTAGTTGTTGTTAATCCCTGCCCCAGTATTTACTAACTGCTAACACTAATTCTCCAATCACTGCAGGAGAATTAGTACCCTGCAGTGATTAGAGAATTAGTGTTAGCATAAGGTAGTATTGTCTAGTAAATATTTTACAGAAAATCCGTAAATGACCTCCTATATATAGTTATTTTTTACAACATGGCAAAGTGTTCATTTAATAATACCACCTCCAAAATTCTGGACTCCCTTACATTTCTTTGAATTCAAGTAGTGCAAGAAAACACTTACAACGGCAACGGCAGTGATGACAAACATGAGATTGAAACTCACGAAGAACTCAAGTGCAAAAGCCTGGCTAGTGGTCAAAGATGGAACAGTAACACCACCGAACATGAAGGGATGGAAGACTCCCTTTATAGCCGAAAAAAGCACAGATGGAGCCTGATACTTGTGCCCCAATATAGGCTGGGAAGTGACTTAGAGCTGCAAAGGCAATCGTGACTGATGGGTTCGAATGAGCTCTTGCGGTGTGTCCGATTGATAGAATTATGATCATCACTGCTAGTCCTGAACATGTTGCTTGTCCTATTAGATAGTGTTTGGTATATAGGAAAAAGATGGACTAGACTGGATAATTTTTTTGTGAAGTTATTTAGTGTATCTTTGGACAGTACAAAAATCAGTTTTTGTTTTATGAGAAATTTTTGTTCCACTAAAAAAAAGTAGGACAAGCTTGTTAAATTCTAAATTCTCTACACAAAGGTTAATCAAAGTTAATATAAAAATAAAAATAAAAATAATTATTATTATAGTTTTAAACTTAACCACAAGGTCAACCCTGGTCAAGTCCAAGTCACGGGTCATGTCGACCATTGACCCGTAATGATAAAAGTGATTATTACCATAATTTTAAAACCAGATTCAGGGATCGACCCGGGATAATACTCGGATCACAGGTTTGGTTGACCATTGACCCGGGTCAATGTAAGGATAAAAGTTACTATTATTATAGTTGTAAAACCCGACTTGGGGGTTAACCCGAGGCAAAGCTCATGTCAAAGGTCGGGTTGATTATTTTCCCGTAAGGATAAAAGTAGTTATTATCATAGTTTTAAAACTTGACTCGAGAGTCAACCTGGGGCAAGGCTAAAGTCACAAATTGGGTTTAACATGTTGGACATTATTGAGACACTAATTATCATGTTCTTAGTGTCTCAATAGGACAATATTAATTGGACAAGACAAGATAGGATTGGATAAGGCAAATAATTGTCTCGTCTTGTGTTTGGTTTGCTTTGGACTCCATTGAATAATGTCTTATTTTGTGTTCGGTAGACACTAGATAGGACCCGATCAACCCAAGGCTCTGACCAGTCCGGGTTTAATAAAAAATTGAGGAAAGGTTCATTCAACCTGACTCGGTCAAAAACCCGGGTCGATCTGTGACCCGGTCGACCCAAGATAAAACACGAGTAAAAAATCCATTTACTTTTTTTGGTCAAAACAAGGTTGCTTTGTTTTTTTTAATTTGGGTTAACTCGGGTTGACCCTCCTAACCCGTGACCCGAATCAACCCGAGTGGACCCTCCCGACCCGTGACTCAGGTCTTGCCCCAAGTCAACCCTCTAGTTGAGTTTTAAGACTATAATAATACCCATTTTATTCTTATGTTGCCTTGAGTCAACTCGGGTTGACCATCCCAACCCGTGACCTAGGCCTTGCCTCGAGTCGGCCACCTAGTCGGATTTTAAAACTATGATAATAATCATTTTTATCCTTACATTGACCCGGGTCAATGGTCAACTTGATTCGTGACCCAGGCCTTACACCGGGTCAATCCCCGAGTTGAGTTTTAAAAATATAATAATAACCACTTTTATCATTATGTTGACCCGGTTCAATAGTCAACCGAACCGGGTCTGGACCTAGATCGACCCCCAAGTTAAATTTTAAAACTATGATAATAACAATTTTTATCCTTACATTGACTTAGGTCAATGATCAATTCAACCCCACGACACAGACCTTACCCTAGATCGACTTTCAAGTCAGTTTTAAACTATGATAATAAGCACTTTGTCCTTAAGTTAACCCAAGTTAATGGTCAACTTGACCTAGGCTTAGCCCCGAGTCGACCACTGAGTTGGGTTTTAAAACTATGATAATAATTATTTTTATCCTTACATTGACCTAGTCAATGGTCAACCTGACCTACAATCGGGGCCTTACCCAAGTTTACCCCCGAGTTAGATTTTAAAACTATGATAATAACCACTTTTATTCTTAAGTTGATCCGGGTCAATGGTCAACCTAACTCAGGTTTGGCCCTAAATTGACCATTGAGTTGGGTTTAAAAAAATAAACTATGATAATATTCATTTTTATCCTTAAATAGACCCGGTTAATCATCAACCCGACTCATGACTGGGGCCTTGCCTTGGATCGACCTCGTGTCGGGTTTTAAAACTATAATAATAATCATTTGTATCCTTATATTGATACATGTTAATGGTTAATTTGACCCGTGACCCCAAGCTTTGCCTCATGCCAACTCCCAAGTCAGGTTTTAAAACTATGATAACAATCATTTTTATCCTTAAGTTGACCCGACCTGTGACCTGGGTCTTGCCTCAAATCAACCCGGAGTCGGGTTTTATTATGATAATAACTATTTTTTATCATTGAGTTGACCTGGGTCAATGGTCAACAAGATACATGACCCGGCCTTACCCGGGGTTGACCCTAGCATGGTTTTAAAACTATGATAATAGTAATTTTTATCCTTACATTGACCTCAATCAACCTAGGTTAACCCTTGTGCAGAGAATTAGACAAGTTTGTCATACCTCATTTTAGGAGTGAGCATTTTTTGTTCGGTTCAGTTTTAAATTGAAAAAAAATAACTAAACTATTTTTTTGTTAATTCAAACCAAAACCGATTCAAACCGACCAATTTTGGTTTGATCCGGTTCGGCTTTATATTGTTAAAAAACTAGGAAAAAAACTGAAATAACACAAATATAATCTTGCACTGGAAATAATCTTGCAGTTGATGGCACCATCATCTTTTTTTCTTGATTTTCACAAAAGCCCCACAAACAAATCATAAAAAACCAGGAAAAAAAACTGAAATAACACAAATAGAATCTTGTACTGGAAATAATCTTGCAATTGATGGCACCATCTTTTTTCTTGATTTTCACAAAAGCCCTATAAACAAATCATAAAGATCCAATCTTTAACCTTTAAGATAAGCAACAAAAAACACATATATTATTGATAGATCTAGGGCGGAGATTGTGAGCTTATGGGTTGGATCTATCAATAATATTGTTGGTTATAATTGATAAATCTAAAAACACATATTATTGTTGTTGGGTACTGCACTCGCCTTAGAGTTGCATACGAACCTTGATTAGATCCAAAGGGTTAATGGAGCACCTAACAACTATTGATGCAATAGCTTCTACAACAAAACTCTTCACACCCATGATATGATTGATTAGTTTGATAGGTTAAAAGTTTTCCTGTTAACAGTTGGGTTTCAGGTCTTAGAAACATGGAAATGAAAATAAAGGCTAAAAGTTGTGGAAGAAGAATGGGGGATGTTTTGCCTTTGAGATATATGCTAGATAAAAATAGGGCAAACAAAAAAGAGAAAAAAGAGAGACTAAGAGATTGAAAGACAAAGATTGAGATACAAAGAGATTGGGAGAGTGAGAAAGATAAAGAGAGTCTAGAGGCTAAAAGCAGTGGAAGAAGAATGGGGATGTTTTGTCTTCGAGATATATGCTAGATAAAAATAGGGCAAACAAAAAAGAGAAAAAAAGAGAGACTAAGAGATTGAAAGACAAAGATTGAGATACAAAGAGATTGGGAGAGTGAGAAAGATAAAGAGTAGTTCGGTTTGAACCGGTTCGATTTGGTCTGGTTAATTTAGTTTCAGCCTTTTAAAACCGAAACTGAACCGAATCGAATTTTTTAAAAATTTTCTAATCGGCTTAATTGATTATTTTTTTCACTGTTCTGTTCCCTTGGTTAAAATTTTCTTGGTTTTCTGAGTTTAATTAGTTTTTTTATTTTTTTCTCATTCCTACCTCTTTTAATGAGACAAAGATTTTTTTACTAGAATAGCCTTAAACATGATAAAAATTAATTTTTGTACTATCCAAAGATGTACCAAACAACGTAAAAAAAAAAAAAAACTTTTTATGTCTAGTCCACAGGGGAATGATAAAGCAGCAATGCAAGTCTTTTCTCCTGTACCTTTTTCTTTTATTTTATACCCTCATTATATGAAGTTGAATGAAGATGAACTTGTGGTTTTACAGTAAATTGTTTGTTTTTCTAGTATCAATGTTCTTATATATGCTAAAACATTCTGCATTTTTACTTGCACATTTTTATTTTCCTTAAATGATATCCAATGTTTATTTCCCTCCTAGCTTAGACAAGAGGATTGCCATTTATCATATTTAGATGAACACATTTTATTTTATTTTGCACTACAACAAAGCCTGTAGAGATCTTACAGCAATGCAAGTTTTGTTAATTAGACCTTCACTTGCCTTGGCTTATTCCCTTGGGTGCTCGTCTTATCCTGAAAAAACTAGTCACCATATCATCCAATTATGTCTTGGTGTCCGCTCTTTCAACGTATGTTTCCCATAACATCTCGAGTTCTTGAGTTTGAATGCTTTCTTTTTTTTTTTTAGTTTAACGTGGGTGTCCGGGTTAGCTTGCGCGTACCTCGACTAATCCCACGGGCCCTGAAGTTAACGACCATGTAAGCCTCCAGTGGCCATCATATGAGCAACCACAGGGCTCGAACCTGAGACCACAGAGGGAGCAAACCTCTTGGTCCCAAGCTCTTACCACTGGGCCACCACCTAGATGGTTAACTTTCTTAACTATATGAAAGGATGCTTGGCTGGTGGACTGGACTAATTATAAATGGGAAACAAGTTAGGACACCTACTATATGATTGGCAAATGATTCCCTTCACCTAAATGCGAGAATGTGATATGCCTTAGCTTCTTAAACCGAACAAACTAACAATCTAATATGAAGATAAAGGAAGGTAAGTTTACTTATATGATTTTCTTTTATGATGTTAAGGCTGAAATTACATGATTCGTAATGTAAATAAAGTATAAAGTCTAGATGAAATTCTTTGATAAATTAGAGACACCATAAGGAATTCCTATTAAGATAAAGACGTCACACTCTATGTGATTAAGAGTGATAAGTTTAATTTGTTCTTCAATCAAGTCTGAAAATGAAAGAATAAGGAAGAAAACTCTTTAAATGAGAAATTGAAAAGTTTTATATTATTTCCAAAAGTTTTATAAGCCTCTAAACTCATCGAAGCTTCAGTCACGCTAATCTGACTTATTAAGGAACTTTGTAATTGTTTCGCCTAAGCTCTTATCATTAGACCATTTGAATACTCATACACATTAGAACCATCATTTTCCATGTTATAATCATGATCCATATCACCTTCGAGTTGAAAGTGATTTGTCTTCGAATTATAATTGTCAACATCCTCTAAGTAAGATGACAAGTCTTTTACATTAAAAGTAGCTAAACATTGTAGTCACTAGAAAGGTCAACCTTATAAGCATTATCATTCACCCTTTCAATAACCCGAAATGATCCATCAACTCTCGGTATCAATTTAGACTTTTATTTGCTTGGAAATATGCCTTTGCTAAGACGGATCCAAACAAGATCTCCTGGCTCAAGTCTAACCATTTTTTTCCCTTTATTAGCATGCTTGGCATACTTTGTTATCTTCTCCTCAATATGAGATTGAAATTGTTCATGGAGTTTTTTCATCATTTCTGCCTTTTTAACCTTATCCATAGAAGTCCTCTCATTAATTGGAATAGGTATCAGATTAATAGGAACACAATGGTTAAAACCATACACTAGGATAAGAATTCATAACAAACAAGAAGTCCATAAATCAAAAGGAACTAGCTAATATAACCCGTACAATAGCTTTTAGTCTATGTTACGTTGCCTTATTGAACTCCGATTGATCTGAAACTTTAACCCCATATTTAACAATATATCTGGAAACTCTGGGTAAATTTTCAATCTGATCCAACAATCAGATTAAGAGTTACGTTTGTTGCCATAAAACTGAATAGTTAAGAAAATTACAATAGAAACCGAATCTGATCATTTTTCCATTGCCAGAATTGTATCATTCCCTCTCTTATGAAGATAATTCGTTCTCTAATCATCAACAGGATAATTGATATGTCATTATCTTTCACGAAATTGTTTATGTATTCTTCAACCCAATCAATAAATTATAGGGCTGGAATTAGTTCTACACTGTGAGGAATCAAATCATTATCAACTGAATCCTTTACTGAAATTTCAGATTCTAAACCCTCAATTCCAGTAAAGTTCAAGTGATCATTTCATTAGCCTCTTGTTTAAGTCTTAGGAGCTCTTTCCTTGCCAACAATTGCCTCCAACAATATTGTATAAAAGTAGTAGTCGTTAATAATTTCAAATAAGAAAGCCTTGTCATCCACTTTATATATATATATAACCATTGTTGCTCTCTTTCATTTTTCATCCTTTCAATGTTGAACTGAAGCTTCATTCTTCATGTTCTTTATAGACCTTTGTAATTCGTTTAGCCTTGCGCTCTCCATTCGGCTCCAATTCAGCCTCCACGACAACATTTTGTTGCACCCTATGACACTTTGTGGGGTTGCAAATTGTTCATTTGAATCATTTGCATGAGGGCATCTATATGATCATAAATTCCTGACAATTCTTCTTGAATCTCGTCATGAGATCGTTACAACCCAATAAGTTGCGCTTGTTCCAAATTGATTCTCCTTGGAACTTCGTCTCTTTCTCCAACCATAGTATATCAATTTCTCACAACTCATATACAAATCTAAACAACAATGTTTTTCAACTCGAATAACAATTTCAATGAAAAATATGAATAGCCACCAAAATCAATAAGGAAAAACTCGTTCCAATCCAAATCCATGTAAAAAAAAACAATTTGTTTCAACCCACAATCCTTGATATTTCTAATCTCATGTCAATCACATATTAAGTCCCAAATCAATTCTGAAACCTTAGCTTCCTTACCCGAACAAACTAGCGATCTAATATGAAGATGAAGGTAGGTTTGGTTATATGATTTTTTTTCTTATGGTGTTAATTCTAATATGTATGGGCATTCAAATGGTACAATGACAAGAGCTCGGACGAAACAACTACAAAGTATCTTAACAAATAAGATTAGCATGACTGAAGCTTTGATGAGTTTGGAGGCTTGTAAAACTTTTGAAAATAATATAAAACTTTTTAACTTCTCCTTTAGAGAGTTTTGTTCATTGTTCTTCCATTTCAAGAATTGATTGAAAAACAAATCAGACTTATCACTCTTAATCATAAGGAGTGTGACGTCTTTATCATGATAGGAATTCCTTGTGGCGTCTCTAACTTATCAAAGCGTTTCATTCAGATTTTATTCCTCATTTACATTACAAATCATGTAATTCTCATCCTAAACACCATAAGAAAAAACCATATAACCAAACCTATTTTCCTTTATCTTCATATTAGATTGCTAGTTTGTTCAGGTTAGGAAGCTAAAGCGCATCAAAATATCTTTTGAAGTTCAGAGCAAGCCCCTCCCAATGGTTATAGGATGCCTTTGTTCTTTCATTTACCAGCAACATACCTTGTAATGGGATAAACATGACAATGAAAGAAATGCCAATATAAGAAGTATCCAGCTCATTTTAAAGACCAAATGATAGGGCACGAAAATTGTGTAATTTTCAATCACCTTACATATGGTGGGTAACCACAGAAGTGATCTCCTGAAGTAACCAATGAAATGCTGAACCAAATCTAAAAATGAGTATGCCACAGGGGTCTTTCTAAACTGGACCTGGAACTTTAGATTGAAACGGTGTACTAGGCAAAGTGTCAACCCCAGTTTGACTTGATGGTTCAAAGCAAACAACACTGATCAAAATGAGAACAGAGAAATTGGCACCCCCATTATTTTTTCAAAATTGAGAATGTTTTACAGTTAAACAAAAGCAAATCCGAAAAGTACTAAGAATCATTCAGAATCGCTTTTGAGGCTATAAATATTGCCAATCACTCCAACAATACTAACTATTATAGCCAATATTAACATCAGCCATGACAAAAACTTCTCTCCAGCGTTTAAATCCTCCCCACTCTGACTTAACCTCAATGCAACAAGAGATGGGAATATAAAACCTAATGAAACTGCCGTTGTCGCCCCTGTAAATTTGAAAGCAGTCCAAATATTTGGAATCATAGTAGACCCAAAATAAATCAGTGCCAATAGAACAGCTGTTAAGGCCAAAGACCTCTTCCTACTCTCTGAAAGCGGAGCTGATCCCTCAAACACCAAGACATCCACTGTTTGTCTTAAAGAGAAATGAACAACAGGAAAAACGAGAACCAAATGAAGAATGTAGCCAATCCTAACAATATAATTCAAGGCAGAGCTAAAACGAATTCCAAGGTCCTTGTCAAAATTGGTTAACACATCAGATTCGGTATCCTTGCCAAAAAGTAAATAACCTGATATCGCAGTTGAAGCATAAACCACAACGCAAAGAACAGTGGTGATCCTGCCCACCCTGTTCATTTTCTGAGGTGATCGTCCTTCAAGCTCGTTGTATATAGGCTGAACATTGAAGTGGCAAACATAAGCGTTTGTCATGATCGGAATCACCACAAGCAAATCCAAAATAGCCTGCTTCGAACCAAAATCAGGAGTCATCCTAGGGGACTCAATTTTCCCTTCAATGAGCTTAACAAAAGCAACAATAAAACATACCACAACAAAAACCACAGCCAGAGCCACAGAAGCAGCCGAAGTCAAGCTCAAAGAATCAATCTTATCCAATGCACAAAGGGGTGCTAAAAAAACCACCACAACAACCAAAATCACCAACTTCCTATGATCCCAAAACCCATTTCCTAACCACTGGTCGAAAACCCCGACATGATGGAGCGATCCTGACATGACATCACCTATAATTATCAAATACACAACCAAAACACCGGCATTGTTCACAATGATGCAAATTTCAGACAAAACCTTAGCAGGTTTCCCCAAGGCAAACCGAACAACTTCACCATAAGAAGAAGCCTTAAACCGAACTGAAAACCTAACTAACAATTCAACACTAATTTCAGACAAAATACCCATGACTATTATCAAAATAAATCCCAAAACCAATCCAAGAACCTTCATTGTAGCAGGTAAGGCCATAATCCCAGCCCCAATAATGGAAGTAGTGAGATTAAAAACGGCACCATAAATACCAGAATCTTTACTTGTTTTCTTTTTCGAAACGAGTGGATAATCATCAATGTCAAAATCATCTTGATCGTCGTCGTCAAGACTTTGACCATTGCCAATAAAATTCTCAACTTCATGAAGAGGGTGCAATTTGATGTGGGTTTTTCTTTGGGGTAATGGGTTTTGAGGATCATCACGTATTTGTAAATCTACGTATGAGTTATTTGATATGGTTGTGTAATTGCTATCCATTGTATGTACAAGCACAACACAAACTGAGGAAAATGTATGAAATGGGAAGACTTACAGGATGGATGGAATAGATTGGGTTGTATTGAAGAGCAAAGCAGTTATGTTGGATTGAATTTAACGCAGATTGGGGTAGGGGAGGGAGGGCGGGAGGGAGAGGCCTGGATCTCTCTCAGGGTCAACGTTCTCTTCTCTTGATTTTAAAGGAAGACCGGCATAGCGAGAGAGAAAGAGGAGAGTTTGAAGAGAATGAGATTTTGCTATTGGTGGTTCGGGAGATCCATAATTATTAGACCCGAACTCGTCTGAACTCGTCTAGCGGGTTGATTTAATAGCTAGACTAGTTTCGACAAGATAAAAGATCGGACTAAGAAAAAAATTGGCGAAACCAGAAATCCTTTTTTTTATATATATTTTTTTGGTTATTATTTTTTTTTTCAAATATCATTATATAAATATTAGAAAAATATTTTATTTTTTTAATGTGAGATTTGAAACTCTTTGATATATATACTTTATATTCACAAGAAAAAAATTATTTTTTTAATGTGGAATTTGAAGTCTTTTAGTATGTTATACTGTATGTTCACAAGAAAAAAGTTATGATTTTTCAATATAAGATAAAAAAAAAAATTGGTTTAAATACTTCAACTTAAAAGAATAATATAAGTATATATGAACATAAAGTATATATCATATATTCACATAAATTATTTCTTAATTTTTTAATATGAAATATTAAAATTTTAAATATTTTTTTTATTTTTCCGAGTTGATTTGGATTGATTCAAGTTAACCCGAATCAACCCGTGTAACTTGGAACCCAGCTAGTAGGGTTTGATAACTATTTTTTTTTTTTTTTTGGCATAATGACCCATAGAAATAATTACGTGGCAACCTTTATGTTTAGTAGAATGATAACCTAAGCAAAATCTAGTACTCTATATTACTTATTTTTGGGTTTAGAGCAATTAATAATTAGTTATTCCATTTTTTTATTTTATAAGAAAATAATTTTGTTAATACGGAACAATTTAATAAAATTACAAGTTTAGAAACAAAATTATTTCCTATTCAAAATCAAAGCAATTAATATAGATAATTGACTTTTATTTTAGGTGAATATAAGCTAGTCACAAACATATAGTAAGTAAATTAGTATTCTTCTAGATTAGTAGTCATAAACTTATAATGAAAAATAGATACAACTTATTGAAACTTTAATTAAAATGAAAGCATTCAAATAATATGAGATATTATTTATTAATGAAAAAAATTACCACATTGCTAGTCTTAATGATGATAAAAGATCCATTATTTTAATGGGTGCTACACTCTTATAGTCAAATATAATCATCATTTATATCTTAATTAAAAGGACTCAAAAGCATAAGAGATAAGGATTCAAAACCAAAATTCAAATATAAAATAAGACAATAAAAAACTATAGAATTAAATCCATGAAGATCTTGATTTTTTTTTTGTTAAAAAAAATAAAGATAAAAAAAAAACATGTATTTTGAAGACCCAAATCAAAGAAAATTGTTGAAAATTTGTTTTAAAGACATGGTTGATGAACATATTTGCGTCTAAAAAAGTAAAATTTATTTATTTATAGGGTTAAAACTTTATTAGAAATTATTCTTCAACAAAAGTTTTTTAATATAGAACATTAACATGATTAAAACAAATTATATCAATGAGTAATTGATATAAAAAAAACTCTTGATTGATATGTTATTGTAAAACTAAAAATCCTCTATCCTACATTGAAAAAGATAAGAATATTTTATAATTTATAAAGTGAAAAGTTGAAGGGTCATAAATGAGCCTCATCAAAGTAGTTTGAATTTAACTCATACATATGCGTTAGGCTCAGGCTCGAGCTTGAGCCTCAAGTTCCAAAGCTTAAGTTTGTTTTTTGCCAATCTATTTTGAACTTGAATTTTAGTTTATTATAAAATAAATTTTTGAACCATAAATTTTTTTACCAGCTCATGAATAAATAGTATAAACAATCATTTTTCCTGAATAGTCTTTTTTAAAGGAAAAACATGTGGTTTTTAAGGTAAAAAACTGTCAGGTTTTTATTCTTTTTACGACAGGTTATTAAGGAAAAATGGTGGAAATTAATTATAGTAATTACTATAATTCATTTTGTATAGTTTTGGTTTTAAAAATCAGTATAAATAGAGGTTGAATGGACGTTGTTCTGCACACCTTATAGAAGCTCTCAAGCCTCTCTTTTTTGTTGATTTTCTTAGTTTCTTTTTACTATGTTTTTTCATACATTTTAGAGTTCTAGTTTTTGTTGTAAGATTGATGCATAAGCTTTTTTTTAGAAAATAGATATTTTTCTTAACTAACTTTAATTTTTCCTGATTTTATTTTATTTTTTATTTAAATTCTTTTCGAGTTTTTTCTATCTATGTGAAGGTAATATTTTTCCTAGTTTTTTTTATCAGTTATATTAGGGTTTTTTTTCATGTTTTTCTATATAAAAGCTTGTAATAGCCTTTCAAAAAGTGAAGCCTGTGATGAATAAAAATTAAGTTTTTTTTTTTGTCTCCCTATACTTACGACCTTTATGGTCTTTGAGAGTTTTAACATGTAACAAATTCATGTATCCTTTGCTCTGGTCTGTATTAATTGGTATCAAAACCCAACAATCATTGGTGGTTATTTTACTTTATTATGTGTTGTACGACAAACATGGCTGAAAAATGTTGCAAAATACAACATGCTTGTGTAGGAGGGGATAAAAATATTCTCCCTAAAAAAAGACTTCCAAGAACTAGTGTGTTATTTTCATATATATTAGTTGATGTCATTTGAAATCATAGTGGTGGGATCCATGATGGGATGACCCGCACAAAGGAATTGTATTAAGGATCTATAATTAGGTGGCCTGCACAAAGGTGTTGTGTTAGGAGCCCATGATGAGGTGAATTGTACAAAGGTATTAGGGATCAACGATGGGGTGGCTCGTGCACAAAAGGATATTCTTGATGAAAGACAATTTCTAGTTAAAGATTGAACTCGATGACGAGTTCCTTCCAACTTGGAGAGACTAATTGATACGGATCAGCCCATAAACACAATCAGGGATCCATTACATGTTTCAATTGTTCCAATCACAAGGTCTAAGACAAAAGCAATGAAGGAGGCAATGAATGAGCTTGTTAGAAAGGTTTTGGCTAGGGCTGATTTTGGAGATCCATTGGAGCATCAAAAGGAGGTTCTAGGCCTTCTAATCCAAGTGCAAGAAAGGCTCAATCCATGTTCAACATAGGCCTGATATGTCCAGCATTATGGAATCCTTCTCTAGGCAAGATTTCCTAATGTTATAATGATTTCAAGTGAGCAAATATTCTCTTATTAATTCAAGGAAGATTTCAGTCGGGTATGATTTCTTAGCTAGGATTGATTATTTAATAATTCTCCTAGGAAGGAAACTAATAAGACAACAATAAAGAAATATATTTGTATTTATTATTGTCCAAGTATTACAAAGAATCCTAGATCTATAAGGAAAAACAAGAGGTGATGAAATTAATTCCACATTCACATCATATTTTTCTAGTCTATTTGGGACATCCAAAGTTGGCAACTCTTCATAAAGTTACAAAGAAGGTTTATTTCAGTTATAAAAACTTTTTAAGCTAGAAAAATCAGACTTATCTTTTTTAGTTCTCTTTGGTTATTTGTGGCAGCATAGACAACCTTTATTTTAATTTTTATTTTTACATGTCTTGGGTTTATTTCAATTAAGTATTGGGTCTGATTGTAACTAGGCTTCACATCAACCTACAACTTGGATAAATGGGTTCAAATCAGTCTACTAAGGTATATCCATTAGGGTACTTTTATTTGGATTATATAAACTCCTTGTAAGACACTTCTTATTAAGTTTTATGATTAATATTGTTGCCGAACTATTGTTCTTAAATGTTGAGAGGTTTTCTCGTATTATTTGGTTCTTTGAAGAGCTAAAACTGACTTATCGAAGATTAATTGGCTTCATGACATTTTCCTTATACTTGTCATTCGAGAATTAGTATTTATAGGGTGGTGGTTCTTATTCCAATAATATTGATACCTTGAGACAAGTTTTTATTATGTCACACTCCTATCAGACATGTTTTGGCTTTTCGAGATTCGTTGTCAATCTTATTGTGAGTTGCCTGACAATGTGATCACGAGGTTCACATAACTAATGCATGAGTTTTTTTTAGGAAAATAGATATTTTCCTTAGTTAACTTTATTTTTGTGCTATTCTTTATTATAATGCTTTTATAGTTTTTTTCTATTTAAAAGGAGTATTATTCCTAGTTTATTTTTCATATTTAGTATTATTAGTGTTTTCTAGTTTTTTTCTATATAAAGGGTTGTAATAATGTCCGGAAAACTGGAGACTATGATAAATAAAAATGAAATTTTGGTTGTCTCTCTATACTTATGGTGTTTTTGGTTTTTGAGAATTTTAACATGTAATAAACCCCTTTATCCTTCGCTCCTATCTACGTTTTGAGTTGTAGACCTTATTTAATAGTGCAACTAAACAAGGTAGTATAGGTATAATCCTATGAGACTCATTTTAGTCATTCTATTTGCACCAATAGGTGAGCAAGAAAGCTTTAAAAATAAAGGATTTATCCTTAATAATAATTATTTGATTCTAAGTGCTTCAACAAATAAGTACTTTACTTTTGAATTTATATTATTTTAAATTTAATAGTTGTTTCATTTATGTTTAGTATGCATGCTAAGATTTTATAAAATTATATTTTGTATAAACTAGTTTATGAACTACAAAAATAACAATTAAAACACACGAAAAAAGCAGGGGGGGAAAAGAAAAAAG
>Ga0307517_10003843_pt1 | contig 23292 bp, 25 predicted proteins | sample 23_EM_MG_FD_194515 | JGI IMG/M metagenome (GOLD analysis project Ga0307517, IMG submission 194515) | Populus trichocarpa ectomycorrhiza microbial communities from riparian zone in the Pacific Northwest, United States - 23_EM | ecosystem: Host-associated > Plants > Roots > Unclassified | place...
CTTTTATTTTTCTTTTCTTTTTTTTGAATGGTCTACCTTTGACAATTTTTCCCATTCTTTTCATTAAGTATCACTTTTTCACATAATTTCCAATCATAATCTCATGAAATATCAACAAGTATGTGCTCTTCTAATCCTTGGCCAGGAGAAAAGAAAAACATATAAAAAGTTAATGCTTACAACATGGGTAAAGAAAAGAAAAGATAAACAAGCTGAAAAGAGCTCAATAAGGATAATATGCTTTGAGTTTTTGGCTTAAGTGGTTAAAATTCCTAGTGCCTTTATCATTTTCATATACACATGTAATCTGAATGTAATCTCAATAAGATATGAAGCAAGTTCTAGAGATATATATCTTTGAAAGAATGCACAATCAAAGAATATAATATTGAAGGCTTAAAAATTTACATTGGTAGAACAACACTATTAGGTCAACATAACATATTTTCAAAGTCATCCCTAAACTAATTAAACTTTAAAACTTGCATTCAAACTCCTTCATTCAATTTATATTTTCATCTATCTCAACTAATTCTCATACATAATACTCATATTGTCATAAATCAATAGGCATTCAATAGATAAAACTTAATACTTAAGGTTGGAAAACATATATATATATATATATATATATATATAATTTGTTTATAGGTTCTTCTAATTCTAATAAAACACACAAAAACAATAAAGAAAATCCAATATTCTCCCCCCCCCACACACTTTAAACACAAAATTGTTCTTAATGTTGAAATAAAAGAAAAGGAATATAACAGAATGACAAACATAAAGTAAAATGTGAAAAATAAAAGATAAAGGAAAAAGAAAGCAAATTTGAATATTTTTTTTTGGTTGCCTCCTAGCAAGCGCTTTTGTTTTATGTCATTGGCTGGACACATTGCATGCTCATGCCTCATAGAAAGTTTAGCTAAAACCACGAAAGCGGTGAGTTCTGCCATCTAATGTTCACAAAAAGTTTTCAATTGATGCGTATTGATCTTGAGCACTTTGTTTATTTCTACACTTGTAACCTCAACTAAAACATAAGGAAAAACATTAGAAACATCAAAGAGTCCAATCTAACCTTTGTGTTTGTCGCACTTGTGCGGCGTCGCGGCGAATATTCCACTTTAATCTAAATGTATCTATCTGGCAAATATGGGGAGACAAGAAAATCTTGTCTTTTATCGGTGGAAAATGGAACGGGAGTTGCCACCTAGTATTTTGATCACTAGGAACCCTAACTGGTCTCAGAGATCGGGTACGGGGACTGATTGCGTAAAGGGAAGGTATTAACACCCCAAATACGCCTTACCTAAGGTAAGCTGCATTGTTTGATTGTCTGATAAAAAACTAAGGTGTTATTGTATTTCTAGTTGTTGGTCCATCTATGGTTCAAGAAAAGTCCCACTCGGTAAGGAGGTCCTTATCTTATCGGGTACAAATCTAACCGTTCTACCGTCTATATAAAAAAACTACATTTTTTTTAATATCAGGAATATGTTTTATGTATAAATTCGTAATCCCAGATACTAAAAGAAGACAAAAATATTTTTTTAGAATTTTTGAAATATTGGCCTCGTTCTCATGGCTCTAACAAACTTGTTATTAAAGCCAAAGTGCATGCTAAAACATATTTTTGAATATTTTGTGTTTTAGGTATAAAAAACAATATGATTTTTTTTGTTGTATGAAAATATGATGTGATGATTTTTCTTCTCTTTGAGATACTTGGCCGTATGAATGAAAAAACAAAATCTTTTTTTTAAAAAAAAAAAAATTTTGCAATGTTTTGATGAAAACCGGATGTTTTAATACTGGATTTGTATCTTTACAGTATAAAAATACAAACCAGTATTAAGCAATTTTGATAAAAAAAAATATGCAGGAAAATAAACAATTTTTTTAAGGATTTTTCAGAAATTTTAACATATATATATATATATATATAATATAACAATATTATAATATATAATATTATAATTATGTGGGTTGGGCTGGCCTAGCTAATTGGGTCGGACTTAGCCCCAAAAGGATTGGGCTGATCTCGGCTCAATAGTTCACTCTGCTTCTTCGGGTCTGGGCCGGACCCGGCCTAGACATAAGGGCTGGGCCAGAACTGGCTTGGCCCAGAAAACAAAATGGGGGGGGGGATTATTTTCCCCCTCCCATCCTCCTGCATGCAGAACGAGTCTGCATGCAGAAGGAACCTATGCCACAAAACTAAGTAAAAGTGGAGGGGCACGAAGAGGTACCTGGTGCGGAGGAGGCGGTGCCTTGCTGGTCCGGCTGCTTCGCTGGCGGTTCTACGGTGGAGGCCGGTGGCGGTGTCGTGGCTCACAGACAGCAGCTCCAAGCAGCGGTGCTGCTGTTTCAAGCGGCGGAGAGAGAGATTCCAACTCTTCTCTTCTCCTCCGTTTTCTTTCCCTTTCTTCGGCTACATTTCCTTTTCTTTTTGTTCCTCTTCCTATTTCAGTATTGTCTTTCTCCCTTAGCTCTTAAAGTCCCTCTCCTTTATCTCTCACAGTCCCTCTCCCCTGTTTCCAGCTTCCCCGTTTTCTTTCTTCTTTTTTTCTTTTGGTCCCTTTCCTTTTCGTTCTTTTCTTTCTCTTCTCTCCGTTCTCTCTTTTCTCTCTCTCTCTGTGTCCCCCTCTCGTGCATGCTAGTGTTGGGTGGTATTTATAGGGCAAATGGAGCGGGGGCGTCCCTATTGCCGCCCTATTGTTGCGCATGGGGAGCAGGGTTTTGCTGCCCTGCCACAGTGTCGGGTTGGCTAGCCAGTGGGCGTGGCTGGTAGGGCGTGGCTACCCCGATCTCTCATCATGAGGGTGCGTGGGGCTTCGGGTTTTGGCAGAGCACGTGGCACGAAGGAGTTAATGAAGAAAGAAGAAGAAGAAAAATAAAACTTGCTACCTTCCCCTATTGCACGTCCAGGGGAAGAAGAAGGAGGAACAGTGTCGCTCAAAACGACATTGTTCTGTTCTAATAATTTTTTTTTTAACATGAAACGGCGTCGTTTTAGACAAAACGCGTCGTTTCATTTAAATATGGCGCCAGCATATTCATTTCCAAATCAGTCCTTGATTTATCCTTTGTTCTTTTAAGTCCTCAAAATGTAATTTTGATTTTAAGAATTAATTTAATTGCATCCCTGCCAATTTCAATCGCCGCCCCTATAGTTGGCCGTCCTTTTCTCTTTAGTCCTTGGTTTTGAATCCGTGCATTTTGACCCTCAATTGATTAATAAACTTCAAATTTCTTCAATTTGGTCCCTGATTCGATCAATTATAGCCCCTCTATTTACACGCCTTTTCCAATTTGGTCATTGGTTTCGGATTTCCTCAATTAGGTCCCTAATTGGCCATCAAACTTCAATATTTATGTAATTAAGCCCCTGATTTGACCAAATCAACTCTAAAAAATTATAATTTGACCCCAGGACTTTAATTTCTTCCAATTAAAGCCCAAATTGACTTAAAAATCAATTTTTCTTGCAATCAAACCCTCTATAAATTCAATTAAACCTTCAATAAAATCCAATTGAGTCCATAAACATCTAATTTTGTACTTTTCTCCTCAAATTGAATTTTCTTTTCCAATAGGGCTCTCATCATTCAAGTATATATTGTAAAATTTTCAATCCTTGTATTTTTGAACTTCCTTAATCAATTTTTCTGACAATTTTCTGAGCGCTCCAACCTCGTACTGTTATTATTATTTTTCCAATTTCTTCCGACCATATATTTATATATATATTTTTATTATTTATTATTTATTATTTTTTTTATTTATGTAGGGACCCAAAAATGGGTTACAACAGTGTTCAAGCTTCACTTGTAGATGACATGCTTTCATGTAAATAATCCTATAAGGTGACATTCTTATAGTTGATTTATAAGAAGTCTGATAAGCCCAAAGTGCATCACCAAGTTGTAGACTCCAATCTCGTCGGTTAGGTTACATTGTCTTCTCCAAAATGGACTTGATTTCTTGATTTGAAATTTCAACTTGCCCATTATTTTGAGGATGATAGACTATGAATGTCTGATGAGTCAATGGTACTTGCATAGTAATGTTTCCATTGAATGATTGCAAAAATGAGTGCCATGATCACTAATGATAGCTTTAGGGATTCCAAACCTGTCAAATATGTGAGTCCTAACAAAATCTAAAACAACCTTAGCTTCATTAGTTTGTGTGGCTTTCGCCTCAATCCATTTAGACAATAATCAACAATAAGAAGGATATAAAGATTACTAAACATAGAAGGAAATTGACCCATATAATCAATACCCCAAACATAAAAAAATATCACTTACAAGAGTATTAATTAAAGACATTTGATTCTTATAAGTGATATTGTCTATTTTTGGCATTTTTCACATGATTTGCAAAAGTAACGTGCATCCTTAAAAATAAAAGGCCAATAAAGACCACTTTCAAATACCTTGTAGGTTGTTCCTTTTGCTTTAAAATGCCCACCACAAAAATGAGAATGACAGCAAGTGAGAATGTAATGAAATTCATCATGTCGTACACATCTTCTAACTACTTAATTGGCACAAAATTTCCACAGATAAGGAGTGTCTCAAAAATAATATTTAGCATCGGTTTGTAACTTGTCTTTTTAGGATTTAGACAAACGTGAAGGGAATTCTTCAGTGACTAAATAGTTCACCAATTCAGCATATTCTGGTCTTATAGAGGAATGTAAAACATACAATTGCTCATCGGGGAATGTCTCTCTTACTATTTCAGTTTTTATATCCTTGGTCCGTAGTCAGCTCAAGTGATCATCTACATGATTTTTGGCATCTTTTTTGTGTTTGATCTCAAGATTAAATTCTTGTAAAAACAAGATTCACCTAATCAATCTTGGTTTTGATTTTTTTTTTCTTCAAAAGATACCTCAAAGTTGCACGATTAGTAAAAACAATAACTTTTGTACTAAGTAAATAGGATCTGATTTTTTCTAGAGTAAACACCACTGCAAAAAGTTCCTTTCTAGTTGTATGGTAATTGCATTGACCTTCATCTAACATGCATGTAGTATATGCGATAACATGCAAATTCTTCCTTATTCTTTACCCAAGTATGACCTCTATCGCATAGTCATTCACTTCGCATATTATCTTGAAAGGTTTGTCCCAATTTGGCGATTGCATGATGGGGGCATATGTGACACGCCTCTTAAGATTATTATGGGCATCTTTACACGCTTGATCAAACACAAAATCTACTTTTTTGGCTAATAATTTGCATAAGGGTGCTGTAATATTTGATAAAGCGTCGATAGAAACTTGCTTGGACAAGAAAAGAACGAACCTCCCTCGCGCATGAAGGGTAAAGCAATGATGAAATAATATCTATTTTAGCTTTATCAACCTCTAAACCACGCAAAGACACAACATGTCCAAGAACTATTCCTTCTTCTACCATAAAATAACATTTTTCATAGTTCAAGACAATGTTAGTTTAAATGCATCTTTTCAAGACTAATGATAAATTTTCTAAAAACTTATAAAAAGAATCACCATAAATCATGAAATCATCCATGAAAACCTCAATTATTGTCAACATAGTAAAAAAAAAAATACTCATCATGCATCTTTGAAAAGTTACGGGTGCATTACATAGACCAAAGGGCATTCTCCTATATACATATGTACGAAATGAACATGTAAAGGTAGTCTTTTCTTGATCTTTAGGATTAATAACAATCTGATTATATCTACTATATCCATCAAGAAAGTAATAAAAAGACATACCTACTAGGCATTCAAGCATTTGGTCCATCAATGGTAATGGGAAGTGATCTTTGCGTGTAGAAAGATTAAGTTTTCTATAATCAACACACATTTTCCAACCACCCGAGATACAAGTAGGTATGAGTTCATCATCTATGTTTTTTTACCAATGTGATTCTAGTCTTTTTATGCAACATATGAATTGGCGCTACCCACATATTATCCATGATGGCATAAATGACTCATGCATCCAATAGTTTTAAAATTTCAACTTTCGCAACCTCCATCATAGGCGGATTCAACCTCCTTTTCATTTCTCTTATTGGTTTCGCATTGTCCTCCAATAGCATGTGATGCATACACATTGAGGGACTAATGCCCTTAATGTCGACTAAAGTCCAACTAATAGATGTTTTGTGATCACGCAACAATTTCACAAGCTTTTCCTCTTGCACACTTATGAAACCTTTTGCTATGATAATAAGGAGTGTATTGTTGTTGCCAATGAAAACATACTTCAAATTATCAGGCAAAGGTTTCAATTCTAACTCGAGCTCCAGTAAAATAGATGACAAAAGCTTTTTATGTGAAAGCACTAAATCAACGAAAACATTACCATTAGGGGTGGCTTACAAAGCTTGCAAAGCCAAGGCTGATTCTTGCACATTTTGGGGAACATATATGTTCTTCTCCATCTCCTCTATCTCGGTAAAATCAATGTCATGGCTCAATGCCACGCTTAAATCCATCCTCGCAATCAAAATCAAGAACTTGCTGCACACACTCATCAATTTGTTCATAACATGTGATAGAATAATATTATTGTAAGGATATTTCATTGCATCATGAAAGTTAAATTCAATTACTTCATCTCCTACTTCCATAGACAAAGTATCCTTACCACAATCATTTTTCGATAGTTTTTAAGAATGGTCTTCCAAACAAGATAGGAGTGTTGGTGTTTGAGGAATCACGTTCCATATCAAGAATATAAAAGTCGTATGGAATAACCAAACTATCAATCTTGACTAGAACATCTTCTATCACACCAAGTGGATAAACAAAACTATGAGCCACAAGTTGTATTAATCAAAGGCTTAAGGCTAAGAAAATCATAAACAAGTTTAGGCATAACACTAATGGATGCACCCAAATCGTATAAAGCTCTTTTAAAGCTAGCATTACCAATAACACATGGGATAGTAAACGCATCTGGGTCTTTTTTCTATAAAGGAAAATTCTTTTGAGTAAGAACAAATACAACTTCACCCATACTTACCGTTTCATAGCTTTTTAGCTTATAAGCTCTTTTGGTAGTACACAACTCCTTCAAGAATTTGACATATTTAGGAATTTGCTTGATAACATCAATAAAAGGAATGTTGTGTTCCACTTTGTTGAAAACCTCTAAAATCTCTTTTTCTTAGTCCTCTTTCTTAGACCTAGAAGAACTCAAAGGAAAGGGAGGGACTTCTTGAAATTGGAATTCATTGAGATAGGACTTACCTTTGGAGTATTGGTAGTTGTTTCAGTTTGTGGAGGAGTATATTGTTTCTTCTTTATGCTAGTTCGATTTCTATCTCTTCTTCTTCCTTCGTCTCAATTTGTATCGACATTTGGTTTTCAAGTTCTTTCCCACTTTGTAGTGTGATCGCATTACCATTCTCTTTTGGAATCAATGCTTAGGAGGGTAATTTTTTTTATTGATTTGTGCTTCCAATTTCCCTACACTTGAAGCCACTTGCCCCATTTACTTCTCTAAGTTGTGAATACTTGACCTTGTTTCCTATTGAAAAGACATGACATTTTATTGTAAAGTCATTGTGTTAGAAGCTTAGGTTTTCATCATCTCACAAAGATCATCACTCGATGACCCCACAATATTAGAATTTGTAAATTTAAGGGGTTGTCTCGCTTAATAATTTTGATGGGGATTAAATCCATAAGGGTGGAGTTGTCGGCCTTGATTACCTTGTTGAGGTGGGTTCTCATAGCGTAAGTTTGAGTGATCTCTCCATCTAGGATTGTACGTGTTAGAAAAGAAATCATATTTATGTTGGGGCTAGCCATTGCATACTCCATCAACTGCATTAACTTGTTAAATGTAATCTTCTTGCATTGTTAGGCACATATCGAAAGCATGATCTTGTAACGAGTATATGCTACAAATTTCACTTGTTGTACATTTCCACAAGCCAAAGAATGCACAAGAGAAGTAAGATCATTAACTTTATTCTCAAGTTTAGAATACTTACCTCGTGTGCTTAGGAAGTCTTCACGCGTGCCAAATTGTTTCGAGTTGGCTGCCTATTTGAGATTAATTGGCGTGCAGCCTCGAGTGTTTTATCTACCAATGCCCCTCCACTTGCCGCATCAATGATGCAGTCAGTAGGCATCAGTCCTTTGTAGAAGTATTGAATGAGTAGTTGATTGGATATTTGATAATGAGGACATTGAATGCACAACTGCACAAATCTTTCCCAATATTCGGAAAGTGTTTCTCTATGAGATTGTCGAATCCCACATATTTCTTTCCTTATGTTAGTAACTTGAGAGGCTGAGAAATAATTCTTAAGGAAAATCTTTTTCATGCCATTTCAAGTTCCAATAGAATCGGGGAGAATGTAGGAAAGCCATACTTTTGCTGCCCCTTTTAAAGAGAAAGGGAAAGCTTTCAACTTAACTTGTTCTTCGTCAACTCTATGTAGTTTCATGTCAATGCAAACCATATGGAACTCCTTAAGATGAGTATGAGGGTCTTCTTCAGTAAGTCCATTAAATATTGGCAGTAGGTGTATGAACCCAAACTTGAGCTTGAAGTTGGCGTTGTTGTCGATGTTTATGCACAATGGTTGAATCTTTACATTGGGAGCAGCAAGCTCTTTGAGTGTCTGTTATCGTGCAACAACCATGGTGTTGATGCGAGCTTCCTTTTGTAATCTATGCTAAGTATTTTTTATTTTGAGATCTACCTATATTTGCCCTTGGTCAGTAGATCGAGTTGCTGGTATAAATAATCATGAAAACTCGAAGAAACTAAAAATAAATCAATTACAAGAGAGATTTAAAGTAGTGAAAGTAAATGAAAATCCAACGTTAGAACATAAAAATGCCTAAAAACCTTAGAAAATAGTGAAATTTGGCCTCGAGAGGGTGGGGCTAATGGCCATATGGCATAAGTTTTGCTCAAAATGTCATTTTCCTTCAGAAAACTAAATGTTAAAGCCTAATTCCACCAACAATTTCATTTTGAACAGTACCACAACTCTTTTTTTCAGTTTTTTTTCGGTTTTATTTTTATTTTTTTAACGAAATAAATAACAATCACAACACAAGAATCAATTAGAATCACTTCCTTAGCAACAACTTCAAAATTTGTTGCGATGTCGTGGTTACACAAATTAATTACCCTAGCTTAAAGAAATAAAATAGTATATAACAAGTAAATGGTCGATCTCATGAGAAAGATCTATTTTAGGTCTTTATATTAAATGATTTAAAGTTAGGGGGTTTTTAGGTTATCTAATTATGCTATAGTAAACAAAATAAAGTAATAATGAAACTAAATTAAATAAATTGAAACTTATTAAGAGAAAAACATTGGTTTCAAGTAAACATCCACCTAAAGAAATCAAAATTGATCATTAAAATGATACGTCAATTTATATTTTGAATATCTATCTTTTCTTAATATTAATTAGTTAACCGATCCACAGTGTAACTAACTCTAACCATTAAACAACCACAGTGTCCGCACTAGTGATTTAATTTAATGACAACCTTAAGACTTAGATACGATGATATCTAAATAACATAATTATTTACAATCTATGTTCGAAATGTTTTCCTAAGATTAACAACATAGATCCGCCATAATTATTAAACTTAGTTGCTTCACAAGTTTAAATATCACAACTCCGGTTTTGATAACAAACTTAGCAATAAATTGGTTAAAATAATAATTTAGAGTTCGCTTTAACAATCAAACTAAACAATCATAGAAAATAAGCATAGAAAAATATTTATACTCATCATATAAACTAAAAAGAAAAGATGAAATAGATCCTATAGGTTTTGAAAAATAAGCATAGGTTTCAATATCCTTTCAACTAAGAAAAATAACTTAGCCTTACATGTCTATCGAAAAACTAAGGAATAGAAAAGATGGAAACATAATTTCGGGTATAAGAGAAAAGGATGAGAGTTTTCTTCTTCTTTCTAGCCGCCTTTTTTCTCTCTCTTTCTCTCTTTCCTTTTATTTTATAACAAACCCTAATCCTCACATCCCTCCAATCCGTTTGTATCCTCTAAAATAATAATAGTTCTTTTCAAAGTAGACAATCTATATTTAAGTAGTACAATAACTATTTTCCTAAAAAGTAGAAAACATATTCCTGCATAAAATATTTAAACTTTGACTTTGACTTAAAAAAGTTAAATTGCCTAAATAAATACCTTTTTCATATGAAGAAATAATTGTCATGTCGGTTTGGATACTTGGGAAGTAAGTTGGACTTGTTTCTTCACAAAAACTGTATGCTGACAGAATTTATGGGTTATCTTAGAAAAATCATATATCTCTCATATGAGCTCTTTTTCTACTGAAATTTGGTAGGTTGATAGGTCTTTGATTCAGGAATTCAAAAAAATTGAGTTTGCATCAAATGAACTTCTCTAACTTAAGATATTTAAGTCGAAATGACTGAAGGTCAAAACTAGTAGAATACGAGACTTCAAAACACAAGTTGGAATATGGTCTGAATTTTATCTCCAATTTACTCATTTTCAAATCTTACATCCAAAAGTGCCTTCAAAACATAAAACAAAGATTATCAAGACATTTTATATATAAAACATGGGCAAAATACTAGGTAAATGTGGGTAAAATTATCAAATAATATGGTTGCATCAGTTTTACAGCTACACCGTGAGTTCACCCATGTTCATCTTTGTTTTCAACACCCCATTTTTTTGTTTCTCCTTTTTATAAGGCTAACGGTAACCTTAGTTGAACTTCAAATCTCTGATTTTATTGGGAGGGACACTGCTCTCTATGATACACTTTGGTGACTCAGGGATGCTACTTAGAAAACATTTTTTGATATATGAAAAGTTATAGAGAGAAACTTTTATGATATACTCCCCTAGGTGTTGTCGATCTTTATCTACCACAAGCAGTGAGGGAAGGAGTCTTAGTTAAGCTTGAAATAATTGAGACCCAAAATGGGATGATGGTTCTAGCTTCATGGTATTGTAGTAAACTCAATCCAGAAAGTCAAGGATAGCAGCCACCACCCATTGACTGGCAACCACAAACCAAAGCCACCGACCGCTTTCACATTACCACCTACCATTATCTTTCACACATGGAACTTTGATTTTTCATTTTTTTATTTTATGTATAAATAGGCAACTAAGTTTATGTTATTGCGTGTGAAAAATAAAAGAGAAACACTAGACAAAGAGAGGGTGAGAGTTTGAGAGTGTCTGAATTTCAAAGTTGTCAAAAACACATTTTTATCATTTCATAGTGTAGGGTTCTTCAATACAAACTCTACAACAAACCGACTGACATTTAGAATAGAATTTTTTACCGGTTCAGCCTATTTTTGACTCATTTTCAACCAAGTTAGACCAGTTCCTTTCTATTTTGACAATTTCAAATTCATCTATAGTGTCTATTTTGTCAAATTCAACTCCTAGAAGGTGATATAATCATTCAAAGAATAAAATGGCTACAAAAAATGCACAAACACTCATCCTAAAGTTGACCAAAGACAATTATGATAATTAGTGTAATAGACTGAAGGAGTTTCTTGGCTCCTAAAAGTGTATAGAGATTATGGAATATGGTTATGATGAATCAGATTCTAAAAAAGTAGAAGATTCTCTACAAGAAGCACAAAAGCAAGTCCTCAAAGCCAATAGAAAGAAAGACAACAAATCCAAGAGCATTATTTATCAAGGTCTCGATGAAGCCTCATTTGAGATCATTGCTTTCATAGAAACCTCAAAGGAAATATGGGAGGCTCTCCAACAAGAATACAAAGGTGCCGATAGAATCAAGAAGATTCGTCTCTAATTTTTATGAGGTGAATTTGAATGAAGTTCTTAGAATCTATTTGTAATTATCACACAATAATTATGGTGATAGTCAATCAGATAAGAACAAATGGAGAAGCCCTCATAGATGCTTAGATTACTGAGAAAAATTTAGAGATCTCTAGATCCAAGATTTGATTATGTTGTTGTTGATATTGAAGAGTCCAAAGAAGTGGACACGATGACGGTGGATGAGCTTTTGTGTTCTTTATAAGCTCATAAATAAAAGATTGTGAAAGAAAATGGAGACGAGGCAATAAAGTATGCTTTAAAATTAAAATTATCCTTTAAAAAAGACAGATATAAATAAAAGGGGACTTCAACAAGTGGATGTACCACTCAAGGAATATGTCAATAACAAAAAGAAGGATTTTAGTAATTTCAAGGAAGATGATCTTGTAATACAAGATTCAGAGGCAAAGGTGTTGGAAACAACACTAGAAGAGGACAAGACAACATGCATTTATTCCTAGAGAAAGAGGGGGCAATTACCATAATCAAGATAAGAGTTGTATCTAGTTTTATAGTTGTAATCAGTTTGGGCACTATAATACTAAATGTTGAAGGAAAGCTACATCAGGGGTACATGAACAAGTCAACTATATAGAGGGAGATACCATCATAAGAAAATCAATTGCATTATTTATCCACCAAGGACTAGACGAGAATCAAGAGAATGTTTGGTATCTAGATTCTGGTGCTAGCAATTATATATATGGAAAATGAAATCTTTTTGGTGATCTAGATGAGATTGTACAAGGGCAAGTCACTTTTGAAGATACCTCAAAAGTTCTGGCATAAGGAAAAAGGCAACATCCCAATCAAGTTGAAGAATGAAGATCATATCTACTTTATAGATGTCTACTATATTCCAGTCATAAAGCACAACATATTGAGTATAGGCTAACTTCTGGAGAAAGGTTATACTCTTTTCATTAAGGATTGTCATGTTACAGTCAAGGACTACAATGAGGGATTAATTGCATTTATAAAGATGTCTAATAATAGGATATTTCCTCTAAAAATCTAATATGATACAACAAAGTGTTTGAGTGTCATCACCAACAATGAAAAGTGGTTATGGCACCTAAGGCTTAGACATTTAAATTTTACATGTCTGAAGATGCTAGAAAGCAAGAAGATGGTCAAAGGTATGCCTGACATTGATCATCCAGATGAAGTATGTGAGAGTTGTGTCCTCAGCAAACACCATAGAGCTAGTTTTGCCAAGGAGGTCAAATGGAAAGCAAAGAAGCCACTGGAATTGGTGCACATTGATGTGTGTGGTCCCATAAAGTCAATGTCAACTGAACATAATAGGTACTTTTTTATTTTCATTAATGATTATAGTAGAAAGACATGGGTATATTATCTGAAGAGGAAGTCAGAAGTATTTAATTGCTTTAAGGAGTTTAAAGCAACTATTGAAAAATAAAATGGCTATAACATTATAACTCTAAGATCTGATCAATGTGGAGAATATACATCAAATGACTTTGAAGCTTTTTGTACACAACAAGACATCAGGTATTAGACAACACCATCCTATACACCACAACTAAATGGTGTAGCTGAAAGAAAAAATTAAACTATTCTTGATATGACAAGAAGTCTACTCAAAGCAAAAAAGTTGCACAAACAATATTGGGTTGAAGTTGTGTCATATGTAGTGTATCTACTGAATCGTTGCCCAAGTAGAAGTTTGCAAGTTCTCACTCCTGAAAAAACATGAAGTGGTCACAAACCAAGTGTTACTCATCTTTGAATTGTTGGTTGTGTTGCCTATGGAAAGATCCCAGATGCAAGAAGGACCAAACTCGATGATAAAAGCGAGAAATGTATCTTTATCAGATATGGTGATAAAAGAATGGGATACAAGCTGTATAAACCCATCACAAAGAAGGTGATTATGAGTAAAGATGTTATCTTTGAATAAGAAAAAACTTTACAATGGAATATTGATCAAGAAAAAGTCAAATGGATTAGTATTGATCTGATCCTTAAAGATGAAATGGAAGTACCAACAATATTTACCGAAGGTCTAATAGTACAAGCAGATGAGCCATAAACTCTGGTATATAGATTCCATGTATTCAACAGGAGAAACACACCAACATCAGGATTGTCATCATCATCAGAAGAGAAATGCCACTCAAGAAGGATGAGAAATCTAGAATATTTGTATAATGCCACTCAAGTCATGGAAGATACAATTTTATTTTGTTTCTTCATAGATAATGACCCACTTAGCTTTTATGAAGTGAAGCTATCATAAAAGAGAAATGGATAAAAGCAATGGATGAAGAAATACATGTCATTGAAAAGAATGATACCTGGAAATTGAATAATCTACCAGAAAGTAAGAAAGCAATTGGTGTCAAATAGGTTTATAAGACAAAGAAGAATACAAAAGGTGAAGTACAAAGATACAAAGCAAGATTAGTGGAAAAAAGCTACAATCAGAGATAAGGAATTGACTATGGAGAAGTATTTGCTCTTGTAGCCTACCAGAGACAATCAAACTAATGATCTCAATAGTTGCACAACAAAGATAGAAGATTTATCAACTTGATATGGAGTCAACATTTTTGAATGGCTTCTTAGAAGAAGAGATCTATGTTGAACAACCACTAAGATACGTTGAAGGCAATAATGAAGGCAAAGTATACAAGTTAAAGAAAGCCCTCTGCAGTTTGAAGCAAGCTTTGCGTGCTTGGAATACCAGAATTGATAGGTATTTTCATAAATGGATTTGAAAAATATCCATATGAATATAGAATGTATGTAAAGAAAGAAGATGATGAAAATACACTATTTACATGCTTATAAGTCGATAATCTTATTTTTAGTGGAAACAATCCTACCATGTCTGAGGATTTCAAGAAAAGCACGATGCAAGAGTTTGAGATGATAAACATTGGTCTAATGACATAGTTTCTTGGCCTAGAAGTGATACAGAAATAAGAGATGATTTTTGTATCCCAAAGTGGTTATGCCAAATATATTCTTGAAAAGTTCAAGATGGAAAGTTGCAATCCGTTATCAACTCCAATTGAAAATGGAGTGGAATTGAGGAAGAGTAAAATAGAAAATATTGATCCAACCTACTTTAAAAGCTTAGTAGGAAGCTTGTGATACTTGACATATATTGGACTAGATATACTCTATAAAGTAGGACTTTTCAGCAGATCTATGGAGATACCAAATCAGTCTTACTTGAATGCCCACTACATCAAATGAACAATGAATGAAGTTATGTTTTATACTTCAAGTAAAAACTTCAATCTTGTTGGATACTCAGATAGTGATTAGGAAAGAGATCAGAATGAAAGGAAAAGCACAACATGATTTGTCTTTTTTATAGGAGATACATCTTTTATATAGTCTTTCAATAAGCAATCAATAGTAACGTTATCAAGTTATGAAGTAGAGTATATTGCTACCACCTTAATTATATGCTATATTATAATATGGTTAAGAAATATAATGAAGGATTTGAGATTTCCTCTTTAGAGATGCTTAGGTTCTTACGTAAGCCATGTGATTTTAAAATTGCGTGGGAGCAAATCTCTGGGATTACATCTGAAAAAGAGAAAAATAATTGGTCTTACATTTTAATGCTTGACATGTTTATGATCTGCGCCTGATGTGAATTATATTCAGTGCTACTTTTGTACTGAATTAATGTTTTCCATACATATAGTATAGATTCTATCTTAGAACCAGTTTAAATTCCATTTAGGGAGCATTTGTTTTATAGAATTTTTTTTGCTGTTTATTTATTATTATAAAAATTGATCAATAAAAAATATTTTCTAGTTAAAAAAAATTTATTTTAATTTATTAGATTTTTTATTTTAAACAGAAAATATTTTTTAGAAGTTGTAAAATGTTTTTAAAAATATCTTATTATTTATTAATTATTTCAAATTTGATTTTCAATATTTTGAATATATATTTTATTTTTTTATTTTTTCCCTTAAAATTTGATTTAATTTAAATTTCACATCATCCTTGATCTTCATTCTTTTGATAATTATTTATTTGTCTCGTATTTTTTTTATATTTTTTTATTTATCAGATTTGGTCTTTTATTTTTTATTGCTATTTATTTATTTTTAAATAATTTATAAAGTTGGATTTGTTTTTAATTTTATTATCTTTTAATTTTTTAATCTATTAGATTTGATCTCTATTTTTTTTACTTATAATTTATGAAATTAGATTTTTTTTTTCAATTCCAAGTTCTTTCAACTTTTATATCTATTAGATTTGATCTCTATTTTTTTATTTCAAATAATTTATGAAATTAGATTTTTTTTTTCAATTTCAATTTCTTTCAACTTTTATATCTATTATATTTCATCCCCATTATTTTAATAAATTAGAAAAAAATTAAGATATTAAGAAATTTTTTTTGAACTTATTTTTTCAAGAAATTATCAAATATAAAAAAATAATTCATTTTCTAAAATCTACTTTATAAACTTTCCAAAAATAAACTATTCGAAGCAAATTAGCCTTTTTAGCAACATATTATATATGATTTCTTTTCAATTTCTTTCAATCATCACAGATGTGTGACCGAGCTGCAGACGCACATAAGTCCAAGGGTACTGGGCCTACTGGCCATGCATCGAGAAGAAGAACGAGTCCAAATCACTAAATCATCAATCATGCTCTTTTGTCAAATAACAACCCTGCAACATCGTCAAAGGTTCTGCCTGCTATATATTTCCTCTATGCATTTCTTGTAATCGGGGTTCTTTATACTCGCACATATTTTTTTTTAATTTTCCGTCATAGTGTTTCATTGGTCACAGGCTTGATATATCCTAGTACTTCCCTGATTTTGTATACTGATTCATTGGACTGGCATCGAGGAATATTAAAACTGGCTGCCTGCTACTATTTGCTATGGCAAGATTTCTGTCATGCATACCTTTTCCTTTTAATGGAAGGAAGGAGGAAGGAACTCTGTGAACATAGAATGAGTTATTACCCTAACTTAGCATTCAGTCAACACATGTCAGGATTGAGCACGATCTTTTTTTCTCTATTAAGATGTACATGGAGCCATTATTGTAATGAACATATGTTCTACTGTCACCGTCGTTTGTTGGAAGGGATGCTCCAGCAATGGGTCAAGGCATGAGCATGGATTATTAAGGATGTTTTGTAGACACTGATCGGAACTGTCTGTCATAAATATTCACCCTTTGTACCCAATTCAGTGAGCATTGTTCTTAAGATCCAAAGGCATGCAATCATAGTGAGCAAGTTGCGACATGTAGGTAGTATTTGATGATTGGGTCATGGATTTTTGTTAGGAAAAACTTGATGCAAGGCTACATTTCACCCAAAAGTATTAGCATAATAATACAATTTGAAAAAAATTTGATCAAATAACACAGCTTATATATGTCACAATTGAGAAATATAACATTCATTCTTGTTTCTATTCATAAATGAAACAATAAAAAAAATTCAAAATAGGTTAAGGCATGAGGAGAGAGAAAAAAAACAAATAAGAAAATAGACAATAAAGGTGCACCGAATATTCAATTATGTTATTGTTTTGATATCATCAGAAAAATCTCAAAGAGAAGAATCCAATGACACCAAGAAAGATTACTAATGGTGATTCAAGTGTGCCACATTTGATGTCCAAAGGTTTCGGGTAACTCACTTGCCTTTAGCGACAAGTGTAACCCACTCAATTCATCATTAGTGACCTTTATTGGTGTTGTTGGATTAATCTTATCGAGATCTTTCTGATGGTACCAATGATATCGTAATCAAAGCTTTAATGTGTGCCCGAGTCTTTTTTTTCTCTCTTCTCTATCTTTCTATGTGATTGTCCTAGTTTATTAGGTAATATCAAATTCATATCCACTCAGGTTAAGTAGTACATCATGAAGTTTAGGACAACTAGATTAAGTGTAATGAGATGTGCCTTGACACAACTCAAAGAAATTGAAGAATGACTACTATTTTTCACATCTATATTAAGTGTGGAGATAAAAGTTGCAAGAACATCATTGATAGTGAAAGTTGTATTAATATAATATGATGTGCCTTAGCCTCCTAAACTGAACAAACTAGCAATCTAATGTGAAGATAAAGGAAGGTAGGTTTGATTATATGGTTTTTTCTTCTTTTGATGTTTAGGCTAAAAATTACATGATTTGTAATGAAAATGAGAAACGAAGTCTGAATGGAACATTTTTATAAGTCGTAGCTGTCATAAAAGAATTTCTATCAAGATAAAGACTTTATACTCTTTGTGATTAAGAGTGATAAATCTGACTTGTACTTTAACTAAATCTAGAAATAGAAGAACAACGAAGAAAACTCTTTAAATAAGAAGTTGAAAAGTTTTATATTATTTCAAAAGTCTCTAATACTTGGCTTGAAACATCATTATATACTTGGAACAACCCTCCAAATCTAGAAAATATTAAAATGATATAATTGAGATCTAAATAATTGACTTTGTTAAAAAAACTAGAAAACAATAAATAGCACATGTTTTGGACTTATAGAAGAAACACAAAGACACAAAAAAATTAAAACAACCATAACTTTTCATACAAAACTCCAATTCATGTATGGTTGGACAAACTAGAAAGATGACATTCTGAACTTGAAAATCATGTAGAATATGCTTATTTTCCAATGCAATAAAGTGGTCAAAATTCAGGCTGAAATTGTCCTTTAGGCTGACAACAAAACCAAACTCTTCAAAACTCTTAAATCATTACCCAAGACTTATTTGAAAATAAACAAACATATTTAAACCATTTTCATTCAGTTTACAAGCCTTTAAACCCATCAAAGCTTCAATTATGCTAATCTGACTTATTAAAGTACTTTGTAGTTGTTTCTCTCGAACTATCATCATTAAACCATTTGAATACCCATACATATTAGAATCAGCCTCTTCAATGTTAGAATCATAATGCATATCATTACCCTCGAGTTGAAAGTGATTTTTTCTGAAATCAGAATTGTCAACATCTTTCAAGTAAGGTGACAAGTCTTTTACGATAAAAGTAGCTAAAACATTATACTTACTGGGAAGGTTAATCTTGTAAACATTATCATTCACCCTTTCGATAACTCGAAATGGTCCATTAACTCTCGGCATCAATTTAGACTTTCTCTTGCTTGTAAATCTGTCTTTGCTAAGATGAATCCGAACAAGATCTCTCGACTCAAATTTGACCATTTTCTGCCTTTTATTTGCATGTTTGGCATACTTTGTTGTCTTCTCCTCAATATGAGATCGAACCTGTTTGTGGAGTATTTTCATTATTTTTTCCTTTTTAATCCCATCTATAGAAGTCCTTTTATCAATTGGAATAGGCATCAGATCAATAGGAACACAAGGGTTAAAATCAGACACAACTTTAAATGGTGAAAATTTTGTAGATCCATGCACACTACAATTATAAGTTAACTCCACAATAGGCAAATAAGTGTCCCAACTCTTTAAATTTTTACTTATAACAGCTCGCAATAAAGAAAAAGGAGTTTGGTTCGCTGCCTTGTTTTATCCATTGGCTTGTGGATGACATGTCGTACTAAATAGTAGTTTTGTTCCAAGCTTCATCCAAAGAATCTTTAAAAAATGGCTACAAAACTTTACATTATGATCAGATACAGTACTTTTAAGGATTTTATGCAAATATACAACTTCCTTAAAGAACAAATCAAAAATGTTTACGACATCGTCAGTCTTATGGCAAGGTATGAAATGTGACATTTTGGAGAATCGATCAACCATAACTATAACTGAATCCTTTCCACATTGTGTTCTAGGAAACCCAAGTGCAAAGTCCTTGCTAATATCCATCCATAAATGGTCCAGAATAGGCAATGACATATATAGCTTATACGCATTCTCCTTACTCTTACCCTTCTTACACAAAACACATATCTCAATCACATTATAAAGAACCTAAAGGATACACATTCTGCTTATCTTTTTTTTAAAATTAACATGGGTGTCCGGGCTAGCTTGCACACACCTCGATTAATCCCACAAGCCCTGAAGTTAACGACCATGTAAGCCTCCAGTGGTCTTGAGATTTGGGGGACTCGAACTGGTGACCTCTAGGGAGAAAACCTAGGGCCTGATTAGTTGAGCTACACCTCTCAAGGTTACATTATGTCTATCTTGAATAAGTAACCTTTATGTATAAAGAACCCATCACAAGATCCTTTAATAGATTCGACAACCACATTAGCAAAGAAAGAATCATTAACATATTGATCCTTCACTTGTTTAAAACCCATCAACCTTATATTCAACATAGAAATCAGTGCATACCTCCTAGAAAGAGCATTGACAACTACATTAACTTGCCCCATCTTATACTTAATGACGAGTGAAAAATGACTTTATTAATGGTCAAAGCAAGCTTTGACCATCAATATACATCAAAGATTCATGGTCAATAATCACTACAAACTTCTTTGGTAATAAGTAGTGCTATCATACCTCTAGAGCTCAAATTAAAGCGTATGACTTTTTGTCATAAATCGAGTAGTTCAATCGTGCACCATTTAACGTTTCACTAAAGTATGTAATATGCCTTCTTTTTTGCAATAACACAACCTTAATTTTAACCCTGGAAGCATCACACTCTATCTCAAATGTCTTAGCAAAATCTAGAAGTGCTAAAATAAGAGCAGTACATAACTTCTTTTAATCAACTCAAAAGACTTTTATACATTTTCGCTCCACAGAAAGTCATTTCCTTTTTTCTAAAATTCGATTAAAGTTGCAACTATAGAATTGAAGTTCTTCACAAATCACCGATAAAATAAAACTAAACCTCGCATAAGCAATACTAGTAGGTTTTGACCACTCTTTAATTGGTTTTATCTTTTCTTCGTTAATTTAACCCCACTACTAGAAATGATATAACCAAGAAACACACCACTTTCTTGGCAGAAATAACAATTCTTTAGTTTCTTATACAATTTAGCATCACGCAAAGTTTCAAATACAACCTTGAGATGCTCTACATGATCATCAAAAGTTCTACTATACACCAAAATATCATCAAAACACATGACGACAAGCAATCTAATATGTTTTCTCAAAACATAATTCATAAGTCGCATAAATATATTAGGTGTGTTAGATAACCCAAATGGCATTACCATCCATTCATACAACCTAGTTTAGTTTTAAATGTTGTTTTCCACTCATCCCCTTCTTTCATCCTAATCTAATGATAATCACTCATCAAATCAATCTTAGAAAACAATGCAACATCATACAACTCTTCAAGCAAATCATCAAGTCTAGGTATAGGAAATCAACACCTAATTGTTATCTTATTGATTGCACAACTCTCCACACACATCCAAATGGTACCATCCTTCTTCAGTACAAGCAAAGTAAGCACGAAACCATTGTCTGCTAATCCTAGCTTGTTAGCTTTGGCTTTGTTGTAAAGTTTTTTTAGGGAATTTGTTCCCTGCTTTTGTAAATTACTGTATACGAATTTGTTGGTTCCCCGACGTTGTAAATTTTTTATTTATTAATTTACTTACATTTTGATATAAAAAAAAGAGAGAGAGTAAGCACGAAACATGGACTAAGTGACTCTCGCACGTAGCCATTCTCTAAGAGCTCACCAAACTACCTTTGAATCTCCTTTGCCTCCCCTAGATTACATCTAAAGGCAGGTCGGTTGGGAAGTGAAGCTTCTAGCACCAAGTCAATTTGATGCTCAATCCCACATGTCATTACCTAATTTTGGATTTCCCTGATATTTCTTATTTATTCAAAATAATAATAAATAAATAAATAAGAAAAAAATAATACTCTGGATCAATTAAGCATGCACAACTATTCAAAACACTAGGTGGATAGACAATTTAGGGTCTTGTTGAAGAAACATTGGAAAATAAATTGAAAATATGGTTAAGACTGCACAAATTGAAGGTTTAAGGATCAACATAGACAAGATTGTAAAGTTTGGAAGTCAATTTGACCAAAATTAAAAGAATTAATAAGTTTAAGAAATTAATTGGATAAATATCAAAGTTCAGGAGTTGATTTAGGTTAAAATTGCAAGGAATAAAGATCCAGAGACCAAAACAAATTGGCATTGAGGTTCTAAGGAGTTTAATTGACTTAATCAGGGGTGGGATTGGATGAATTAGAAGTTTGAAGGGTCAATTGAGAACTGAATTGAAGAAACTCAAAACCAATGACATTTTGTAAGGCATGTGGAAATCCAAAAGTCCAATTACAAAATTTCTAGGGCTGAAACTGAAAAGATTATAAAAGATAAAGGATAATTCTAGATTTAATTGAAAGGTTTCGGAAGTCAGGAGGCGGCGAATTGGAAAATGACTTTAATTTCAACCTAATTCCCTTTTAAAAGACATGTCATTTAGTTTTAAACCAAGGCCCTGAGTGACAAGTCGTTTGAATACTGTTTATTTTCAAATATCTTTTGAACCAGAGAAGCAGTTGTCTTGTTAAGGACTTTGGTTCAATCAAATCTTCCCACCAAATCGCACTAAATTTGTCCCAAATCACCTCAGTCAAGTATCACTTATTTGCTCAGTTTCCTCCGCCCCTAATTAAAATGCTCTCATGGCCAAACGAAGAAGATGTCCCTGGCAGTCCAAAAAGATGAAGACAGTCAGTGCCTTCTTTGTGCCCGTTTCTGACCAAGATAGATGTGATTTTTCATTCTAAAGGTTTCGTTGTCTTTGAAAAGAGGGAGAAAATCTGATTCAGCGGGGATTTTGTTGATACGTTTTGGCCCTATAAAAGCCGAAGGAAGACCACTGTTACAAGAATGTAAAGAAAAAAAGAGGTGGGGGGCTTCAACTTCTTTTGGACTACCACCAATCATCAATCCTTAGAGAAGAGGTCAAAAGTTTTGAGAGAGCAAAAAAATAAAAAATAAACCTAGCCCCCTGTCATCTATTTCCCCTACCATGACCAGAGAAATCAATCACCTAAACAAAAACTTCCAAAGGCAGCCACCAATCTCCAGTCAGGTCCAAGGAACCATCTTAGCGACATCAACACATTAAAGCAACGGTGATCTCTCAAAAAAGGAATCATGAAAGCCCCAACAATAGCAAAGACATTCACGGTAATACCAGGAAGTTCCAGCGTCGAGTGGGAATCAAAGAGCCATCAAATCTTCATTGCTACGACAGGCATATAGCCCTGCAACCCTCACTTCATCATGTAAAAATAAGGCTACGTTGAGCATGTTGCCTTAAAAATTTAATGGCGATCAACTGTCAGATCAAAAGTTAGGGCCCTTTCGAACGGGTTCTCTGGTCTGGAGCGACGAGACTTCCGCTTCACCGAGTAGCGATTCCACATCTACTCCACGGAAACCTGCGTCCGGAAACTCCTGTAAAAATTTGATGGCGATCAAACGGTCGGATCAAAAGT
>Ga0307517_10003844_pt1 | contig 23286 bp, 17 predicted proteins | sample 23_EM_MG_FD_194515 | JGI IMG/M metagenome (GOLD analysis project Ga0307517, IMG submission 194515) | Populus trichocarpa ectomycorrhiza microbial communities from riparian zone in the Pacific Northwest, United States - 23_EM | ecosystem: Host-associated > Plants > Roots > Unclassified | place...
AGTAGAAAAAGGAAACGTTGACAATGGTATGCTTGCCTTGTGTGTTGTGCCCGCTTGTCTAGTTACAGAAGGTTGAAGAGGCTATATACAGAAAATTCTGCACGCCAAGCTATCTACTAAGTGGGTGGGTCACAACGGGACTCAACACCAGGTGTGACCGTCTAACTACCCCATGATATGACCCTACCCCACACCGGTACAGTACGATGCCTGTACACTTCTTCCAAGCAAGCCTGGCAATGGGTCCAACTGGGTCGTAAAATCAGAAACCTGACCCAAACCCCCACCCAAAGGATGGCAGACCCAACCTGACCCAACCCAAGCAAAGCCTGGGTCACCCGAACAGTCCATAATATTCAAGAAAGTCAGTTTTCGCTTCGTCTGAGGGGTCGGAGTAGGAACCAAAGAAGCACTCCGTGATGATAAAATTTGGCTCTCATCATCTTCTTGGCCGATATAAGAAATGTCGCTTGTGCCACCAAGTAGATTTTGAGAGACGCTTCCTGGTGAGCTGGAAGAAATAGATGAGAGTTCATTGATATCGTCTTCAAGGTCATCCATAATTGAGGAGGTATTGATTGTAAAGAGTGGTTGCTTGTAATATTTGGGATCACGGGGTTCAATATATCTATTCTTATAATAAAGGAGACACTACCTATCTCGGGGGAGAGAAAAATATCACCAGAGTGTGATGGCTTTCAAAGAATTAGTGTCCGGCTACACAAGGAAAAGGGGTAGTTAAAACACAGAGGCTGAAAATTTCTCAATGTGAGACTACCTGGGGGATGACGCAAGCCCAGGGTTCACCAGACTTAGTTTTGTTGAAACGACTGTTGTTGTATTGGTTGAGAGAGAGAGAAAGGTGGGGGGTGACCCCGGCTATGTAACAAGAAAAGACGCAGTCACAAGTTCCCCGGTTCACACAGCCTCACTCGCCGCCGCCGGATCACCGGCACATCGCCGCCGTATCATCAGCTGACCTGCTACTGCCCCACGGGCAACCATACCAGATATGGAAGGTCGCTCCAACAAGTTTACACTAGAAGATATGAGTGATATCGTGTGACTTGGTAGGAAAAAAAAGTGACACGTAGTTCGGGCTTTTGTTCGGGCTTATTTGGGTGACCCGGGTTTGCCACCTGGCGACCCGACCCGACCCAAACTCCTGGCCACTAGACCCGGCCCGATCTAAACCCGGGGTCGACCCAACAACCAGAAGCCCAATCGCGAGGCTTGCTTCCAAGCCTAAACCTAACAATCCCATATTGCATACCGTAAACCCGAAACAATTGAGAATCATGCTAGGATGTTGGGGTTGCATCTCTTAGTAGGGTTTGTCTCAAGTGAGTGCTGGGGGGGAGTCTTCCCGCCATATTTTCTCCCACTGATCAAAAACAGGAAATTCTGGATGTCTCGGAATGATTCTCAATTATTTCGGGTTTTGCGGTAGCCTATTCCAAGGATGGTTCGGATATACACTATTCCCTACCAGCTGCAACCCCAGTCCCGCGCCCCTCCGACCCCCCCCCCACTCCAAACCCAGATTCCAATCATTTGGCCCACAACCCCGTGAAGCTCCCATTGTCACAGTAATTCAAGCCCTATTGGGCAGGGCACCAGCCAAGGAAGATGCCACGCATGCTGGTAGAAAAGGCAAACATAGACTACCCGAGTACATCACAAGATAAAATCCTGATCAGCCATTGCCGAAGGCGAAGTTGTTGACAATCCCCTTCTAATCTTGTCGCAAGTGCTAATAGACTTTCCGATACGGTCCGGAGAACGGTAGGGTAGCTAGAACCACCATCTCCCCCGGAGACAATACCCAAATTAACTTAAATGAAAGAATGCTGACTCACCGGAGGGAGAGGTTGGTTCCTGCTACCCTATAATTACCAGCACTCTATCAAGTATCATAGCCTGATTCGAACCTGCATGCCCTGTATACTAATATAATGGTAGATGCTTCTAGAATCAACTATAAACAAAAAAGAACCGAAAGAAACCAGTACTCAGGACACAGGCTAACACAAGGACAAATACCTAAGATAAAAACTAAAAACAGCTCAAATATTAACAAATACAAAGTGGTGGAGACTATAGGTTTGAAATTCCGGAAGGTGAGTAAGGTTAAAAAACAAAATACTTGGATACCAGGGGTTCAATCCCCTCTTATTGCTATGTAAAGGGGATACCAGGGTTGGTCCGTGAACAGGATTTTGGACCGGTGGGTTTGAGGTTTATAGGCCACATGTATATGTAGTGATATATATGTTAAAAGAGAGGAAATTCCGCGAACGCTTTAAAGAGAATAATTGGTGAATTTTGGTCTTCCAAAGTGGTAATTGGCTAAGCTCAAATATCTGGCCATTGAGCTTGCTACCAATCACTACCCAGTGTTCACAAAATTCATCCCTACACTGAGTACTACAATATAGCAGCTGAAGAGCCCAAGATGTGCAGAACCAAGATCTCTTCCGAAGGATAGAGGAAAAAAGGAATACGTCGAATAGGCAGCTTGGAGACATATAAATAAAAGTGAACAAAATTAAAAACTAGGAGTTAACAACATTAAGCTTAAGAAATGCCAACACAAACAATATCCTGGGGCTGAACTCGGTCATGCAGGACAGTTGTCACTTGGCACGATGGTCAGGCGAGACTCTTGTGCTGAACATAATCAGATTATACTCAAGTTATGCCCTACTAGATCATGGCTGATCACCTCAACTGGACACTTCCTTGATCACAACATGATGGAGCAATAGCCTCATAATTTCGTTGATTTACTCGACCAGTGGCACTGCAAGGCCATGCACCCGAGCATGCGCAATTGCGACCTCTTTCCATACAACCCTGTGAAATGGTGTATAAGGAACTGGCCTAACGGGAGTCTATCTCACCCCACAACATAATCGGCATATCAAGCATAACCTACATAGTCGTATTTCCCCACAAAGCCTTAACTCTATTTGCAATTTTCTGACCCTTGTAACAAACGACTAGGTCCCCATGTTCTGCCAAGCTAACCCTCCGGGGACCTAGGAAAACATGAAATACTACACTTCCCAAGCATTTGAACCCGAACACAGGGGGGGATATTTGTACGGCGGACCACCTATGTATATCTGTTACCCTGTGCTAAATTTGGACTTAAATGTTCGGGTTCATATGCCTGGGACGTGTAGTAGCTTGAGTGAAAGAGAGGCGCACTCTGACCGAGCGGGTTGGTCGGATTTGGCCCCAAAAGCTCTAGAATATATTCCCTCTAAATTCCTGGTTGGCCCCCAGTTTCTTTGCAAATTTTACGACTATATTTCCACCTATCGCAGGTAAGGAATTCATCGAGCACTTTAGTAGGGGAACTTGTTAGCGATGGACATTTCGTCACATTTTTCTCTCCCATGGCCTGCTACTCCTGATGCTATTTGCCTATCTGCTAGGTGTAGGCGCATGCTGACCCGGCCGTTTCTACAAACATCAGAAACTTACGAGTAAAATAAAATGAACGTTAGTGACAGGAAAGCCCTCCTCCCGACCAAAACATGTCGTTATTAAGTCGTGCCCTGCCGCTCTAACACGCTCCCTCTCGGCATACGAGAGGGCGTCCTGCCCCCAATATTTGGCTTATGGGCGCTGACATCTTCCAGCGCGAGTGGTACTTTCGCCGTCTTCTCATGTCCCCCCCAGGCATCCCATGCAAGCGAAGTGCACCCCCAAAATCCTCTCTGGTCGGATGGCAACATCCTATGCCGATCAAGGCGACCACCACCTTGACGACCCCAAGAAACGTGGTGCAGCGCAGCGCATTAAGCGGCGACAAGTTGTCAGCCTGCTCAACTCGCACAGGCACTTCCTCACTTAAAGGAAGTTGGGCAGTTATCTGACCCTCGTATTCCTGAAGTAGCTCCATGGCGAGTGACCTTCAGTGTTCCGAGAGTTCCCTTTTTGCATGGGCCCTCCAGTGCAAAGAGCAACATTATAGAAGGGCATTGCAATCGACACGGAGACGGGAAAGGATAAAGAAATATGCAGAGCAACCTGAAGAAGAATTGGCAAGGGAATCGACAAAGGAATCGGCTGAATGGGCATTGGCCTGTTGGAAGTTCAGATATGCCAAGCATATCTCTGCCATTGCCGAATGCGGCCAACTGAAAGTATGGAGGTGGGCAGAATGATATTCTTTGAAAATGGATTAGTCGCACTCTTGGTCTGAATATATCCTTATCCACATTAAGCCCTTGACAGCAGTTCACTAATAGAGTTATTGAAGGGATGTTCCCAGAGTTAAAATCTGTGGAGTCTAACTCGATTGCTAGGGCATGGCAGGGTGCGTCTACGCTCAACGCCCGGTGCCTGTTTGGCTACAGTGGCTCCGTTCCGCCCCCCCACATCATACAAATGGCTCCTTTCCTTCCGTTCCAAAGCCAAGAGAAGGTCATTTTCACGGCAGGAACTGCCGCTCAACGGAACGGAACTGTTGTTGCCAAACAGGCTCTAATCCTCATCAAAGCACCTATTCCTAGTCTCGATTTATCCGCATCCCACGTGTCCATCCGTTCTATTGTCACTCCTCCAACCGCAATCCATCTATCATTTTGTTAAGCCTTCCTAGTCTCCGATACATCGTCGATTCTTGCCAGATTGCTTCGATATTTAAGCAAGCAGAAACCTAAATATATATATTACCCCCCGCCTGTAATGCAGGACTGGATTCCTAGTATCATTACTACTACCCACACTCCCCTATACTTCCGGAAATCTTCTCCAGAACTCCCCCCTCTGGATTTGAACCGATGCCATCAGGAGTTTCGTCCTCGCTTAGTCTGACACCAAGGAACCCGATGATATCGTCCCCGTTGGAACCTAAAGATATACTTGTGGCTCGTCCAGCGAGGCTTGTTTCAATCTCGGGGCAGATATGGAGCCTCCCTGTCACGAACGTTCGAACCCCCGGAGACCTCTCAAAGATCTCTTTCAACAAATTAAAAAGCCGAAATCCCCGCACAGCTGTACATTCGCCCAGTGCGTCAACCACCATGAATGTGGGCTGTGAGGGTGTGATGAGTTGCTGAATTTTCATGATATCACCGAGTTGAGGTTTGTTTCCACTAACAGTTTTTCTACTATTACAAGGCTCGCCATATACCCTCCGGAACCCCTTCTGTTCCCCTGATCACCTGCTTTGGTATCTAACCCGGCATACTGGTAGCAGATAAATCCTTTCGCGCCGAAAATTCGAAGCAAAAACACGTACGGCTCTGTGCTGTCCTCTAGCCTGATCGCACAGCCAGACCACTACCAGCAAGCTGTCATCGCGGTTTGTTGGCACGAGTTCATTTCTCTCTCCGGAGAATTATCCGTACTACCTAATAAACATTTTTCCGATCCCCATATTTCCATAACAAAAAAGAACTGCCCCACCCCCTTCACCTTCCGTACTCTAGCCACACAATCTTCTAAATTGGAGATTGTTTATCGGCAATCGTACAGTTGATCTACACCTTATTTGTCGTAGTACTGGTAGTATTATAGGGGTTTGTGGTATTTTGGCAGTCTATGCTATGATTGAAGATCTTTTGAGACTAATGATGGGCACGATCATGCTCGATCATAAACTTTTAGTGTGCTCGAGCACGATTTATGCTCGAGCATGGGCTAAATTTTCTGCTCGAGCATGATCGTGCCCATCACTATTTGAGACATCTTCACTCTCGATTGCTTGCTCTGTTAACGCAGAAGAATTGTTAAGTATGGTTGATTGGTGACAGTCACTGGGCCCGCTATCCCACCGGGGTGGAGACCCTTTACTATAACCCATTAACCCAACCAATATTTTGCTTGTTCTGACCTCTTTGTTGTTTGAGCCGAATACCCCCAGGGCAATTTCAACTATGCTGGGCACTCGTCATTCTACTAGTAGAGTACGATCGCTAATACCGCACCAGACGAAAAGTAGCCCTTGTTTGAAACGTGGCCTTTCCGGAGTTACTATCCTCTATTACCGTTTCACCAACATGGCATAAGAATACTCTGGAGCGCATACAAGAACTGAAACCTTTTGGAGAGGGAGCAATTGAAACCCATACAGGATTTTGCACAGCCTTTGTTTAGTCACAGAGATGTCTATCGTCACCCCAAGTCTCGCGATAGCAAGCCTAGTAATGGAATCACACTTCCTCAGCCTTGATTGAGTAACAACACACATCACCTATAGTTCGTTGACAAAATTAACCGAGCATCAACGAACAGAAGAAAACTTCGGCCATAACAGCGCTCCCCTACCAGCCCTACTAGCACGAAAACTAAATATAAATCAAGAATATTAATACATAGTAGAATATATAGTTGAAACTAATACCCGATCTTGAGAATCTCCGCTATGTAATGTTAAAAAGGTGGGGTATCAAGGAGGGTTCCCTTGCCGTCAATGATTGGTCGGCGGTTAACAGAAGCATTCAGCCCGGGGGTTGAAAAAGTGTTTTCCGAGTGCCCAGTTTCTAGTCGATCTGCAAGTTTTGCATGCAAAAAGGCATTACACACACCAAAGTTTTCCAACTTCAGGGCTGAATGCCGCTAACTTTGTCAAAATACTATAGAATCACTCGTGGAATATAACCAGTCAATTTTCGGTGGACTCTTCCTCGTGGGCCACGTACCCTTGCCCATGCTCCCTACAAAGCCTAACTCTGTAAACTGGAATAAGTATTGGTGAAGGAGCCCAGAAAAAAAAGACAAAAGCTGTTATACGAGACACCAGTTCTTACAGAAGCAAAAGGTCATTTTCCATATTTCTCCTTAATATGTTAATCCATTGGAATGAGCGACTCTGCACCTCTCCCTAGGAAAATGGAGCAAAAGATTGCAAAGCAACTCGTTACATCAGCGAAGCTTATCACATGCATCCAACACCACAACTAGATAATTTAATACTGGTGGCCAAACAATATCAATTTTAGGAACAATGTAAATCAACTATCATACTTAAGAAATAGCAACCCCTTGCCTCAAACCAGACGAGCCAAGAATGGTCCATTCTAACACAAACATCAAAGGTATACTACCAACATGTGCACAAATGCCGGCATATGCCTTCTCAGTCAGTCATGAAAACTTGCATCTGCCCACTACCACCAGCACTCCAATGATGCGATGTTGTCATTAAATATTCCGAGCCGCCCATACCCAGGGTAACCAAAACTAATAGACCTAGTGCCTGAGCAGTTCGGTCTAGTGTAAACACGGCACCAGGTAACTTGTGAGAGAGGATATCAGTGGGGTTCATCAGAGGAATTCTGGGATAGGGTGATAATACATGGGTCCGGGCGCATAGAGCTAATGCGATATCTCCACCAAGTGACCAAGTTGACACAGTAGCCATTAGGGATACTGCAGGTTCTTGCATGTATACCGCGGAAGCGACTAGAGTAGCTTGATTAGATTTAAGGGGAAAGGAGTACACAGAGTAAGGCATTACTTACGATCTAGTAGTCACCCTAATGCACCCAGGAGTTCTCTTCTCCAGGCTCTCCTATTGTGGAAGTTAGTTCCCGTCCGCTCGGCCCAATTGATTGAACATGGTTTGCAACTTACGAGGTCTCTAGGTACCACACCGGTATCAGGAGCGAGAACATCGTCTTCTTTAGGAGTGATAGTAGGCTCAGTGGGGCGGGGGCCCGCAGCCGCAGTGGAAGTGGCAAAGGAGGCCACATTTTCGAACACAGTGTCAGTGTTAACATCAGTCGGGGGGGCTTCATCAACATCGAGCTCCTGAGGAGCAGCAATAACACCGACAGCGAGAATAGTGGCCAAAAAGGATGCGAGGAAGATCTTAACCTGCATTTTGAATACAAGGAAAATTGACGATCGAAATAGGTCTTGGTAGTGGATGTTAAAGTAGTTAATAGATAGTCAGAGAAGCTAGTGATGGTAGTGAAGTAAGACAGAGGAGGAAGGGGGTTGTTTTATACTTGAAATTTGAGCTACGAGCAGAATTGCTACTGCAACTATAACCTCCCTTCTTTGAGGGAAACTTCGATATTGTGAAGTCCCTCAGTAATATTAGCACCATTAGCACCGCTCTACGCTATGGGCTAAATGAACTCACAGCATGTAAGGAAGTCTCAGTCAAACAAGCAGCCTCAATTAGTCTGTATGCATACAAATACCGATTGAAGCCCGAAGTGAGACAGATAGCCTACCTCCCCAACTGGGTATCGCTACTTTTGTGCATAATGAACTTTTGTCGTCTCTTAAATTAGAATTTTAGAGTGGCCACGAAGATAACGTGTATAATTGTCTAACAATTGCTGAAGGGCTGACTTTCCTATCAGAAAAAGGAAGTGAAATTGGGTGAACCGATCCCCATAGGAGGATAGGGTCGTACTCACACAAGTGCAGTCGTCTCTCCAGCTGAGGAAATTAGAGCCATCCTTGCAGCTTTTTCCCCGAAGGAATCCGAATTCCTCATTCTCAACCATACCGCTGATTTCCTACATCTCATTTCCGGGTCCGGGCGGAGCTTGCAAGGACACAGCAGGTCCTACTGGCTCTGCAAGTGATAGAATAACCACATCGTGGGATGGCTAATTAGCAGGTAAGGGGGACTGTCACCATGTCGAGGGTGACTGGTGTTTCTGGTGTTTGGGCGATGGAGACCCACTGTGAGAGTGGCTACCACAAACTATATTTAGTCTCAGCTGAGTTCTCTTCTCTCTGTATGACGATCACGATCACCCTGCACATCGAATAGCAAACACACTTCAGTTTTCCTACCACGTTCATTCAGGGATCTCTTCTCCCGAAGTCTCAAGGCAGTCTCCTAGCTGTGCTTGTATGGCGGCAGTTATCCTTGCTCGTGAGCAGACCTCTATCAGCAAGCACATTTAGTATAGCTATTCCTACAGGAAACTATAGTTCTCTAAATACAGTAAATCTTTTTTTTTCTATCTGTCTAAGTTGAACCCTTGGTCACTTAAGCTCTAAGAATTAGCCAAGTCCTAGAACTAAAACACGAAAGAGGAGAGATCGTAAACAACCATTTTACGACAACCCCACGTTATTAGCCCCTTATTACGCCCTACAGTTTATATCGTCTGTGTATATTCACTATAGCGCCGTAAAACCGTCATAATCAAAGAATATGCTATATCGTTCGACATGCGTCTACCGGTAAGGCTCCGTGTTTTTTTTGCTCCCGTATGCTTTTCAGAGCGGCTAAGCAGCCCTTTTTTGTTCAGTACATTTCGCCCTTTTTCAAAGTAGCAGATTCTGAGTTGCATAGCACTTTGCTCAATTATTTTAGGTTTTACGGTATTCCCTCAACAGCACCTTCAGAACAGCAATTGCTTGGAAGTGAGGTCCCCGTCCAATAGTTATTATACAACCGCCTCCACCAGCCCAAGCTCTAAGGTAAGACAAAGCCCAATGCTCCCTCTAATTAGCTATTACGGGCATGATGTCAGCACTTTATAAAACACTCCAATAGAGAAAACACAGCACTGGGGTGCTGAAGTTAGAAGCAACTGCTCCTAGAAATGCCTACTAGAAGAGAAGTGGAGTTTTTCTATGAGGTCTGCTGCTTATAAAATATCATAAAGGCTCTCAGGAATGAAGTCATGAGGTCGCCTTCTGATAAGAAGCTAAGCCGGCACCTATGCAGTGCCGGTACAGTACGATACCTGTACACTTCTTCCAAGCCCAATCCTAACAATCCCATATTGCATACTGTAAAACCGGAAACAATTGAGAATCTTGCTAGGGCGTTGGAGTTCCCTCTCCTAGTAAGGTCTGTCTCAAGTGAATGCCGAAGGAGAGTCTTCCCATCATGTTTTCTCCCACTAATACAAAACGGGAAATTCTGGACGTCCCGGAGTAAACTCATGGCGGGGGCAATGTCGGTTCCGGGGTGATGTCGGGAAGAGGCCAACACAGTGAATGCAGGGTCTGTACTGAAGCATACCGTAAAAACTCGAATAGAAGAAAAATGTGCCAGGACGTTGGAGTTTCCCTTCTGAGCTACGCGAGGGGGAGGCACCGCAAACTCAGCCCCCAGTTGAGACAAAGGAAAAGGAATATACGAGGCGCCTTACTAGGAGAGGCAGCTCCAACGTCCTAGCACATTTTTCTTCTATTCGAGTTTTTACGGTACTCTCCCAGTGTATCTGCCTTCCCGACATCACCCCAGAACCGACATTGCCCCACAACGAGTTTAATTCTTAATTATTTCGGGTTTGCGGTAGCCTATTCCAAGGATGGTGCGGATATACACTATTCCCTAGCAGCCGCAGCCCCCAGTCCCCCGCGCCTCCGACCACCCCTACTCCAGACCCACAGTCCAATCATTTGGCTCACAACTCGGAGAAGCTCACATTGCTACAGTAGTTCAAGCCCTATTGGGCAGGGCACCAGCCAAGGCAGATGCCACATATGCTAATAGAAAAAGCAAACATAGACTATCTGAGTACATCACAAGATAAAATCCCGATCAGCCATTGCCGAAGGCGAAGTTGTTGGCAATCCCCTTCTAATCTGGTAGCAAGTGCTGATACCGGTATACTTTCCAATACGGTCTGGAGAATGGTAGGGTGGCTAGAACCACCATCTCCTCCTGAGACAATACCCAAATTAACTTAAATGAAAAAACGCTGACTCACCGGAGGGAGAGGTTGGTTTCTGCTACCCTATCATTACCGACACTGTATCAAGTATCATAGCCTAATTCGGACCTGCGAGCCCTGTATACCATTATAATGGTGTATGCTTCTGGAATCAGCAGTAAAAAAAAAAGAACCGAAAAAAACCAACACTCAAGACACAGGCTAACACAGGGAAAAATACCTAAGATAAAAACGAAAAATAACTCAATTATTAACAGATACAAAGTAGTGCAGACTATAGCTTTGAAATCTCGGGAGGGGAGTAAGGTTAAAAAACAAAATACTCAGATACCAGGGTTGGTCCATAAACAGGATTCTGAGGTGTTTTGACGTCTATAGGCCATATACACATGTAGTTATATATATGTTAAAGGAGAAGAAATTCCGCAGACACTTTAAAGACAATAATTGGTGGGTTGTAATTTTTCAAGGTGCTAATTGGCTAAGCTCGAATATTTGGCCATCGAGCTTGTTGCCAATCACTACCCCAGTGTTCACAAATTTTATCCCTACACTGAGTACTACAATATAGCAGCTGAAGAGCCCAAGATGTGCAGAACGAATATCTCTTCCGAAGGGTAGAGGAAAATGGTCCGTCGAATTGGAAGCTTAGAGACATATAAATAAAAGTGAACAAAATTAAAAACCAGGAGGTAACGACATTAAACTTGAGAAATGCCAACACAAACAAGACCCCGGGGCTGAACTCGGTCATGCAGGACAGTTGTCACTTGGCACGATGGTCAGGCGAGACTCTAGTGCTGAACATAATTAGATTATACTCAAGTTATGCCCTACTAGATCATGGCTGATCACCTCAACCGGACACTTCCTTGATCACGACATGGTGGAGCAATAAGCCCATAATTTCGTTGATTTACTCGACCAGTGGCACTGCAAGGCCATGTACCGTGCATACGCAATTGCGACCTCTTTCCATACAACCCTGTGAAATGGTGCATAAGGAACTGGCCTAACGGGAGACCATCTCACCTCACAAGATAATCGGTATATCAAGCATAACTTACATAGTCGTATTTCCCCACAAAGCCTAACTCTATTTGCAATTTTCTGACCCTTGTAACAAACCACTAGGTCCCCATATGCTGCAAGCCGACTCTCCCCGGACCTAGGCAAACATGAAATACTACACGTCCTAAGCATATTGGACCCGGACACAAGGGTAAAAGTTTGTATGTGCGGATTGTCTGTGCACATCTGTCGCCCTGTACTAAATTTGGACTTAAATGTTCGGGTTCATATGCCTAAGACATGTAGTAGCTTGAGTGAAAGAGAGGGGAACTCTGACCGAGCCGGGTGGTCCGATTTAGCCCCAAAAGCACTAGAATATATTCCCTCTGAATTCCTGGCTGGCCCCCGGTTCCTTTGCGAATTTTATAAGTGTATTTCCACCTGTTGCAGGCAAAGAATTCATCGAACACTTTAGTAGGGGAACTTGTTAGTGATGGATATTTCAGTCAGATTTTTCTCTCTGATGGCTTGCTACTCCTGATGCTCTTTGCCTATCTACTAAATGTAGGAGCATGCGGACCCGGCCGTTTCTACAAACATCAGAAAATTAGGAATAAGATAAAACATTTAATGAACATTGGTGCCAGGAAAGCCCTTCCCCCGATCAAAAAAATGTTGTTATAGGGCCTGGATCAGTTCCTACAGGAGCAAAAAAGTGATTTCTTGTGGGTATCGTTAATCCGTTAATCCCGCAGCACTAGCGACTCAGATGCCTCTCCCCAGGAAAATGGCCCAAAAGATGGTTAAACATTTAGTTACTAATCCCAAGCGGCCAGTCTGGTCTATGGTCTGAACTATAGGTTGGGAGTCCGGCCAGCCCCGCCATGGCCTCAAAATGCCTGGGTCAGCCCGGCCAAAAAAACCGACCGCAGCAAAAGCCAGCAGGCGCCCCCGGCAACGGCCAGGCCGAACTCTAAAGTTGTGCAAGCCATTGCCGCCAAGAGCCCAGGTAAAGCTCACAAATGCCCAGGCAAAGCCGCCAGGTCATTCAAAATTTCAATTTGGACTGCATGACCTTCAGGTGCCCAGATGGCCTGCAGGTGTCAGTGAACGGCCGCACGCTTTTTACCGCTAGTCACTCAGAATGCCGTACTTTTTCGCAAATAACGAACAGCGCCGGGCTCGGTGTGCAGAAGAACTATGAGATATGAGTAGTGCTTGGACCTCCGAGAACCCATCTGTCTATGTTAGCGTAGCATAGTTGCGTCAAGTCGTTGAAATAGAGATATTCAGCCCCAGAGCTGAAAAAGTGTTTTTCGAGTGCCATGTTTCCAGTAGATCGGCTTGTTATGTATAGTGCCGGAAAAACCAAACTTGCCCCCGGAATGTGCATACTCTTCGTTCTTCACAATCAGTCGTATTGCATGCTAGAAAAAGACAAAAAGCCACTACAGGATGAAGAAATCTTGCAGTAATAGTGCAGTGGTCGTTAAATATCATTTAGTCACTAAATAAAGACGACCTTGACAGTTAAAATGGTGTTTTTCGCTTGTAGACATTAAACTATACAACACAGCAAGGTGGTAAATGATTGGGCAAAAGATCTCTTAGTGCTACTCATGAGTGAAAACCTTGGTTGCACACACGCTTCTCTTGCAGTCATAAATAGTCACTCATTGTTCTGGCTGATTGGTCGGTGGCATCCTGGGACAAGAGCTAGGGCAGTTTTTAGTTTTCCAGCACATACAAAAAGCCGTTGCACTTGGGTATGATACACACCAAAGTTTTTCGACCCGAAAAGCCTGCCTAACCGTTTTTCAACCTCAGGGCTGAATTCCTCTCTCTACTCTACCACTCAAATCTCATAGTTCTCATACATGCCAAGCCCGGTCCCGTTGGTTGTTGGCGAAAAAATCCAAGTATGGTACCGGTATGAGAACAAAATAAGGAGCTCACAGTGCTATTATTATTTCAACGACCTTTCCCCCACTTCTAGTCGATTAAACTTAGCCGGGATTTTGTCCAGCCTCATCTTCACCAAATTTGTGTCATTTCTCCCACTACGATGTTATTGATAATATTATCCAGGATCCAGAGAGTAACACAGAAGAATTAAGATCAACTTTCCTCTTCCTATATAACAGTTTTTAGTATATACGAGTAAGGTCAACCAACTGCTTTGAGCGATAACGTGTTTCAACCCTAACCCTAATAACGGGGGGATGCCATTTCGGTATTAGGGTCGGGGTTGAAATCCCTGAAGGGTGCAGGTGACCTAGGCCGAGCCCGGCTTTAGTTTGAGAAAGTCGCTTTCCCGCAGTCCTGCCAAGCCATCGTCGAAAAATCCCGAGTCAGTCCCGCGATACCAAAAGCCGGACGGGCTGGCAGCTTGGGATCACTGAATACCCTCACCACTCCCTCATGCCGTTTCTTAGCGGCATGGGAGAGAGGCATTGGGCTATATTTATGATAATATTATATGGTTTGTCGAGGTTGACCCCTCCCCGCCCAAGTAGGTTTTTTATTTCACCACTCCTTATGTCCTTTTTCGCTGCGTCATGAGAGAGCGGCGCTCGGCCCTCATTATCTGGCTTGTTGCGGTTGACCCCTTCTCCCCCAAGTAGTATTTTAACAACTCCCTCACGCCCACCGCAACAAGCGGCTCACGAGATCGGTGTTTAGCCGTCATTATCGGGTTTGTCAAAATTAACCTCTTCCCACCCAAGTAGTATTTTCACTACCTTCTCATGTCCCCTAACAGCGGCACATGACAGTGGAGTAGGCCCCAATAACCTCTTGCGTTAAGATCATAACATTTCATCTCTATCAAAGCAAAAAACAAGCCCAGCAGTCCCGAAGTACGATGCGCCGTGTAGTCCACTGAGCGGGGAACCAGTACTAAACCCCTCAAGACCCAAATACAAAGCATTCTCTATAAGAAACTTCCTCGATATGTGGCCATCATATGCCCTAAACAGCTGCAGTGCAAATGACCTAGAACAGTCTGAGAGTTCCGTTTTCGCACGAGCCACCTAGTCTAGAGAGAAATCTAATAAGCCCTTGACGGCAGCTCACTACTAATGTTGAAATCAATGAGATGTTGCTGGCATTGAAATTCGTAGAGCCTAACTCGATTGCTAGCGTGTAGCAGAGCTCGGCTGTCTCCAACGCCTGTTCTGCACAACTACCGTAATCTACATCAAAGTCCCCATTCCGGGTCTTGGTTTATCCGCACCCCGCTCCTTTATCCCTTCGATTTTCGGACCATAGACACTTTGCAACCTCAATCCTTCTATCATGCGGAGTCTTTCTTGTCTCCGATGGATTGTCAATTCTTGCGAGATTCGAAACCTAATTATATACAATAGCCCATAATACGAGATTGAATTCTCAGCACCATGTTGGGTATCCGCACATTCTATATACTCCCCGGAATCTTCTCTAGAATATCTGTCACTAGACTCTCATTCATGACATCAATTGTTTCGTTCTCACTCAATCTCACACGAAGAAATCCGAAAATATCGTCACTGGCACGACCTAAAGATATACTTGTGACACATCCGAGGAGGGGTGTTTTAATCACAACAGATATGGGGCTTCCAGCCACGAATATGCAAGCAGCCGGGCACTTCTGGAGGATTTCCTTTGTCGGGTCACAAGCCGAAATCGCTGCACGGCCGTACATTTGTCGAGTGCATCAATGACCATGAATGTATGCTGTGAGGACGTGATGGGTTGCAGAATTTCCACAATATCGGTGAGTTGCGGTTTGCGTCCACTAACGGCTTTTTTCTGCTCTTGCAAGGCCCGCCATATATCCCCGGAACCCTCTTTGTGCCACTTACCACTCCTTCAGTATGGAACCCAGCATACTGGTGGTGGTCAACCCCCTTCGTGCCGCAAAGCCAAAGGAAAATCACGTAACAGTTATGTATTGCTCTCTTGTCTGATCGCAAGGACTATCCTGTCTATCCACTACTAGCGAGCTGTTACCACAGTTTATCAGCACCAGCTCACTTTTCTCTCCAAAGAGTAGTTCTTCTTACCGAATAATCGTCTTTCCGACCCCCGGGTTTTGATAACAGGACAAAACTGCCTTACCATTTCAACTTCCCCACCGAATCCGCACTATCTTCTCGATTTCTCAGTTCCCATAAGCCATTCCCCAACATCGTTGACACGACGTTCTCGAATATCGCAATGTCGTTAGCCAGGATCAAAAGGCGATATCCAGGCGAGAAAATGAGACCGATCATCAGTAACAGGATAGCTTCGACATATTCAAAGTAGTATTACAAGAGTTCTTAGTATTTTGGCAGTTGGTGCTGTTATTAAAAGTATTCCGAGACATTTTCAACCCTCGCTCCCTCTATAAAAGCAGAAGAGTTTTTTAGTATGATCAGTTGATGATATTCCTGGGAGCGAAAGAAAAGTTGGGTCTAGTTTAGTGAAAGAAAAAAGGGAGTCTGTTAAAGCAATCTCGCAAGTCTAACTACTTTAGGCCCCAAGAACATTTCAATTCAATCACTAGCAGTTCGTGAACCAACATCACACATGTGGCTACTACCAGTACCGTACTACGGGCGGCGAGAATAGGCCCAGAGACAACCGCCGCAACCACAATTCCCCCAACACCCCAGCACTCCAATACAACAACTTGCGCTAACGACAGTTAAAATCAAAGGTCCTATTGCCAGGTCTCATGCCCCTAGAGAGAAGGAGGATCACAAAGATACAGGCCTTAGTATTAATCGTTATTGTAGTTATGGTTCCGACTGTCCTAATTATTGTGATTATCATGATAGGTTTAGTAGAATCTTGTGAGAGATTGTGGTTGCGCCAGCCGTCTCAGGATTTATTCTCGCCGCGAGTAGCTAATCAACTCTATCCGTTCACGACCGCCTCCGGGCTCATCCAGAGCCTTTCGGTACAGTTCGTTCGACAATTGTAGAAGCCTGCTGAAATTATCTGAATTCGCAGTAGGTCAACAGTGATTGAGGAATCCTATCGGGTGCTGCCAAGTTAGGGTATTCGGATGGGATGGTGGATAGGTTTGGTGCCCTGAGGGGACTGACTTTCAGAGATACGTGGCGATCGGCCAACGATAATAAGTCAACCACCACAAGCCACACGTGCCCTTGTTCAGTTTCCTTTCGCTAGACTTACATCAAACAACGAGCGCACTCTCGCTTTTCCTATCTCCTTCTTCTTATATCGCGGCTTCCCTCACAGCGTGGCTTCCCTCTTGTGCGTTTTCGATTCGCCATCAAACGATCTTGCAACCAACCCTCTCCCGATCTCCAACCCACACCGTTTCTCTTTCTTCAACCCGCCCTCCCTCTCGAAATTAGGTAGGTAGACGCCCTTTCTCGAATTTTCTTCTCCATATTACGGAATCACACACGAAGGGATAGTTCAAATTCCGTGAAATTTCTTGCACCGAAGTTCTATGACCACTGGAATAACCCATACTCACTAAAATCATCCTGAAAGCACAGAAACTCAGCTTTCCTTATTTACTTCCCTCAGCTTACACTGTCTGATAATTCAAACCGTGCATCCACCTCTGTGATTGATCAGATTGCAGAGTGTTTGGTTCAGGTGGAAGGTTGGGATCTCAACTAAAAGGACCACATGGGTAATACACCTCTTGGATGTGCTGCAAAGAACGGGCACAAGGGAGTGGCGGAAGCACTGCTGGGCCGGAAAGAAATTGACCCCGACAAGGAAGGTGATGATGACCAAACACCACTGATACTGGCAATTTGCAATAGGCACGAAGGGGTTGTCAAAATGCTTCTCGGACGAGAAGATGTCTCCCAACAAGTCAAATGACGATGGCCGAACCCCTCTCTTTCTAGCTATTGAGAATATGGATGAGGAAGTGGTGGAAATGCTTCTTGGACGAGAAGATGTCAATCCCAACAAGTCAGATAAGGATGGCGAAACCCCTCTCTTGCTGGCTATTGACAATAGGGATGAGGGAGTGGTGGAAATACTACTCAGACGAGACGATGTCAACCCCAACAAACTTGACAAGAGAGAGGCAGATCACCTCTCTGGTGGGCTGCTTTCCATGGATACGAGGGAATTGTGAAACTACTGCTCGGACGGGGCGACGTCGACCCAGGCAAGCCAGATAATACGCATCAAACGCCGCTCAGTTGTGCTGCTGAAGAAGGGAATGCCGGAGTCGTGGAAATACTGCTCAGAGGGGCGGTGTCAATCCCAACAAACTTAATGAGGACGGCAAATCACCCCTTTGGAGGGCTGCTTGCCATGGCCACGAGGGAGTTATGAAAATACTACTATACTCGGACGGGACGATGTCAACCCCAACACGCCAGACCATAGGGGCCAAACGCCACTCAGCCGCGCCACTACAAATGGGAATGCAGGAGTGGTGAAAATACTACTCGGACGGGGCGGCGTCAACCCCGACAAGCCAAATAATAAGCAAGCCTTCCAATGGGCTAGCCCTGGTCGAAAATGGGCCGACCCGACCAAGCCCAAGCCCCCCGAATATTGAGCCCGACCCGATCCCGCCCAACGAGCCTTAGCCCTGCCTTACCCAACGAACCCGTTGGGCCAGTCCACACTTCCGGAGGTGTCCATACCGAAGACGAGAACAAGTTTTTTCGCGATCGATGGAAGGATAGGATGACCTCGTTTTGGTTATATACGCTCCTGTCTTTAGCATTAGTTAGTTAGCGGGGCAAGGGGACGTGAATGTGAAAGGGTGAACTTTCCTAAGTTGTGCGTTGGTTGACGATTAGGGTCATCAGTGTTTCTTTACCTCTTTGTATTTAGTTTTTCTATCGCAGTTCCGTTGTTGCGATTTAAAATGCGCCTAAGCAGAAGTTAACTTATTTCTCACTTTTCAAACCTGCAGAACGAGTGATAATCCATGACCACTAATCCCGCTTGAACTTAGCTTTTCGTCACACCATCTCAATCTGAACACACTTCCGTTTTCACCATTCTACTAACAGTAAATATTGTTCCAGAATTCCGTGTGCTCAGAGCATAGTGCCATAGTAATGGCGACAGAGGGCCCCTTTACCTATACCGGTAGTGAGAATGGTGCCGTGTGGAACTTCAAGATGATGCCGACCGTTAAGGAGATTTAGACGGCTGGAGGCGTGCAGGCAAGTAGAGAGCATTTACCTACCGCAGCGTATCGTACTGAAAATGAAATAACTCGGGCAAGCGTATTGAAACGATGACTTTGGTCCGGGCAGATAGTATTCCCCGGTGAGAGATACTAACCGCAAAGCAAAGAAAAGAACGAAAGGGAAGGAAACGTGGAAATGATATCACGATCAGGAAACGAAACAGTACCGCTGTGGGCAATTGCCGCTCGCACAATGGGTAAATTTAAAGAAATCGATGACGATGATAAAAGAAGCGTAAAGAAAACTTATCGATCAAACACAAGATCCGAGTTGTCTATGAACATGTTGTTGTCCCGGTTGTCCTTAGAGTTTTTTTGTCTCCATTGTCTCCTCTCCTTCATCTTAAACCCACGATCCCTGCCTCACCTTAGTAATCACTGCCCTACTCCAACGCCATATCAACCTATCTATCCAACTAGCTAACTACGTAAACTGCCCACTATAAACATAAAATACAGGAAACAATTTAGTAATAATAAGCAGGCCCTGTTTCAACCCCACAGTATCTACCGGAACGAAAGAGGCACGGGCGGACAACTGTCACAATCAAGAAATCTCAACTAGAAAGGAAAACCACATAAGTCACGATCAATTCAAATCCGCTAAGCTAGACAAACCTCTTATCTAGAGCCAACACACAGAACCACAAAGAAGAGAAAAAATCCAACCGCTGTCACGAATTTCCTTCTTCAATCCACAGTCCAGAGGTTCCTCCGTTGTGTTGTGTTCCCGTGATCGCTGTGGTGGGGAGAGAGTGCGAGAGAAGTGAACGATCGTAACTTACATAGAACCCTTCCCCGTCTGCCAATCTAGGCAACAGTCACCCCTGCAGAAAACGTAACTCCTCCCCAAGCAAAGATCAGCTATCTATTCTGTCAAGTTTTTTCGTAGATAAGCTAAAAAAACAGCAAGCGAGGAAAGCCAAGTTTCATCCGTAACTGTACCATCTAGTGTCGGGCGGTTTTTCTAAACACACCTCTGAAGCAACGTCGCATTTTGACAGCCAAGTGAAAAAGGGAATTAGACAAAGACTTCTGCACCGTATAAATCTAATAATGCTGCCGGTTGACACGCCACTGTCTACTATGGTTTTATCTTCCAAATTTCACAAACAAACGGGTAGGTAAACGAGCCCTTAAAATTAATATCAAAATCCCAAAAGCATAGTAAAAATATCAGTTGGGTTCGCCGGCAACCCAGGCTTCACAGTTATCAATCCAACCCAGCCCAATAGAGCTCGAAAGAGAGCCCGGCCCAGCCCAGTGAACGGCCCAGGCTAACCCAACGAAGTCCTGACCCATTGGAAAGCATGAACTCCTATAGTAAAGGACACTATCACCAGGTATTCGGTTTTATAGTATGAGATTATTTTTCCCAGTGTTAGCACCTAAAGCTGGAATTTACGGATAGTATCAGCTATGATAGGTGTGATACTGCGATGTAGGGTATTACCCAAACACCGCTATCCAAGGATGAGACAACTTTTTCCTGCATTTCCCAAGGGATGGGTTAATAATAGCGCCTGGTCTGAGAATGGTTAACTTAGAATGCTATGAGGAGAATAAAAATTATGTGAAGGATAGAAGAAGACCGAGGGATGGTGGAATATCCAGACTTGCACATGAATCGAGATTGCACAGTACCCTGATGAATCCAATCACTCTCACCAAATTAAGGTAGAATGTCCGATATAACTAACAAAATCTGGTATACAGCTAATTACGATATGGAGTACAAACACAACTTAAAGCATTTGATCCAGGAAATTGTGGACAAAAAGAGAGGGATTATAGAAGCGAATGTTGAGTTCTGTTCAGAAAAGCAACCTTTATAGGGTATTTGGATAACCAAGTCGGGTGTGGTCAAACTAGATAAGATATGCCAGCATGAGCCCTTTACCACTCTCCAAAAGAGCACACCTAATGGCTAGTCGGTGTCAGCAGATAAGGGGGTTTGGCCAGACAATGGATTTTTGGAAATTATACAGTGCTTGTAGAATTGGGGTTTGTTTCACAGATAAAGCACTCTATCCTGTGTTAATTTTCCTCAGTAGGAAAGAGTAAAAAGCGAGGAAGACTTTCAGCTTCATCTTTGAACCCATACTTGGAGGACATTCTAGAAAAGTAAGATCTATATTAAACCATGTTCATAGTGGAAACTAATCACCATGATATCTTACCAAATAGTTGGCTAGCTCTTGCATCGCTTTGCACAGGTGTAGGGAATAGTCGTATAAATTATTTTTCCCTTGATATCTGAACAACCGTCACGTTCACAAATTAAAGTGTAGGGAAAGGGAATCAATCGACGGGAGAAAAGGCGAACGAACAACCAAGAACAATAAACTTTTAAAGTAAATAATATGGCCAATTTTCCAAAGCCAAACAAATACATTTTGATAGAAGCTGATATGCGAGAATGACAAGCCATGAGTACAGAGAAATAAGAAACCAAAAAACCTCCAAGCAGTCCATTCCATCGATCAACCTTTTTCTATGAGTCCACTGGCGGAGGCGTTGGGTGAGCTAGAGGTCGTTGCCACCGATAAATTCCTAGTTGGCAATGAGGGCGCAGTGAGAAATATAGGGGCGGAGGGTAGGAACAAAGCAGGCGAGCTGTAGCGAGCTAGCAGACCAAAATAGGAGTTGTAGCGAGCTTCGAGGATCCCAACGCGTGGGAGTCGATGGTCCTATCATATATGTGTTGGTGGCTCTCATGTCCGTGGGTGGTGAGCTATGACCTCCAAGCAACCAGCTGAACCTTCCTCCCACAACCCCCTACTAGTGTTGTGCACAAGCCGAGCGGACTCGAGCCCGGGGGTGCCTCGAGCCTGCTCGAGTCTCTTGGCCAGCCTGCTCGAGCTACTTGGCGGCTCGAGTCGACTCGAACAGGGGTCCACGAGCCGAATCGAGTCTCTTGCTATATACAATTGTTGGTTGTTTTGAATGATAATGGCAGTGTGTGCTAGACGTTTGTTTTAGTTCCGGAATATTGGCACTGGTTTGTATGGGTTTTGGCGCCAAGCCGTCCAGATATCATACTAAAAAAAACGTCTCGTAGAGGTATCGCGTCTTGGGGGGTCGAGCCGGCTCGTGAACAACACTACCCCCTACCGATTCCTCCGAGCTTTGCCCAATTGGCAATGGGTTGTTCCAACCCTACATAAATTTCGACCCACACCAGCCCATCTCAATACAACAGCAATGACCCTCCTATAACACCAAAGTCCAAATTTTAAACAGAAGCTCATAAGTCACGACCCAATCCCATAAGAAAAATCCAGATAAAGCACTTGACAGGCAAGTGATAAATATGTACATTCCCATTGTGTGTGACTTCTAATAGAAAAGAGAAACTTTAAGATATGTTTTTGTCGCGGGCTCGCACAGGAAGGTAAGACGGAAATTACAATAAGGTAGAGCCCACAGGTCAGGAAAAGGTTTGGCTGGGTGAGAGTAGGGAGGAGGCTGTAGTGAAACATAGTTGTTAGAGAAGTAGTGGTTATTGCAGGAGCCATATATTGGCTATTAGCGATATCGAAAGGTAGTAACGAGGGTGATGCCTCTTAAAACTTAGGTAGTTCTGTGGGCGGCATCTTCTGGAGGCTGTAGTAGGGATATCACTCCCAGATGGCCATATCTAGCAACGATTGAGAGTGGTGTTTGTCCATACCGGTTTGGCTTGTTATTGCTGACCCCTTCCTGTTCAAGTAGTAATCTCACCGCTCCTTCATGCCCATTGTGAGCGGCCCACCAAAGTGGGCTTTGCCCGTCCTTATCTGGATTGTCGGGGATGACGTTGTCTCATTCAAGTAGTATTTTGACCACTTCCTCATGTCCATGCTCGGCTACCTTCGAGAGTGGCATCCGACCCCCCTCCTCGGGGCAGTTGGGGTTGACGCCCAGCCCGAGTAACATTTTTGTTGGAGATTTCTGATTTTAGGCTGCTCACCACATACATACTTTCTTTCCTGCATAAGGCGAAATGCATTTACGATATTGTTAACTAGATGGTTGCTTCAACAGCGTTCTACTACTGCTAGCTTCCTATGAGCCAATGCCACCACCCTGCATACCTGATGCGACACCATCAAGCACCGATCGACTGATAATGAAATACGAAGACAGTCAATAGCCGAACATCAACCGTACACCAGTGTTCCCAACGGGCCAGGCCGGCCAGGCTTCGGTAAAGCCGGGCCCGGCCTGTCGAAATTCTCTCGGATCTAGCCTGGCCCGAGCCTGCAGGCCTGGTTAAGACTGAGCCTGGCCTGGCCGGGCCCGCCTATAGGCCATATAGGCTTTTTCCCGGCTGCCTGATAGGCCGGCCTGGCCTATATAGCCTAGGCCGGCCCACTCATAGTGAGCGGCTGCTCTGTGTCAACAGCAAAATTCACCGTAAATGTTTCCCAATTACGGAATATGATTAAAAATAAAGTAACGGTTTCGCTTATTAGCAAAAAAAATACAAAAAAATAC
>Ga0307517_10003845_pt1 | contig 23280 bp, 18 predicted proteins | sample 23_EM_MG_FD_194515 | JGI IMG/M metagenome (GOLD analysis project Ga0307517, IMG submission 194515) | Populus trichocarpa ectomycorrhiza microbial communities from riparian zone in the Pacific Northwest, United States - 23_EM | ecosystem: Host-associated > Plants > Roots > Unclassified | place...
CACATCATGAGTTCGCCAGACCAGTGAGGCGTGATACGTGATACGTGAGATGTGAGATGTGAAAAAAAAAGTGCTGCTGCCCCAGACGCCAGCAGACCGACGTCTGAGGAAGCAGCGAATTAATTCACGTTGAGAGTACTCGAGCGGAGATGAGGGGCGGATACGTCAGGACGCAGAGAAGAAGCGACGCGGAGCGAGCACGATCAGGAGGAAGAGGGGACAAGAGGGAGAATCTGGCGTAGTCTGGAGGTCGGGAGAACGCGACGTTGTGGCAGGACGTAAGAAACGTTGCGACGTTGCGTCAGGATGTAAGGAATGTTGCGACGTTGCGGCAGGACATAAGAAACGTTGCGAAGCAAGTCAGGACGCACAGGACGCATGGGACGCAGAATATCCGGCGCTTGCGTCAGGACGCAACGCTGGCGGATCAGACGCAAGATCTGTTTTTGCTGATGTCCCTTCACCACAACAACTCCTCGCTCAACGACAGAAACCTCCTTGTGATCAGTCACATTTTGGGTTCTGACCAGTGTCGTTCCTTGATTCTTATCGTCCCCTCTTTCCCGATAGATTCAAGTCTTTAACTTCAAGTACTCCGCTGGGCTCTGCTTGATTTTAATTCTTTCCTTTCAATTATGATCGTTTGGAATCTCGAGGTTCCTCATGTTTCCCCTCTGCTTTCTTCTTCCTTCGGTCAGCTTGCCCTCTGTTTTCTTCCTTCCCTTGGTGGACGATTTCGCACCTGCTTCTTCCTCCTTTGGTTGAGTGCTGGGGGTTTCCTCCCTTCGGTTTGGTCAAAAGGTCGGTTGTTTCTTCCCATCTGTCGGTTAGTTGACGAGGTCAGTCTTCCTTCGGTCAAGTTGATCGTCATAGTTAAGCGTGGCTCCTCAACCTTTTCTGCCGCCGTGGTCGCAAGATCGGGTCTGGCTCTTGGTTGGATGGTCGAGAAAACTTTGGCCCTCGAGGCTGAGGTTTCTCGCCTCCGCCATCACATTTCCGTTCTCTCCCGTCGGCTACATTTGTCGGCTCTGGAGAGTGAGTCCCTCCGCCGCGAGCTCGATGCTCTTGGTTCGGTTGCTCCCCTCTCTCGTCAGGGTGACGGTGCTGAAGTCCCTTCTCCCCGTGAGGAGGTGGCTGATGAAGTGGCGGTGCATGCCCCGGTGGCTGTGCCTGCTGCGCCTATGGTGGCGTCCCTCGGAGCGCATGTGGAGGCGCTGACGGTGACTACTGTGGCTTCCGCCTTCGTGGCGCAGGAGCCTGAGCCCGATGTGGCTGAGCCAGAGTTACCGGTGGTGGTACAGGTTGAACGGTCGCCGTCGGCGGATGGGACTGTTGCCAGACATAATCCGCGCCGTGTGCGTTGGGTGGACGATGAGGCTGGCGTGGCTTCTCGGAAGGCTCGGGTGGTTGAGGTTGTTTCCTCGTCGCCTCCCCCGGTTCCCACTAGTTGTAACGGTTCTCCGGTGGCTTCGGTTGCTGGGGAGGGAGGGTCCGATCATCATCATGATGCTCGTGACCCAGGCTTTATTACCGTCGGCCTTGGTCGGCGTCGGAAAGGGCGTGGTGGTGGGCGCCATTAGGTTGTGTTGGGTTTCTTTTGTCGTGTTTGCGTGACCGGTTTGCCGGAATGTGGGCTTGGTTGTGTCTATGACCTCGCTTACGGTTGTGTTTGGTGGATGGCTATGGGAAGTGGATTTACTTTGTTTGTACCCTAGTTGGGTGGTTTATTATGTGATGCCCGTGTGCTGGCCGGATACTCGGACTTTGGTCTACAAATCGCGCGGGTGGTACTTTTCCAGATGTACTGCGGGCTAGGCGGGGTTGGGACTGGCGTACTCCTTGGAATGTACTGCTGTATGGTTGTGCAAGCCCGGATAGGTAGTCGCTCCATTAGCTATATAGTTATAAATAAAAAGCATTGAAGCTCAACGACACCTGTCCACTACCTCAACTAACTAAGGCAAAGACAGAAGTATATATCATACAAACTCCTCTTATCCTCATCAGGAGGTGCCTTCAGACAGTTTGCTCCTTGTCCCACCTTTCCCCCTTTTTCCCGGAAACTTATGCTAACAAAATGCAGAAACAATCATCACTATCTCTCTGGGTGTCCTCCAAGTGTAAAACCATTTTACTACCTTTCCGCCTCTGTTCCGATCGCTGCATTCCTACAGTACATAGGAAATGCTTTCCACAAACACGCCCGGAAGCCATATCTCATATGCCTGACTCCACAGCGCATATCCGAAGCCACAGCACTTCCCCTGAAGCTAGCCAAAGGACAAAGGAGATATCGGGAAAGTCTGGCGAGCAAAATTTCCAACAATATCTAGTAGGTTGGGGTTAGTGTTGTGGCTCGATGATTTGAGGCCTCCCCGATGGTATATACATAGCAGAACCAGTATCGAAGTATGACAGTCTGTGAAGGGAACCACGGGGGACAGCTTGATAGCTTTGGGGGGGATTACATGGGGAAATATAATATCTGCTTGCGACTCATAGGCGAATTTTTCTCTCCTTCCAGCTTGTGGTGGGCGGTGCTGTGATGTGCTATCCTATTATCAAAAAGACAATGCGAACATTAACCTGACGGAGAGGAATGGGGAACAGCGTCAGTAGAGGGGAATGGGGGCCATATGCAGGTAGACGATAGAGTAAGAGAATTCAAGTGGAACTTAGGCACTTTGTAGGAAGGATATGAAATGTAGTTTCCACGACTGGTACTTCGTGAATTCGCTCGTTCGCACTCTAAAACCAAACTAACAGTAAAGACGGGTGTATAAATAAAACACAAACACCACGTCCAGACCCTTCCATGGATGACCACTCCTATATCTATATTTCCTCACATGCTTATTCCTCGGTACACTCTCGTGATAACAGAGGAAAGACATGTCAGTATAACCTATTATTAAACAATCTCCCGTATCCGAACCACCTACATATCGCCTCAACGATCCTTCACACTCCCGCATAAGAGTCACGCGCATTTGTCTAACAGGAAATGTAAAAACAGAATCAAGTCTAACCAGAACTCCAAGGGAAGAAAAAAGCCAACAAAAATCAAAAAGTAGATAAATCGGAAATATCTCGGGGAAAATAGAAGAAAAAAAAGCACTTATCAAAACATCCTTGCATCTAAATCGATGGAGGTCTTGGCTACACCGGCCCCCTATGGCACGTGTTTATGGAATAAGAATGTATCTAATAATGAAGAAGGAAGGATGTGAAGGACCCAAGGGAGAAGACGAGGGGGAGAAGGGGTGACAAAGCACCGGTCGACCGCGAGTAAGGGAATTAGTTAGGGATTACTAGGATGGGCCTTGACTTTTCTTCGACGGCAGCAGAGCCCCAGGGGCCAGATAGGAAGTGGCTGGGACGGCCTGGGCGATTGAGGTGAGAGGCCGTTATCCGCGGCCCCGGTGGCAGAATCCCGGGAGTCCAATATCCTCGGCCGTTGATCGGGGACCGCCGGTAGAGGGGAGGGTTGGCTATTGAGGTCTATCCTGTCGGGATTAGGATCATGAGATCGGAATTGCATCATCTCAACACACTCGTCCGGAGGCAAAGTGGAGGGCGGAGGGGATGTCGGGCCACCGATATCTGGTACGGCACAATCGATATTATCCCACTCCCGTGCGGGCCGGGCTGAAACAGAATCCTGGGAGTCTAATAACGTCGGCTGTTCATGGCGGGCTGCCAGCAGGGTCGCAGGTTGGTCATCAGGGTCTGCTGTGGCGCAACCAGCAGTGCCCAACTCCCGTGGGAGTATCACAACTCCATCATGCTCTTCAGAGAGAGCCAACGAGTGTGGGATTTGGTTCATGTCGCCTGGCATAGCGGTGGAGACATTCCGTTTCATAAACATATTTACTATCCCCTCGTGCCCACTCTCAGCCGCCCACGAGAGTGGCGACCGGCCATATTCGGTGTCTGCACGGTTGGGATCGACGTCCTCTCGTTCCAAAAGCATCTTTACTATTCCCTCATATCCGCCCCCAGCCGCCCACGAGAGTGGTGTCCGGCCAGATCCGGTGTCTGCTTGGTCAGGATTGACGTCCTCTCGTTCCAAAAGAATCTTTACTACCCCCTCATGCCCGTTCGTAGCCGCCCACGAGAGAGGCGTTGAGCCCCATCTGGCATCTGCCTGGTTGAGATTAATATCTTTTCGTTCCAAAAGCATCTTGACTATTCCCTCATGCCCGCCCTTAGCGGCCCACGAGACTGGTGTCCGGCCATATTCGGTGTCTGCTAGGTCGGGATTGACGTCCTCTCGTTCCAAAAGCATCTTGACTATTCCCTCATGCCCGTTCTCAACCGCCCACGAGACTGGTGTCCGGCCAGATACGGTGTCTGCCAGGTCGGGGTTGACGTCCTCTCGTTCCAAAAGCATCTTGACTATTCCCTCATGCCCGCCCTTAGCGGCCCACGAGACTGGTGTCCGGCCATATTCGGTGTCTGCCAGGTCGGGGTTGACGTCCTCTCGTTCCAAAAGCATCTTGACTATTCCCTCATGCCCGCCCTTAGCGGCCCACGAGACTGGTGTCCGGCCATATTCGGTGTCTGCTAGGTCGGGATTGACGTCCTCTCGTTCCAAAAGCATCTTGACTATTCCCTCATGCCCGTTCTCAACCGCCCACGAGACTGGTGTCCGGCCAGATACGGTGTCTGCCAGGTCGGGGTTGACGTCCTCTCGTTCCAAAAGCATCTTGACTATTCCCTCATGCCCGTTCTCAACCGCCCACGAGACTGGTGTCCAGCCAGATACGGTGTCTGCCAGGTCGGGGTTGACGTCCTTTCGTTCCAAAAGCATCTTTACTATTCCCTCATATCCGCCCCCAGCCGCCCACGAGAGTGGTGTCCGGCCAGATCCGGTGTCTGCTTGGTCAGGATTGACGTCCTTCTGTTCTAAAAGAATCTTCACCACTCCCTCATGCCCGTTCGTAGCCGCCCACGAGAGTGGCGTTGAGCCCCATTTGGTGTCTGCCTGGTTGCGATTGACATCTTTTCGTTTCAAAACCATCTTTACTACTCCCTCATTCCCGTTCGCAGCCGCCCAAGAGAGTGGTGTCCGGCCATATTCGGTGTCTGCCTGGTCGGGATTGACGTCCTCTCGCCCTAGAAACATCTTTACCACCTCCTCGTGGCCTCTTGCAGCTGCCCACGTGAGAGCCGTCATCCCCATGCAATCATATGAATTAACGTCCCATACCTTCATCTCCAATACAGCAGGCACTATCCCCACAATCCCGAGAAATGCCACTCCGTGGAGTCCTGTAAATTTCGTAGGTCCTCCGACCTCACCAAAGTAGGGCCCCCCGCCAAGGTCTCGATTATAGTGTAATAACAACAGTTGATTGGATATATGCTCAGCAAATCTATTGAGAAGCTCTAGTGCAAGTATTTTCGAATTTTCCGTCATCTCCCTTCTCATATGCACCCCCCAGTATACAGAGGCATATTGTAGAAGTGGAGTTGCTTCAGGTGCTGAGTCGAGAGTTGGCGAAAGATCCCTGATACATCGAAAATTTAGGTATGTCAAGCAAACCTCGGAAATTGTTGAGTGGGGATTACTGAATAGGGTCGGATCGCGCGAGAGATGCTCCTGAAGAGTGAAGTGTACCAGTCGGACTGTGGACGAAGACACCTCGACCGTGACAAGACCAAGACAAGATGATACGAGTGTCCGTAACGCCGGAACGCTTTCCGCATCCAGATCTGTAGATCCTATCTCTACCCCCAAGGCATGGCTGAGCTCATTGGCTCGTAATGGCCGTTCCGAATACACCACCCACATCAGAACCTTCAGCCCGAGCACTGATTTATGTCCCTTCTGCGCTTTCAGTCGCGTTAGGGTTGCCGTGTAGGCATCACTCAATCCATTGCCTAGTGTCATCTCCTCAAGTTTCTGTCTCCTCATGCGAATTGTCACCTCTCCTAGAATAGCGTCGATGTTGAGCGAAACAAGGAGGAATCTAACCACAATCGTTAGTAAGTATACATTATTGATAGAGTGGAAAAGCGAAAAATAGCCCTACGCACATATCCGATATCTTTTCCAAGACAACTCTCACAATATTGGCTCTCAAATCCTTGGTCATCGCCTCTGGCTCGGCATCCCTGTCCAACCTCATCTCCACATAATTCCGGATGTCATCCGTATTAGGGCTGATAGGTATCACAACCGCCTTAGGGAAATATCTTTGAATACCTTCCCGAACATGGGGCCTCCCGGTGAGGAATATTCTCGTGCTAGGAGACTCCCGAACAATATCTCTCAGAGACTCAAGAAGCTCCGGCAGGTACTTTGGTAGACATTCGTCCAATGCATCAATGCAGATAGACACTTTGGGCAGTGAAGCAATAGCAGTCTTCAACATCCCCATCAGATCCCCAAGTCGCGGTCCTCTACCACCAACCTCCCCTTTCGCTTTTTGAAACGCCTCCCGTAGATCCTCCGCGATTCCACTTTTACCCACCAGCTGCTTCAGAATTGCGCCCATGATGTTCGCGATTGTGTGTTCTTGCTGAGAAACGAAGTCGCAGTAGAAGGCTGCAACCGCAATATTTTCCTCCCCCGGCTGATCGCACAGGCTGTCGATCACCAAGGAGCTAGTGTTTCTAGCTGTCAGTGTTAATTGCTTCTTTAAAGGAACTCCACCGCTTACCTTAGATATGTCTTTCCCACTCCCGGATTCCCGGAGCAAAGCAAGACAGCATTATCGGCTCCACCCTCACTCCCCCTCCACTCCCGAAACTCTTCCGTTTCTAAAAACCAATCCCCTACTCCATCGAACCGGTCGGTTCGCACGCCTTGGTGTCTATTTCTTGGCTCGAGTGGAGAGAGCCATCGCATGATCTGCGCATCCTCGTCGGACTTATAGAAATTGTAGTTGAAACTACCGATTATGTTACCGGTCTGGGAATTACCGTCGCCGATGGTGACCGAATGTGAAATTTGGGCCATGATATTCTATCCAAAGTGTCGTTCAAATGTAGAAACGGCGAAGCGATTTGTATGAGGACTTCGGAATGAAGAATTTGTGATCAAGAGCTGAAGAAAGCGGGGCGATGTGGCTTGTTGTGGCACAATCCCATCCATTCATTTCTGCTCTGTTAAGTTGCATTACTAATATGCGATATGTCCCTACAAATACTTCCGCCGAGAGGCGGTGGAGACAGGCAAAATGTTCCTTGTGACCCTCCACCCCCCCCCAATCTCCCTCAGTGCTGGAAGAGCCCACATACGGTACATACAGGCTCCGATAGATGTTGGGGCTTGGGTGGTGGTATTAGAATTGTTCCGGGAATCCACCGTTCTTGAGGGCAGGGAGTTGTACGGATGCCGATTGGGAGCATGTACCAGTAGATGGACCCCAACAGTAGGACGGAAATACTATGTAGGTGTTCCTTCCTTTTTTTTTTTGGCTAGTGTGATAGCGAAATTTAAAGTGAGTAATAGCCTAATTTAGTGGCTCTTTGGTCTGGCCCTATTTTCAGGACGCTCTTGACCCCATGCGTGTCACCAATCCCAACACTTAGTTCAAGATTATTGGGAGCCCATAACTCAACCTTCAAGAATAGAATGACAGACTATGTAAGTGTTTCTTTCTTCGCTTATTGACTTGTATAATAGTGTAATATAAAGTTAGTAACTATCGAGTAGCGATTTGGCCACGTGATATTTTAAGAAGGTTCTCGACATCACCAACCTCAACGCTCAGTTCAAGATTAAAGGGAGCTTGTGGATTTGGAATATATGTACTTCCCCTTTCCCGACCTGTGAGCGAAAGCCTAATAAGGGATGAGAGTGGATTGGTGCCATCTACTTCACCATATCCGTTAACAGGTTCGGGAGACTTCCTCTCTTCTTACCATTTATCCTCAGAATATTGGTTTCCTTTGTGATCCGGATGATTTGTTTAGCGCGATGGCTCCTCTATGAGTCCGGGGCTCCCGGAAAAGCAGTCTTTGCCCTCATATCTCTCTACAACACAGCCCGCAGCTTTCGGCCGCCTAGCGTGCTGCTCTCCTGCAAGGTCTAGGTTCCTCCTAGTGCCTTCACGCTAAGAGTCTCATCCTAATGAGTGTCTAGCTAGTTCTCGCCTTTAGCCAATATGATCGGTCTCAAGGGCAACGGATAAAAATTGCATCTCTTCTGCTGTGCCCGGTTCACAGTTGAATTGATCAAAACCTACTTCTTTATGAACCGCCATCGGTGAATCGCTAGCCTAGTCAAAATCAAACATTGGACTCCCGAGCAGATCGCCAAGCCCCTCGCTAGAGACCGCACTGAGGCTACCCATGTGTGCCGTACTTCAAGGATAGCCTCGAAGTTGACCTAGATCTCATCCCAGTCACCAGCACTGGCCAGAAGCCAGATTTTCATCGCATCGAGACGCCCCCATTGAAGTGGTTATTTCGTTTCTTCTTCTCTTTAATATTGACTTCTCTTACGAGTATGTTTGCCATTTACTGTGTGGCCAGAGAATGTCTTATATGCCAGTAGTTCTTTTGCTCGCCTAGTTGCCGGCTTCCTCAAAGGTTCTATGTATCAGTAAAATGCATTGAACGCACCATTCTTGATCTTTTAGGGGCCTTAGAGCCATGGCACATGATTCCTGATATTTTTAATGCGATTGCCCGGTTTGTGGAGACCAGAATTAGCTCTCTCCCGCTACCATTCAAATCATCGATACCCGCGGCGGGTTGTTGCCAAGTCTTGGCTGACAGGGGGGGTGCATATAGGGACAGCTTTTTCTTTCTTTGCGACAACAGCAGCGGTTTTTTTTTTTCAGACAATGGGCGAAGGAAAAGGTTTGGGAGAGTGCGCACCAAGAAGAAGGTTTGAGAGGAGGATCACCTGTACCTCGATAGTCGGACAACCAGGCGAGGTTGGGCTTTCTCTGTCGCTTACATGTTTTTCTTTCTGTGTGTTCTTCCAGGTGAAAAGTCTGTCGATTAGCTTGGGAGAGTTGAATTGAATTGTTCGTGGCTTGTGGTATTTCTCTTTCCAGGCGGGATTTCTTGATAGTGACAATTGTTGGCTCGTACCTCTTGTGCTTCTAAAGCAGATACATCAGTCCCGGTTCTCTTTATTTCAGTACCGTACCGGATCAAAAGGTTTGCAAAAGGCAGTTGTGTGTTGCTACATACCTTGCTGTATAGGTACATATCTATGGATTGATTAAGATGTGGTGACGTGGTAGGAAGCGTGTAGACGAGTATGAGGCTATCACTTTTCTCCATGCTTTCTTGCCTTCTACTTCCACTACAATCCTCCCATAGCAAGGCCACAAGCAAATACCCTCCCCATCACCAAGACTCCCTACCAGTGGTCTCCTACGCGAGGACTATACGGAGGGGAGTGGACTAGCTCCCGCACCACTGCTCACCGAGAATTACTGCGGGAATGCCTATTCACTCTTGAATGTGGCTTTGCTTTTCACGCCACTTTTTCAATATTGTCGATCGGGGTGGTCTGCTGAGTTTACGTGCACTCTTATGTCGGAGGAGGGTTTAATCCCAATTCTAACACCGCACATATGTGAAAATACGAATCCTTTTATCCGAAAAACTGCCGCCTTCCTTCCTCCTTTCTCATCCTCGCTTTTCTCACAATAGCATCCACCGAGCTCCTTCGCTTCACATCTAACCACTGGTAATCTCTTCCCTCCCTGTCTCTCCCTTTCTCTCCCGTTCTCTTCGCTTCTAGTCTCCCTACTCCGACTTCTTTCCTTTTCTCCCTGCTCCTACCCCCCCCGACATCCAACTTATTCATGTTTGTCCGCCTGCGAGATATAATTAATCCTAGATATAGGGCCGTTGTTCTCGATGCGCCAAGGTCATGCTATCGATTACATTACTAGGCGCCGGCGATTCGCAATGTAGCCGGAGCTCCATAACCGGTGTTTCTTCCCACAGAATGTTCTGGATCAGAGATCGTATGGGGTGACTCGAAAGCCCATCCCCATAAACTTAGGGTGTGTGAAATTCACAAAAGGGAGTCTTGTCTGGGCGGTTGGATTGGGGAACCTTTGGACGCCATCTCAACCAATTTACAGTACCATCTCATATCTGATGCAGCACGTCAACTCACAAGATCTCACTCGACAATGTGAACTAATCGCTTCAGTCAATAGAAATATCAGCCCAATCGAATCCAGTCAGATCTAGCAACGAGTATCCAAGGAAAATCAAACTGATATAAAGCGGAAAAGCGGACCCAAGACCGAGCGTGTCAAACAATCCCAACCCACACACCCCCACCCCCGGTAACTACTCCCACCAGGCCACAGCCACAGTAACCCCTGCAGCGGCCGGACTCAGCACCCCCGCCGCAGCCCTAGCCGCCTCTCATCTAACCTGCCCCGCAAGTGTTATTTTCTGTTACTCGATCTGCCCAGGATTCGTGGAGGCTCCTGTCGCCCCGGCAGGTAGCAGCAAGTTGCTCGGTTGCTTTGGCCCCGGTCTTAAATCGAAGGGAATTTGTTTACTTGCCCTCACCACTTAGTATTATCTCAGGCGATGTACACCGGATCGGGGAAAGAAGGAAAAAAGGGGCGGGTACCTTTGTGCTATCAGTTGCCAATGTTTCCCTTCTGGCTCCATCAGGCGAACCGCTCCACAGTCTGCGGCGATGGCTGTTTTATCCGCAGCGCGTTTAGACAAACTCACGTACGAGCCCTCAACCCGGACAGGAGCTCGAGCCAGGAAGGCCACCCGTGGTGCATATTCAACTACAACCTAGCGGAAGTGAGGCCCAACGGGGGAGGTGGCAGTCCTAGTTGGGGCTTAGGCAGTTCATTAAGCGGTCCACCAGGGCCTCCTAGCGGGCTACGAATTCAAGGCTGCCAGAAATGTGATCGTTGCCCCCCATCCCCCTTTACAACGCCGCCTACAACCCTGACCCGCCTTAAATGTTGGTCGCCTACCAGCATGAGATCCTTCCTAACAACTTCGTCGCCAAGGGCCTCGTGTTGGTGAATTGGGGTATCCAACCGGCTCTAGTCTTCAACCAATGAACTAAGCCAAACAGTCTTAGAATCTTTCATAGAAATATCACCTCTTCTACTGCACTTGGTTCACTGTTCAGAACTGTCTGGGGACTCTACAGGGATGACAGGGGTAACACCAACCAGGCGGATCAGCAGGGGACAGGAAGACATGGCCCTGTGTTGGGAAATTACCTGGCAGACTACCGACCTTTTCTATGACCGCCGGACCCGACACGCTATACCTTTACCTTTATCAGTACAGTCAGATACTCTATCTAACTAGCACTTTGGCATAGGGCGATTATAGAGGGGGCCATAAGGGATATTAAGAAACTATGGGATGGAGGAAAGGACTGTGGGGGGAGCCACAGATGGTAGGTATTGCGGAGCACTGCCTTGGATATAGGGAAATAATGAGGGGGCAGCCGGGATGGCTGGCGACAGGGGAGTGCGCAGCTAGACTATGAGTGATGTATTATGACGCTGTGTAGTGGACGGAGCAAACATTGCCCCTGCGAGAAAGAGGAGGCTAAATAGATAATCAAATCCTCTGGGTATTAAGAATAAGACCTAAGAAGTCCATTTCTCTCCTATCTTCAATTTCTTTTTCAAAAGCTTAGTTAAATTGTGCTTTTATCGACCCTAGCGATGTCACAACAAAACCAAATTATTGATACTACGGAAGTTGATTCTCATGAGAATTTTAGACGTGATTCGGCGGCGGACGACGGACGACAAAATTGCGAAACGGCGGCTATGAAACGAAACGCTAAAAGTTGGGGCCGCACAAGACAGATCCCCAACGCACAACTTTGGGGGGGGGACTTCTCATTCAACTACTTGTTCACCCTTGCCACTCACAACAATGCTCAATTAAACTAACTAGCGGTGAAAATAGGAGTATATATAAAAACAATCGAACTTTCTAGCCATCCTTCTCTCCTTCAGCCGAATGCGACCCAGGTCCATTCTCTTCCACAAAGTCCCACTTCCCCTTCTGCAAACTCTCACGCTAACAAAGGAGGGACAAACATCACAAAGAAAACTTCTTCACGCTCCATAGCCTTCGCGCATCCGAATCCTTCCCATTAGCCTTCCGGTGCTGCGCCGATCCCAGGTGCATTGCCGCCGGGTCTGTCTGAACAATTACGGGATAGGCTGCACATATGCGGACCATGCTGAATAGCATTAAAAATACTGCGGTATTGCTTCTAGGCTTCCGCTTTCCTGCCGGCAGCTGGACGGATCTAGCGCACATATCCGAAACCTTTATTCAATTGACAGGATAAAGGGATAAGCTGGGCGCACGAAGAGCGGAGCATGCAGGGCAGTATCAAAAAATTCCAACAAGATATAACCACAAGACAAGGTCCTCCTATCTCACCATAAACTACCACACATACTGGTATCTATGTTTCCGTATGTCTCCCCTTCCCATTTGCAAACACCCGTGCTAAGAAAGGAAGGCCAAGCTCCCATTGTTCATAGACTTCCGGCATTATCCATCATCCGCTCATCCGCCTCTTTCACATCCTTACAGCTTCCTTGCTTTTCCTACAGTCTTCCTGGTGGAGCCATTGATTCAAAACTCTAGCGTATTCCTGCGGCCAAAATGCTTTCCCGAGAGCGAAAGGGCGCTTCCCGAAGCCACAAATAAGCATGATCCTAGAAAGTGTCCAAACAACAAAGAGACTATCCTGAGAACATGCTGACCAGAATCTCGCCATTTCCAACAGAATATCTATGATTATCCGAGGGGTTTGCCGCGAGGCCCGATTTACCACCAACGATCCGGATATCCCGGCTCAATTTCCGAACTCTCAGACTGCAGTAGTGCCAGTGTTGGTGAAATTTCCCAAGTACCAAGTAGGATGCTTACGCCGACACTTGAGACACTCCGCAATACGAAATGTATGATATTATCAACTCGGGTCCCGCTGAGAACCTCCTGTATGAGAGGAAAAAGAAAGATCAGAAAGTCACAGGCGGTATCGTTTAATATTTGTATCCACTCCTGCCTTGACCAGTTATATAGTTAGAAAAGAAAGAGAAAACTCCCCACTCCGTCCTAAAGTTATTCCGTGCATTGTGCTCATTGGAATCGTATTCCCCTCACCCTAAACTCTGCATGAACGGTACACGGTGAGGGATGTGAAATATTTAAATTTAACTTGAAGTGCCTGACATAAAAACCCTGAGCACACCCATCCAAAACGATGAAGCTGAAATGATCCCCAGGGTCATACTAGGCCAGTAGCGCGTCGCGTCCTATTTACATCTGCCTTGGGCCATTGTCAGGTGAGCGAAAAGGACTGACTCGGCAATTTGGAACACTATCTCACACGTCCCTATCCTTGATCTGCTCCAACATCGCACACATCTCTCCAATCCAAACAATGACTTTGCGCTTTTGTTCACCAGCCCATGCGCCGTCCTCTGCCGTAGGATAAGATGGATAGTTAAACAAACCATCAGAAATCCAGAACTAGCTGTCAAGGAAGAACTTCTATAATATTATATCCAGGTCTTTTTGTTTTGTCATATTTCGATGTTGTGTCCGGGCTACACCTATTATCGCACCCCGCAAATATTGCCAGCAGTGCATGCCAATTCACGATCTCTTACATTGACAGAATCTAGTTTAGCTAGCCCACACCACAAAAAAAGCCTCTCACCGTCTTCCTGGTGCCACCAGACCATTCACTCCCAGTGCTCCCAACCGTCCGGGGATAGTGAGGGAGGGCAAGGGACAGTGGGGGGCGGCCGGGAACTACACGAGTGATGTCTCATGATGTCCATTGGTTCCTTCGGAGGTGTATGATTTCGACTTGTGCGAGTGCCCGAAGCCTAAGCGATAGGACTATAGTCTCCCGCAATCCGTCAGGTTGTCACCTTCTAGGGCGTAGCCCGTCCTAGCGCCCCAAAAATGATGGACTATGAGCTATAACCTGTCCCGTCCTGCCCCGGAGACGCACGTACTGGACGTCTGGGAACACTGTTCACATGTATTGAAAAGATATCTAGTAGGTTGGGGTTAGGGCTGTGACTCCACGATTTGGGGCCCCCCGATGGTATATACATAGCAGAATCAGTATTGGAGCATGGCAGTCTGTGACGGGAACCACTGGGGGACAGCATGACAGCTTTGGGGGGGATTACTTGGGGAAATATACTAGCTGCTCATGATCCTAGGGCGGATTTTTCTAGCTTGCCACCTATTGCCATCCAATTGCTTGTGGTGGGCGGCGCTGTAATGTACTATCCTATTATCAACAAGACACAATGCAAGCATTAACTTGATGAATAGGAATGGAGAACAGCGTCAACGGGGGGGTACGGGGGTCACATCCAGGTATACGTTAGAGTAGGGGGATTCACGTAGAACTTAGGCACTTTGTAGGAAGGGTATGAAATGTAATTTCTGTTGGATCGCCCTATAGGGCATGCGGTTAGAGGGTTGTGCAGATATGCATGTATGTGGATATGCGGCTAGGAGAGAAGCGGTTTAGGGCAGGCGGCTTCTTGGATTTCCAGCGGTTAGGTATTCTCCCATGGGTTGTCGTTCTCACATCCTATGCCGCTAGGCATAGGATATTCCTTTCATGGGTTTGTTGATGGGTTTAGCCATAGGGTATGAGGTATCGGGTATTTGGTTTTTTTGTTTCTTTCATACCCTTTGCCACCAGGCATACGGGAGTTGGCACACGGCAGGGCATAGGCTTTAGGATTAGGGAGGATCATGAGATATCAGGATGGGTCTAGATTGTTTGTCATCATTAGGGATCAGGTTTAGTTAGCTGCGTGTGTTTCTTTAGATTGCGTTGATTTTCGGGAGTGCCTTGTTGTTAGACGGAGAGATATATCTCCTGGCTTGTTCGTAGCTAGAGGAGGGCAGCCATCTAGTCGACCGTTCCTCCCGCCTTGATCGATCCGCTCAGAGTCTCTGGTGATCGCACTTTTGTTCTCTTTACATTTAGTGCTTTCCATTAGTTTCATCAATCCCCACTACTCGTACTTCGTGCATTCGCTCGTTCGCACTCTCTAAAACCAAACTAATGGTAAGGACGGGTGTATAAGTAAAACACAAACACCACGCCCAGATCCTTCCATGGATCACCACTCCTATCTCTATATTTCCCCACATGCCCTTATTACCCGGTACACTATCGTGATAACAAAGGAAAAATATGTCGGTATAATCTATTGTTAAACGAGCTCCCGTGTCCGAACCATCTGAATACCTCATGAACGATCCATCACACTCCCGCAATAAAGCTAAATTCATCCATCTAACCAACAGGAATGCAAAAACAGGATCAAGTCTAACCAGAACCCGAAGGGAAAAACAGGAGAAGGAAAAATCAAAAAGTAGATGGTAAATATCTCGAAAAAACTAGAAGAAGAAAAAGGCACTTGTCAGAGTTTCCTTGGGTCTAAATCGACGGAAGTCTTGGCTACACCGGCCCCCAATGGGAAGTGCTTATGGAATAAGAATGTAGTTAATAATAAAGAAGGAAGGATGTGAAAGACCAAAGAGAAGAGATGAATAAGAGAAGGGGTGATAGAGCACCGGTCGACCGCGACCAAGGGGATTGGTTAGGTATTACTAGGATGGGTTTTAATTTTGCTTCGACGGCAGCAGAGCCCCATGGGCCAGATGGGAAGTGGCTGAGATCGCCTGGGTGATTGGGGTAAGAGGCCGTTATCCGCGGCCCCGGTAACAGAATCCTGGGGGTCAAATAACCTTGGCCGTTGATCGGCGGCTGCCGGTAGGGGGCGGGTTGACTATTGGGGTCCATCGTGTCGGGATCAGGATCATGAGATCGGAATTGCATCTGCCCAATACACTCGTCCCGAGGCAAAGTGGAGGGTGGAGGGGATATGGGGCCACCGCTATCTGTTACGGCACAATTGAGATTACCCCACTCCAGTGCGGTCTCAGAAACAAAATCCTGGGGGACCGACAAAAACCTCTGGTGTTCACGGTGGGCTGCTAGTAGGGGTGCGGGTTAGCCATTGGGGTCTGTCGTGCCTGGATTAGGATCATGAGATCGGAATTGCATCTGCACGACACACTCCTCCCGTGGCACGGCCGGGGGTGGGAGGGATGACGAGCCACCGGAATCTGCTGTGGCCCAACCGGCAGTGCCCAACTCCCGTCGGAGTCCCGCAACCCCATCATATCCTTCAGAGGGAGCCAACGACTGTGGGATTTGGTCCACGTTGCCTGGCATAGCGGTAGAGACATCTTTCCGTCTTACGAGCATGTTTACTATCGCCTCATGCCCTTTCTTAGCCGCCCACGAGAGTGGCGCCCAGCCACATTTGGTGCCTGCAAGGTTCGGATCGACGTCCTCTCGTTCTAAAAGCATCTTTACTATTCCCTCATATCCGCCGCCAGCCGCCCACGAGAGTGGTGTCCGGCCAGATCCGGTGTCTGCTTGGTCAGGAATGACGTCCCCTCGTTCCAAAAGAATCTTTACTACCCCCTCACGCCCGTTCGTAGCCGCCCACGAGAGTGGAGTTGCGCCCCAATGGGCATCTGTCTGGTTGAGATTAACATCTTTTCGTTCCAAAAGCATCTTTACTATTCCCTCATGCCCTTTCGCAGCCGCCCGGGAGAGTGGTGTCCGGCCAGATCCGGTGTCAGCCTGGTCGGGATTGACGCCCTCTCGTTCCAAAAGCATCTTTACTATGCCCTCAAGCCCGTTCTCAACCGCCCACGAGAGTGGTGTCTGGCCATATCTGGTGTCTGCCTGGTCGGGATTGACGCCCTCTCGTTCCAAAAGCATCTTTACTATTCCCGTATGCCCGCTCTTAGCCGCCCACAAGAGTGGTGTCCGGCCATATTCGGTGTCTGCCTGGTCGGGATTGACCCCCTCTCGTTCCAAAAGCATTTTTACTATTCCCTCATGCCCGTTCTCAGCCGCCCACAAGAGTGGTGTCCGGCCATATTCAGTATCTGCTTGGTCGCGATTGACCCCCTCTCGTTCCAAAAGCATCTTTACTATTCCCTCACGCCCGTTCTTAGAAGCCCACAAGAGTGGTGTCCGCCTATATTTGTCTGCCTGGTCAGGATTGACGTCCTCTCGTTCCAAAAGCACCTTTACTATTCCCTCATGCCCGTACCCAGCCGCCCACGAGAGTGGTGTCCGGCCATATTCAGTATCTGCTTGGTCGCGATTGACCCCCTCTCGTTCCAAAAGCATCTTTACTATTCCCTCACGCCCGTTCTTAGAAGCCCACAAGAGTGGTGTCCGCCTATATTTGTCTGCCTGGTCAGGATTGACGTCCTCTCGTTCCAAAAGCATCTTTACTATTCCCGTATGCCCGCTCTTAGCCGCCCACGAGAGTGGTGTCTGGACATAAAAGGTGTCTGCTTGGTCGGGATTGACCCCCTCTCGTTCCAAAAGCACCTTTACTATTCCCTCATGCCCGTACCCAGCCGCCCACGAGAGTGGTGTCCGGCCATATTCAGTATCTGCTTGGTCGCGATTGACCCCCTCTCGTTCCAAAAGCATCTTTACTATTCCCTCACGCCCGTTCTTAGAAGCCCACAAGAGTGGTGTCCGCCTATATTTGTCTGCCTGGTCAGGATTGACGTCCTCTCGTTCCAAAAGCACCTTTACTATTCCCTCATGCCCGTACCCAGCCGCCCACGAGAGTGGTGTCCGGCCATATTCAGTATCTGCTTGGTCGCGATTGACCCCCTCTCGTTCCAAAAGCATCTTTACTATTCCCTCACGCCCGTTCTTAGAAGCCCACAAGAGTGGTGTCCGCCTATATTTGTCTGCCTGGTCAGGATTGACGTCCTCTCGTTCCAAAAGCACCTTTACTATTCCCTCATGCCCGTACCCAGCCGCCCACGAGAGTGGTGTCCGGCCATATTCAGTATCTGCTTGGTCGCGATTGACCCCCTCTCGTTCCAAAAGCATCTTTACTATTCCCTCACGCCCGTTCTTAGAAGCCCACAAGAGTGGTGTCCGCCTATATTTGTCTGCCTGGTCAGGATTGACGTCCTCTCGTTCCAAAAGCATCTTTACTATTCCCGTATGCCCGCTCTTAGCCGCCCACGAGAGTGGTGTCTGGACATAAAAGGTGTCTGCTTGGTCGGGATTGACCCCCTCTCGTTCCAAAAGCATCTTTACTATTCCCGTATGCCCGCTCTTAGCCGCCCACAAGAGTGGTGTCCGGCCATATTCGGTGTCTGCCTGGTCGGGATTGACCCCCTCTCGTTCCAAAAGCATTTTTACTATTCCCTCATGCCCATTCTCAGCCGCCAACGAGAGTGGTGTCTGGCCACATTCGGTGTCTGCCTGGTCGGGATTGACCCCCTCTCGTTCCAAAAGCACCTTTACTACTCCCTCATGCCCGTACCCAGCCGCCCACGAGAGTGGTGTCTGGCCATATCTGGTGTCTGCCTGGTCGGGATTGACGCCCTCTCGTTCCAAAAGCATCTTTACTATTCCCGTATGCCCGCTCTTAGCCGCCCACAAGAGTGGTGTCCGGCCATATTTGGTGTTTGCCTGGTCGGGATTGACCCCCTCTCGTTCCAAAAGCATTTTTACTATTCCCTCATGCCCGTTCTCAGCCGCCCACGAGAGTGGTGTCCGGCCGTATTCGGTGTCTGCTAGGTCAGGATTGACGTCCTCTCGCCCTAGAAACATCTTTACCACCTCCTCGTGCCCTCTTACAGCTGCCCACGTCAGAGCCGTCATTCCCATGCAATCGTATGCATTAACGTCCCATTCCTTCAAATCCAACACAGCAGGTACTATCTCCGCAATCCCGAGAAATGCTACTCCGTGAAGTCCTGTGAATCCCGCAGGTCCTTGCACCCCATCAAAGTACGGGCCCCCGCCGCGATCTCGATTATAGTGCAATAACACTAGTTGACTAGATATATGCTCATCAAATCTATCAAGAAGATTTAGTGCAAGTATTTTTGTATTATCCGTCATCTCCCTTCTCGTATGCACCCTCCAGTATAAAGAGGCATATTGTAGAAGGGGAGTAGATGCAGGTGCTGAGTTGAGAGTTGGCGAAAGATCCCTGATACATCGAAAATTGAGGTATGTCAAGCAAACCTCAGCAATTGTTGAGTGGGGATCTTGGAATAGTGTCGGATCATGCGAGAGATGCTCCTGAAGAGTGAAGTGTACTAGTCGGACTGTGGACGAAGACACCTCGACAGTGACAAGACCCAGACAGGATGATATGAGTGTCCGTACCGCGGGAACGCTTTCCGGATCCAGATCTGTAGATCCTATCTCCACCCCCAAGGCATGACAGAGCTCATGGGCTAGTAATGGCCGTTCCGAATACAACACCCACATCAGAACCTTCAATCCGAGCACTGATTTATATCCTTTCTGGGCTTTCAGTCGCGTTAGAGTTGCCGTGTAGGCATCACTCAATCCACCACCAAGTGTCATCTCCTCAAGTTTCATTCTTCTCCGGCGAATTGTCACCTCTCCTAGAATAGCGTCGATGTTGAGCGAAACGAGGAGGAATCTACACGAAACTTTGGTAAGTATACACCACTAATAGATTGTAAATCCGAAATGGCCCTACGCACATATCAGATATCTTTTCCAGGATAACTTTCACAATATCCGCCCGTAAATCGTCCGTCATCGCCTCTGGCTCGGAATCCCTCTCAAGCCTCCTCTCCACATAATTCCGGATATCATCCGTGTTAGGGCTAATGGGTATCACAACCGCTTTGGGGAAATATCTTTGAATATCATCTCCAATATGGGGCCTCCCGGTGAGGAATATTCTTGTGCTAGGGTACTCTCGAATAATATCCCTCAGAGACTCGAGAAGCTCCGGCAGGTACTTCGGTAGACATTCGTCCAACGCGTCAATACAGATGAACACTTTGGGCAGTGCAGCAATAGCGGTCTTCAACATCCCCATCAGATCCCCAAGTCGCGGTCCTCTACCACCAACCTCCATTTGCGCTTTTTTAAATGCCTCCCTTAGATCCCTCCCGATCCCTCCTCTACCAGCCAGCTGCTTCAGAATTGCGCCCATGATGTTCGCGATTGTCTGTTCTTGCTGGGAAAGGAAGTCGCAGTAGAAGGCTGCAACCGCAACATTTTCCTCCCCCGGCTGATCACACTGGCTGTCGATCACTAAGGAGCTAGTGTTTCTAGTTGTTAGTGTTAATTGCTTCTTTAAAGGAACTCCACCGCTTACCTTAGATATGTCTTTCCCACTCCCGGATTCCCGGAGCAAAGCAAGACAGCATTATCGGCTCCACCCTCACTACTCCTCCACTCCCGAAACTCTCCCGTTTCTAAAAACCAATCCCCTACGCCGTCGAACCGCTCGGTTCGCACGCCTTGGTGTCGATTTCTTGGCTCGAGTGGAGAGAGCCATCGCATGATCTGCGCATCCTCGTCGGAGTTATAGAAGTTGTTGTAGTTGAAACTACCTGTTATGTTCCCGGTATGGGAATTACCGTCGCCGATGGTGACCGAATGTGAAATTTGGGCCATGATATTCTATCCAAAGTGTTGGTCAAATGTGGAAACGGTGCAGCGATTTGTACGAGGAATTGGGAGTATAAACACTTTAGGACCAGAGCTGAAGAAAGCGGGGCGATGTGGCTTGCTGTGGCACAATTACGATCCAATCATTTCCCCACTGTGAGGGTCCATTACTAATATGGGATATGTCCCACAATGACAACTGCCAAGAGGTTCCGGGAACACAGGCCAAATGGTCCTCGTGGTTCTATCCCCCCCCCCCCCCCGAATCTCCCTCCGTCCTAGAAGCGCCCCCATATCATACCTACAGATTCCGATAGATGTTAGGGCTTGGGTAATGGTATTAGAGCTGTTCGGGGAATCCACCGTTCTTCAGGGCAGGGTGTTATGCCGATGCCGATTGGGAGCATGTAAATTGACCTCAAACCGTAAGACTGAAATACTACGGTATGTAAGTATTCCTTCCTTTCTTTTTTTGGCTCGATAGTAATAGCCTACGGTAGTGGCTCTTTGGTCCGGTGCCATTTTCAGGAGTCTCTTGACCCCATGCGTATCACCAATCCCAACACTTAATTCAAGATTAATGGGAGCTCATAACTCGACCTAGAATGACACTACCGTACTATATAAGTATTTTTGTTTCACTTTTTGACTTATATAATAATTTTAGTGAAATGTAAAGTTAGGAACTACAAGTAGTTATTTGGCCTCGTAATGTTTTAAGGAGGTTTTCGAGATCACCAATCGCAATACTCGGTTTAAGATTAAAGGCAGATTGTGGATTTGGAATATATGTACTTCCCCTTTCCTGAGCCATGAGCAAAGGCTTGATAAGGGATGAAAGTGGATTGGTGCCATCCACTTCGCCATATCCATTGCCAGATTCGGGAGGCTTCCTCTTTTCTTAATATCTATCCTTGGAATGTCAGTTTCCTTTGTCATCCGGACAATCCGTTTAGTGCAATGGGTCCTCTATGAGTCCGAGGCTGCTAGGAAAGCAGTCCTTGCCCCCATATCTCTCCGTAACACCGCCCCGGGCTTTCGCTCGCCTAGCGTGCCGCTCTCCTACTTGTACAGGGTCCAGGTTCTTCCTAGTGCCTCCACGCCAAAAGTCTCATCCTAATACCGGTAAGTTGGACTGTGCAGGTAGTTCTCACCTTCAGCCAATCTCAAGGGCAACAGATAAATCTTTCATCTCTTCTGCTCTGTCCGGTCCATAGTTGAATTGATCAAAGCCTGCTGCTGTATGAACCGCTTTTAATAAATCGCTAGTCTAGTCAAAATCAAATATCCGACTCCCGACTCCCGAGGAGATCGCCAAGACTCTCGGAGGAGAACATGCGGAGGCTGTCCCTGTGTACCGTTGTGCCCTGAGGTGTTTGATAGGGTAGTGAGAGCAGTCATGTCGCTCGATCGGGCCCACGGAAAAACTCTGTTTAGTAGTTAGCTTGGCGCACACACTTTAGCACATAAGCCGCCTTTCATGTAGACTAGCCTAACAACGAACAACCACACCGAGGAAACATCAGCAAAAACGGACCCTGCGTCTGATCCGTCGGCGTTGCGTCCCATGCGTCCTGTGCGTCCTGACTTGGGTTGCAACGCCCCGCCACATTCCACGCCTCCTGAATTGCCCCGCAACGTTCCATCTGTCCTGACGCAACGTCGTCTCCTCCCTGCGTCTAGACTACCCTAGACTCTTGTTCTCATCACTTCTTTCTCTTCTCTACGTCCTAACACATCCCTCATCCCCGGAATCACAATTAATCGGCTGCTTCCTCAGACGTCGGCTGGCGTCTGGGGCAGCAGCTCTTTTTTTTTGGTCACATCCGAGTCTCACGTCTCACGTCTCAGGCCTCAGGCCTTACGCCTCACCGGTCTGGCGATCTAATGAACTGGGTTTCAAGAAACTCGCTTCTATATCTTCTATATACAGTATCAAGGTGTAGGATTCTCACGTATAGCCGAGTCCTGATTCTCTCATCCGGATTCCTTAATAAACCTCGTTAAATGTTCTCAAATCAATCCGGCTATTCACAAGCCACCGCCGGTCCTCCTCCGGGATCAGATGCGCCAGACCGAGGATTGTCCCTATATCTACTATTGTAAACCCTCGTGCGTCCTCCCTCATCTGCACTGTAACAAGGCCATGTTGATCCGATAGACGCCCGGAGTTGACTGGGGTCAGCATCTGAACACCGGCGACCCGACGCACAGTATCCGTATTGTCGCATCTGTAGTCCCTGATTTTCAAGAGGGCAACTAGCTTTGCCGGTAGACGACCCCTCAGCGCACCATACATTTCTTCCGTACCCGCTTGTACCCAAATCCAATCATTGCGACTGCCCTGGTTTCTAAAGTGTAGGGCCCCAGTGGATCGTGCACGGTGGATCTCGTAAACATCGGCTTCTTGGAATGCAAGAACTGGGATTTCAAGTTGCGTCAGTAGCTCAACAGGCAGTGATCGAAGTATCGCATGGTCTTCCGGAAGACGCTGGTCTATCGGTAGGTTATGCCCGCTATATCGTATCAATTCACGATATATAATATCGAGTGAGACTCCCGAGATCGTGCTAAAATCATCGACGTTGGACACGTCGTCCGGACTGTAACATGTGTACATGTTCCGGTAACGGTACACACTGGCAGGAGCGGGCAGTGCAGGATCTCCTATGTTTAGTTGATTTATATTTGGCTTATTTGATTTGATTTCAGCTCCGCCACTGCCTCTGAGTCAGATAGGCTATGCTATCGTATTGCTATGTTTAGTTTCCTTTGCTGGAAGT
>Ga0307517_10003846_pt1 | contig 23279 bp, 15 predicted proteins | sample 23_EM_MG_FD_194515 | JGI IMG/M metagenome (GOLD analysis project Ga0307517, IMG submission 194515) | Populus trichocarpa ectomycorrhiza microbial communities from riparian zone in the Pacific Northwest, United States - 23_EM | ecosystem: Host-associated > Plants > Roots > Unclassified | place...
GGATTTAAAAAGTGCTTTCTGAACATGTTGAGTGTCCATTTAAGAAACTATTGCACAGGCCCTGAAATAGTAAATCCATGGAGATGCCACAAAGTAAACTATCCTGTAACAATTTACTCAAAGGGGAGGGAGGTTGCCGGTTATTGAAAATACCATCCAATCAATCAATAGTGGAAATAAAGGTATTTATACTTCCTAACACACCTGATTAAAAGTTTTGGCAAAATAGCATAAGCTAAAAAAATATTTGAGAATTAACATAGTTTTAACAAAAACACAATTGAAAATAGTGACTTTAACAAAGACGCTTTTGGAAACACTAACTTTTATAAAAAAAAAAAAAAAAAAAGAAGTCAAACCACAAACACCGACTTTGAAGCATATTTGGAATGGATGAAGAAAATGAAGTTTATCTTTGATTGTCACCATTACTTTGAGTAAAAGAAGGTAAAACTTGTTGTTATTGAGTTTACTGACTAGCTATTATTTGGTGGGATCAAACTATTTTAGGTAGGAAAATGAATGAAGAGAGATCCGTAGAGACTTAGGATAAGATGAAATCAAACATGAGAAAGATGTTTGTTCCTAGAAATTATTATAGAGAATTATTTCAGGGTTTGCAGAGTTTAGCTTAAGGGTTTAAGAATGTAGAGGATTATCATGAGGAGATGAAGATTGTCATGATTAGAGTTAATATTGTGAAGGATAGAAAGGCTACATTAACAAGGTTTTTGAATGGTATGAATAGAGAGATAGGTAATATGGTTGAATTAAAACATTATATTGAGTTAGAATATATGGTTCACATGGCTATTAAGGTAGAGAGACAATTGAAAAGAATAGGTAATGCACGTCAAGGAGGTAATTTGGATTATTTTTTTCCAACTTGGAGGCTGATTTATAGGTGAGAGGGGGCTACCCCATCAAAGTTGAATACAGTTGTAATATCCCACATCGGCGGGTGAGGGTTTGGCAGCTGACCTTATTAGTAGTGCTGGTTGGTAACATGTTGTACGCGTTTTGGGGCGTCAGGCTCATAAGTGGGTTCGCGTCATCAGAAACAAAACCGTGAGGGCGGTAAGGCCCAAAGCGGACAATATACAGCATGTTGGGCTGGGATGTTACATTTGGTATCAGATCCGACCTCATTGGTTATCCGATTGTGCCGACGGGGTCGTCGGACTCCTTAAGGAGGGTGGATTGTAATATCTCACGTTGGCGGGTGAGGGTTTGGTAACTGGCCTTATTAGTAGTGATGGTTGCTAACATGTTGTACGCGTTTTGGGGCGTCAGGCTCAGAAGTGGGATCGCGTCATCAGGAACAAAACCGTGAGGGCAGTAAAGCCCAAAGAGAACAATATACAACATGTTGGGCTGGGTTGTTACAATAGTGGGGAACAAAACCAAACCATCTAAAGCTAAAAAGAAGGATTCAACCACTACTATCCAAGGTAAAACCAAAATTCAAATTAATCGTAACCAAGACATTAAGTTTTTTAGGTGTTTGAGTAACGGACATATAGCTTTACAATGTCCAAAAGAAAATAGTTATTGTTATGAGAAAACATCTGGAGATTAAATCTAAAAGTGACACATCAGAGGACGGTGAGATGCCACCACTTAAAGATTGTAGTGATGTTGAGTATCTAGTTGATTAAGTGCCCATTTGTTTATGCGGTAGCTTTTGCTTTTAAAGCAAACCGCACAAACTAAATGTTTGGTTATGATAAAACGTATTTCATTATTGACATGGGACCCACGCAAACCGCAGGTTTGCGGAAAGCAGCTCTCAGCTGCTTTCCGCAAACTGCTGTTACTCTCTTTCACAAAAATACTTAATTTTTCAAAAGTCAAACCTGCTTGGGTGGGGCCAGAAGGGTAAAATGGTAGGAGATCATATCACGTGGTTGACAATAGAAAAAGCTACACGGCATGTTTTCTACCCTTTGAAATAAAGTTTAATTTAAAGATTTTAATAAATAAAAAAATTTAATCTCTAGAAATATCATAAAAATAAAAATAAAATTTTAATTTTAATTTTTTTAAAAAAAACTATCTAGCCTTTTTTTTCAATACCTTTGAAAAAATAAAATAAAGATAATATAAAAATTAAAATGAATTGAATTTTATATTTTTTAAACATGTTAATTCAACTTATTTATGAATTGAATTTAAATCAAACACTATAATTGAATTCCAAAACTAACTAAATGCATTGAAACGGATCCGACCTAGTTAAAAAAAATTTAATTTTAATTTTAATTTTTAATTGTGTTTTATTTGAAAAATTAGAAGGAGATCACTTGATGACGTAGCATTTGCAGAATTTAATTACAATCCCAATTTTGTTCTAGATGATATTTTACCTGATGTTTTTGCGCACTTAAAAAACCAATAGAACATTAAAAAATATTTGATATAAGTATTATTTATTTCATTACGTACTACCAGTAGTTAAATCTACAATATTTAAATTAAAAACCATTAATATTAATATATATTTTTAATTTTTTTTATAACCTCAATTTGAAAAACATTCTTTTAACCAAACACATTAAACTACTTTTTGTTCAACCTCAATTTCAACCACAGTTTTAACCAAACATATATTTTTCCAAACCAACATCAACTAAAAGTACTTTTAATAAAACAACTTTTTTCAAACCACAACCACAACAGCTACCACAATACCAAACATACTAGAGGCTTTGGTGACTAGGAGATCACTTAAAGTTTAGATAAGGAGGATGATGTGGAGCATCAAAAGAAGAACATCTTATATACTAGATGTCATATAAGTAACGAAATATGTAGTATGATTATTGATAATAGAAGTTGTGCTAATGTTGTTAGTATTACACTTATTAAAAAATTAAGTCCAAATACTATTAAGCATGTAAGATATTATAGACTTCAATGGTTGAATGAATGTGTTGAAGTAAGAGGTACTAAAAAAGTTTTGGTTGGGAAGTCAATATAAGAATGAGGTTTTGTATGATGTGGTTCCTATGCATGCTACTCATTTATTGTAGAGAGGGTCCTTGGTAATTTGATAGAAACGTCAAGCATAATGAGTATAAGAACAAATATTCTCTTGAAAAGAATGGAAAGACTTTCACACATGTATCATTATCACCTAGATAGGTTTATAAAGATTAATTAAAGCTGAAAAAGAAAGGTGAAGCTAAAAGCTTAGAACAACCATGTGAAGATGTAAAGAAAAGGGAAAATAAAAGGAGCATTGAGAGAAAAGATTCAAGCACTGTGGAGAAAAATTGGGTTTCAGCTAAGAGAGGAAAAACGAAAAGATGAGAGAAGAAATAAAGGGTGAGAAAATAAAAGAGTGGAAAAAATAAAGAAACATATTAGTTTTTATGCAAAAAGAAATTAGATTAAAAATACTTATTTTTTTGTCATGCATATGATTTTACTTATGTATAATGAGACATATTTTAACACTAATAAACTTGATCCTTGTATTTCTAGTGTTTGTATTTTTTTTATTGCAAAATTATAAATATATTTTTCCTGATGAGATTTCTAGTGGATTGTCACCTATTAGAGGAACTGAACATCAAATTGATCTTGTACCCGAAGCAATAATACCTAACCGGCCAATCTACAAAAGTAATCTCGATGAGACAAAGGAACTTCAAAAGAAAGTGGAGGAACTAATGTTAAAAGGGTACATAAGAGTTTGAGAAAATGTGTATTTCGAATGTTGTTGGTATCAAAAAATGATGAGACTTGGAGAATGTGTGTTGATTGTCATATAATTAATATGTGTTTTCTAGACTTGATGATATGTTAGATAAATTATATGAATCCTATGTGTTTTCTAAAATTAATTTAAAAAATAGATATCATCAAATTAGAATGAAAGATGGAGATGAATGGAAAATTGTCTTTAAAACTAGATATAATTTATATAAGTGATTAGTTATGTCTTTTAGACTTATTAATATACCTAGTACTTTCATGATATTAATGAACCATATTTTATGCAATTTTATTGGTAGATTTGTTGTGGTTTATTTTAATGATATTCTGATTTATAACAAAAGTTTAGATGAGCATGTTGAATATTTAAAGAATGTGATAAATGTTTTAAGAGAAGAATGTTCATATCCTAATATGAAATTGTGTAACTTCTGTATGGAGAAAATTATCTTTGTTGGTCATGTTGTAAGTGCAAAGGTATTGAAATGGATGAGGAAAATGTAAGGGCTATCCAAGAATGGCTTACACCTAAGTCAATTATAGAGGTAAGAAGTTTTCATGGTTTAACTAGTTTTTATAGGAGATTTGTTAAATATTTCAGCACTCTAACCACATTTTTAATTGAAATTGTTAAAAATTCAGTAGAATTTAAATGGGACAAAGAACAAAAGCATGCATTTAACTTGTTAAAGAAAAATTTTATTTTGGCTCTATTGATATAATTACCTAATTTTACAAAAAAATTTGATATTGAATGTGATGCCTCATGAATAACTTTAATATAGAAAAAGTAGCTCATGATTTATTTTAGCAAAAAGCTCAATGATGTAGCACTAAATTATCATACTTATGATAAGGAGTTTTACACTTTAATGAGTTGAAGACTTTGAAATATTACTTGTGGCTTAAGAAATTCATGATCCATTCATATCATAAATCATTGAATCATCTAAAGGGCTAAAGGGAGCTAAACTGTCAATATGTCAAGCTAGTTGAGTTCATAAAAACATTCCCATATGTTATAAAATATAAGTAAAGTATGGAAATTATAGTGGTTGATGTACTATGCAAATGTATGTACCTCTTACAATTTTAAATGCTAAATTATTGGGACTTGAATATATGAAAGATTTATATAATAATGATAATGATTTCGCCCAAGTTTATAAAACATATGAGAATTTGACATTTAATAAATTTTATATGTTTGATAGTTATTTGGTTTTTAAAAAAATTATACATGTCTAATTGTTCTATGCATGAACTGCTTGTTCGTAAAACCCATGTGATTTAATAGGACACTTTGGGGTTACTAAAACTTTAGATATTTTGCATGATCATTTTCATTGGTCTAAGATGAAAAAAAATTTGCAACAAATTTATGATAAATACATAACATGCAAACAAATTAAATTTAATTAAAGTTTTACCTCGTAGTTTACTCCTTTGTTGAATTGTTTATTTTCTTAACAAGTTTTTTAAAACTAACTAATTTTAGCATTAAAGGCTGCAATTAAAACAAATAATTTAACTAGCTCTTTTTTAGTATATTTTGTAATGTTCTTAGCGTGGAACAACAATATATGCACTCATCCAAAATTAGCACTGAAAGAATGCTATCTAGGAAAAGGCAAACCTCTCCTACACAAAACTTGAAACTAACCAAATACGAGCAGCTTTAACAGTAGAGCAAATACTTCTGGATAACGTCATGCTCCCCTGTTTCAAACCCAATTAGTTATAAATGGAAATTCCACGCAGCATATCTTGTCCTCAGGCAATGCGTATACAAATACCAGTGACGAAGATCTCAAAGCAAGAAGGTTTAATTCACAAGTCGCATAGGCAAAAGATTCTGCTAGCCATTTCAAGTGGTGGTCTCAAAATATTTGGAAGTTCGACAGATCACCGTTGACATAGTTCAGATTTTGCTTCAGCATTTTATCGTTCAACAAGAAGAAAGAACACAATTCAAATACCTCAATAGGTCAAGATGTAAAATGACTACCTTTGATCAATGATAAGACACCTGGTTTATAATCATGCTAATTGCTATGTTTGTATCATGAAAAATATCCAAGAACTCTATTCAAAGTGCAGAGAGGGATTCAGAAACTCAATTGGTAGAATGCTATTGATTGAACCAAAAATAAAATAGAAAAGGCCGCTTTGTACCACAAATTAACCTTCCATCCAACATGCAGGAGTTCCCAAAGCTAACAAAAACTAGCAGATTAACTCAAACCGCCTTTGGACATCAATTGAAATTCAATTACAATAAAAATCAGTAGCAACATACAAATTTCCTAGTTCTTAAAACATGTGAAGGATAAATGTACAAAATAAAGTCCAACGATTCATGTAAAAAACATTATGAAACAAATACCACAATTGAGCAAAAATTTCTCCCAATATAAGATACTTTACTGAACTTCTTGCCAAAAAAACATGCATGTGATATAATTATGTGAAGTTTCTATCAAACCTAAACGATGAACCTAACAAAAAAGGTGCCATTGTAAATAAACCATGCATCTCTAGTCAAAGAAAACGCCTTCGCTCAAAGCAATAATATGCAGCAAAGTCTCTCACTACTGACAACTCACAACTGGAGAAGCACACATCCATATCAATGTAAAAACATTAATAAATTCATCTTCATCAAGTGCATGAGAAAATATCTCAAATCATGGGAAACATCAAAGGATATCATAGATCATATAAGATAAATCATAAACATGTAGTCTAGGTATAGATGGAATAAATATGGCTCGATGCATGTATATTGCAGAAAGCATTCAAAGATGAGTTAAACACTTTTTCTAAGGAAAATCAATAGCACATACACAAGGCAGAAAAAATGAAAATCAAATACGTGACCTAAAGGCTTGAAAGGTTATAGACAAGATCCAGATTGAGAAAATTTAATCTGACAACACACAAGTATTATTCTTCATTTCTTCTGCAAATTCCAAACTCTCCGCAAATATCTTCAAATTTAGGTTGACCAGGTACTGAAAACAAAGAATTCTGCAAAAGAAAAGGAATAAAACCTCTAAACCAAGAGTTCCCACACATTACTACATTTTAATCAATTGTAAATGGCCAAAGGAAACAATATTTTATGAAAAAAGACAACCAATGAATAAAAAATTTCTTGTTTTTTGCACATGCAAGGCCAGGTAGCAGCAACAAATCAATGAATTCTGTAGTAGAGGTTTTTAAAGTGTCTTTATTGGCAGCGAGGAGAGAAAATGAACAATCACAACAAATCAATCCTAAAGTAATAAGGCGGACTGTACTCAAGAAAACAAGGAAAAAAGCACATGTAATGGTAAAAAAAGTTTGTTGCCTCAATGGAATAAGTCAATTCAGCCAGGCCCGATAAGGCTGCTTTAAGTAATGAAGTCCAGCATCAATACACAAACAACACCTATTCAATTAGGATTACATTCCCCATTATAAACTGCTATGTCCCAAAGATGAAACATGTCGAAAATAAATATAAAAGAAGTGTTGCTTGCGAATTTGCATGCTTATGAGGCCATAATCTACCAAATATTACATCGTCAGAAGCAATCCTTGAGTAGCAAAAGTACTAAGTATTTAAGACCAAAACTACAAGTAGATGAAATTAAACCTTAAAAGTTTCCATCAAGCCGCCAATTCCCCATCTTGAAACTGCTGCAACATTTCACAATGAGGAGTCTCCCTTACAAAACCCCACTGCTTCCTCTGCAACTCAAACCTACAATTCTGCACAAGGACAGAGACGTAGTCCTTCTCCACCTTGGCTTCCAGCGCCTCCCTCTCATGGGTACCCGGTAGATAATCCTTCTCAAACTTGGTGCTTTTCACATAAAAATTAACCCCTCTCTGCGTAGTAAACCTGTACTCATAAGGATAGGACCTGGAAAGTGCATAAATAGGCTCAGATGACGGTAGAAAGTTGAAAAGGAAAATAAGAAGAACCGGGAGCAATTGAATCAATGCACGGAAGTTAAAGCCAGATCCATTATGATCCGTTCTAGGGCCACCCATTCCTGCTCCAAAATTAAAACTCCGAAACTGGGTGGTGGCAGGCCTCATTCCACCTCCAAAGAAGAATTGCCTGAATATCTCGTCAGGATCCAAATCATCGTTATAATTATAATATCCATGACGATGATGACTGGAAGAGCGTCTCTCGTAGAGAGGCTCTTCAGTTCCGGTAACATCATACTTGCTCCTGCTCTCTTCATTGCTAAGGCACTGGAACGCTTTCGAAACAGCTTTAAATGCATCCTCAGCTCCAGGAGACTTGTTCTTATCAGGATGGACTTTCAGTGATAGTTTTCGATATGCTTTTCGAACATCTTCTACAGAGCAAGACTTTTCCAATCCCAAAATCTCATAGTAATTCTTCTTCTTCCTGATTTCTCTCACAATCGAAATTTGCTCCTCTGTATATGATGATGATGATGATGACGACCCCCTTTGGCGAACTTTGGATTCGTTTGAGGCCGTGGCTGTTGTGGACCCATTATTAATGTTTGCAGCCGCCGTTTTATTTGGCTCATCCTTTTCCGCCGCAGATAAGAGATCGTCGACGGCGAGAGTAGGATCCAGGCGGCGAGCTTTGGTGATGAATTTTAAAGCACGGCTTCGATCACCGGATTCGAGGGCTTCTTTGCCGATTTCCAAGCATTTCAACGCATCGTCTTTGTTGCTATCCATTTTCTGATGGTTCTTAGCAAGAATAACTAATCCCCTAATACAAATCAAAAGACGAAAATTCAACTTGCAAGCGGATCTGAAGTCGATAAATTAGGGTTTCAAATTTGGGAATTTGTGAGAGAACAAAACACGGTGAGAGAAACCAAAAACTGTCGAATTCTCTTCCTTTATTTATATAAACATCATATATGTTAATTACTTAATTAGAGAAAAATAAAAGTACCCCCCCCCCCAAAATAAATTAAATCAATATTATGATAGATATCAAAGTATTTATTATATATTATTTTAACTTTTTAATTAAGGATTTTTATTTAATAAAAAAATATTAAGTTTCAATTATAATTGCTCCTTAAAAAAATTACAATCTAAAAAACTTGAATTGATATTTACATTAAGGGGAAATTACACAAATCCTCTCATGCTATTTTATTTATAAAAAAAAATACACTGGTTAATATAAAACTTAAGTATTAATAAAAAAAAAATATTTTTATATAATATAACCTTAACAATTTAAATGAGTTTATTTAAAATGAGGGGTGATATTAGAATGGATAATTATTTCAAAAAACATATTTTAGGTTCAAATCATAACAATAAAAAATATATTGTTATTTGTGATTAATGTATTAAAAATGTTATTTTTTCATCTCAAAACCATATATGTTTATATTGATAAATTTTAGTTTTATTCAAAAAGCATCATTAATCAGGAAAAATTATAAAGTTAATCTTAAAAAAAATCGGTGAGATCATGATCTAAATGCAAAATATTTATTATCATTTATCTCACTAAATTATTTGGTTTTGTTTTGGACTTATTTTAAGCAAGATTTTTCTTTTTAAGGTTTGTTGGACATGGTGAAGTTAATTTTAGAGGTCAAAAAGGTTGGAAGTAAGATCTCACCTTTTTACAGTTTATTAAAGTTTATTAAGAGTAAAAAAAAAAAGACGATATTTTAAGTTTTAATAAGAGGCATTGCCTTCTAATACTCGCTTCACATGTCTTGAAACCAATTTTCAATGACTTTTCCATGTTGCATTCAAATAAACTTCACATCGTTTCAAATTAATAATAAGACAAAAAAGTGCATTTTATTAAAAAATACAACTTAATCCTAAAACATATGAAGAACAAAATCAAGGTTTTAATTACCTTATTCATAAAGTTTAATAACAAAATTAGATTGACAATGTAATACTTATTCTATCTTTATATTAACTCCTTCGGTCAAATATTTGCGATTTGGTATCACTATTGGTGTCTCTTCCATCATCTTTGCCAATCATTTTCTATGTCGATGATGGATTGGTGATGATATGGTATGTACCATTATTTTTCATAAATGCAACATAGCCCATGCTTACCAATTTTTAGATTTAATACCTAAAATTCTTGTAATTTTTAATTAAATGACCCAGAACCCCATTTTGATGTTTATATTTAGTACTTGGATTATACCACCTTAGGTATGTTGGATTAATAAGATTTGTCAAGACTGGTAATGTGTTATGTATTTAGAAGATGTTGGTAAATAATATTAAGAGGGAAATGTATATTGATCTTAGGTAATGATATTTGAGAATTATCGATGCCACACCACTCGATGACCAAACATGATGCTGAAGGAAACCATTGGGGTTTTTATGGTTAAGATTGACAATTTGAGGGTTATTTTATGATACATTTTCAGCATGAAACCAAGCTTTACTGATGAGTTTTTTACCATTCTAAATTTCAAACTTTGCTCAATCCTTTTTGTTACAATCACCACATTAATAAACTAAAATGAGGAGTTACCAATTAAGTATTCAAAGTATGGATATTTGAAGGTGTTAATGAAAATAGATATAATTTTTTTCTCTAATTGATAAGGGTTAATTCACAAAGTCATTCCACGCCACCTTGAAGCATGTTCTTTGATTAACTCACTGTTTTCTTTCCTTGTGCTTTAAAGGTTAAATCTATTTAAAGCCACTTCCATGTTAAACTTATACTAGAGCATGAATGATTCAATCAGATTTGTCCATTGTCTGATTTTATTTCCATCTAAGCTAATATACCAAAAGAGGACATCACCACTTAAACTTTCATAGAAAAAATAAATGAAAAGTTTATCATCTTTAATCATTTCTACCATCTTGCTACAATAAATACTTAAATGGGTCTTAGGACACTCAATACTTATATACTTGGCGAATTGAGACACCTTAAACTTTCATAGAAAGACTATATCTGATGTCAAGCATATTTTATATGCCTTTACAAATTCATATACATCCACGGCTTTTATTTCTCATAGACGTTCTTTAATTACTCTTAGACATTCTTCAATTATCAAGAATTTTTTAGCCTCCATGTTTTTTTAGATTTTTCATTTATAATTTCTTTTAAAGAAGGTTCTGGTAAGGGGTTAGTCTCATTTGTTAAGAAGACGGTGGCATTAAAAGAGGATAGGAAGCTCTTAGGAATTACACATCAATTGTCACTCTCGAGAACCTTTGGTTAAGTGGTCCAGGGTGGAATATAAATTTTTACTGAGTAGCTCATATTGGATGTGAATGAAAACCAAGTGGTATATTTAGAGTTCCAGGAACTATGGAGACGTGCTGTGAGAGGCGCACTACTAAAATGTTATCACTGTTAAAAGGCCTTTCGCTAGATAATCTAGTCTGGTAACTCTATTTAAGAAAACTAGTGAGTCTAGCTATCTAATTTCTCATCATTTCCATCTTTTTCTTAGTACTTTGCTAAAAAAAAAAAGGTTCTTTCTTCATCTTGCATGACTTTAAGAAGATCAAGCCTTTGAAATGTTATTTATGTTTATTCTTTCTTTTTTACTTATAAAAACTAAAAACAAATCCTTGTATGAACATAAATATTCATCGAAATAAGATAAAAATGACCAGTTGAACATGAAGTAGCCATTGTGATAATACATGAAAACTTTCTAAGGGAAGGTTTTAGTCATTATATGTAAAGGTAGGTTAATTAACTAAATTGGTCTCAAAAGGGTCCCTCATTACTTGATTAACAACCTCTTCTAACATATGAATCATGTGTATGCAAAATAAGGTATGTGTTATGAGTACATGGACATAATCATATCCAATCCAAACACATAAAATACTAAAAATAGTGAAAAAATTACGTTGCATAAAACCAAACACATTAAAACAATCATATAAAAAGTGTAAAATCAAACAATAGCAGATATTGATAACTTTAGGTAATTAAATAGGATAAAGACATTTAACGCGTGCATCCAAGCACAAAAATACATATTATTATAAAAATCAAGAAAACAAAGTTTAGACCTAAAATAAATCCTAGTGGAGTCATCATTTTATCGCAGGGGACATTTTAGTAAACTAAAAGTAAAAGGAAAAAAATAGTTTTATGGTGACTAGAAACCCTAATTAGTCTTCAAATGTTCTAAATAAGAGGCTGATTATGCTATAAAAAATATTAAAATTATCTTAAAATATCCAACTTAAGGTAAGCTACTTTGTGTTTGTTTTAAATGATAAAAATATACCTATTGTGCTTACATTCTAAGAGTTTTCCTAAACTGATATATATGATTTTTTTTATCGAAGGTAAAGGACTACTAAGATTTAAGACAATGATTTGGGATTTAAACCTAGTAATATGGCCTAATCATCATTTGTAAAGTACAGATGTTGGACCTAAAAGGATGGTAGATGATAAATCGAGCTTTGGCCCATCTCTTTAAGTTATGCTCTAAAATGGGTTTAAAGGCCCCCAATCGTACTTGTCATCCATAAACAAATGAGCAAATAAAAGGTAGTAAATAGAACTTTAACTACACTTTTGTGTATTATTATTAAAAAAAAAAATCTTAATAATTATGAAGATTAATTGTCATTTATTAAGTTTGCTTATAATTAAAGTGTACATTCAACTTTTAATTATTTATAATTTGAGATTGTTTATGATTTTAATATGTTAACTCCATTATATTTGATTTTTTTACCTATTAATAAAAGGGTTAGTCTAAATGACAGCAGAAAAATGATGAAGACACTCCATGAGAGTGTTTGATAGCATTAGCAATAATTATATTTTTTTTACATTAAAAAATTGATCTAACTTGTATCATAGTGCATACTAATTATCTAATAAGATCTAAAAACTAGCATCTAAGCATTTTTTTTAAGTGTTTTACGAGTGATTCTATTTGATATAAAAGAGTTTATGCTAGAAATTAATATATGTATTGAGATATAATAATAATAATAATAATAATAATAATAATAATAATAAATTAATAAATTAATAATTGTTATAAAATAAAAAAAATAAATATTGTTGAAATTGAAATAAAACATAACTATCTAGAATGAATTATTAAAAAAAAAATGATTGGAAGAAGAAAAAGAGTTAAAGCTTAGCCAAAATCATGAAATTTATATGTTTACATATATAATATATAAATGAATAGATTAAGGATGATTGGTCCATTTACTATATTATGCATATTCTCTCATATGTTCCTTTAAGAATTTTTCAATTTTATATGCTCTTTTATCATATTTGGAGAAAAATCCTCCTTAGACTATCAATAAAAAAATAATTTTTAAGGAATAAAAACAAAAGAAATTAAAAAAACAACAAAATTCCTAAAACCAATAAAGTATAAAAAAATTATAGAAATATAAAAACTTGATACATCCCAAAAATATTGAAATATATATATATATATATATATAAGAAACCAATGAAAAACTAAAAAACTTCATGTCTTAAAAAAGATAGATTTTACATATATAATATTTCTATTATGAGGTTTAATGGCCATGACTTTTCACGTTTTTTTTTTTAGATTTTACATATCAGCTTCAATTTTCTTTTCTCTTTAAAAATACAAGGAAAAAAAATAAAAAATTGACACAAACACAATGGTAAATATAAGAGTTTTTTCCGTTTAAAATTTATTTTTTTATGTTGTTTAAAGGAATTTTCATTTAAAAATTAGCAAAAAGACATATAAGCTAAATATGAATATACATGAAAGTGTATAAGATTTAAAAAAAAAAAAACATGGAATAGAACACATATCCATTGAATGATACTCTAAGTTTTAAGAAAACTAGAGTTAAAAAAAGAAAAATTAAAAACTTTCTATTCAAATACAATATTTTTCCATTTAAACTAGTAAACTAGTTTTCCAGTTTTTTAGATTTGTATTGAGTTTGGAAAATCCATTTTAGAGATTCTCAACAATTTTCCAATATAAAATTTCTATTATTTTTCTAATAAAGGAAAAACATAAACAATATAATTTTTTTTATATATACAAGCATTTCTTAGTAATATAAAACATAAAAAGTATTTTTTTTATATTTTCATATTTAGTTAGTATCATAAATTTATTTTTTATTATAAATCTAATATAAATATTTTTTATTTAACAATATATATTTTTCATGATAATTTTTAAGTTGAATGAAATAAAATTAATTTTCTATAATTAAATTATAAAAAATAAAAAAATATTAAAAAAAATATTATAAATTATGTTTTGATTTTTTATGAGTAGTGATGTAGTTCTTATTTTATGAAAAAAATATTTTTATTTTTAAAAAATAAACACATTTTCTAATTTTCCCTTGAATTTGAATAAGAAAAAAAATAATAAAGTAAAATAAAATTGAAAAAAAATGAATAACTATATTTTTTATCACTAAACAATTTTTAAAAAATAAAGTAATAATCTAATTTTCTGAAAAACTAGAGTTATAAAATCGAAAATTAAAACTTCATCTTCAAATACAATATTTCTCCACTGAGTTTTCTAAGAATATTTTAGAGATTTATCACAATTTTTCTATATATTTTTCACTATTTTTATTATAAAAAAACTTGAATAATACAATTTTTTTTCTTTTATATAAAAGCAGTTTTTAGCACGAATATAAAATAAAAGATAAAAATTATTATTATTTATTATTTATTATATTTATTTAGTTTCATAAATTTAAATTTTATTATTATGAAGATTTGTTTTGTTAACAATATAAAGTTTTCATAATAATTTTTAATTTGAAAAAAAATAAAATTAATATTGTACAATTAGATTATCAAGAATATTAAATGTTAAAATGACTATTATAAATTAAAGTTTTGATTTTTTTACAAAAAAAATATTTTAAATTTATATGTATTTCTTATCTTCTTTTTTTAATTCGTTTTCTTTTTTTTAAATAATACATTTTTTAATTGTTTATTGAAAAAACTAAAAAAATAATAATTTTGTATTACTAAACACATGTAGAGCTTGTTTGGCTCTGCGGCTGCGGCTGCGTTTTTTTTAAAACACAATTGCAGCCGTTTGGTTACAAAAAAATGTGGTATACTGTTTACTGGATCCCACCTTTTTTCTGCGTTGGAAACGCAATATTTGCAAAGTAAGAATTGCTTGTTTTTTTTGCAATGTTCACGTAATTGCACAGTTCAATGAACAGTGCAATAACATGAACAGTGCAAAATGATGCATTGTTCATGTTAAAAATAGTGAACAGTGCAATTCTCTTGCACTGTTCACTTGCACTGCGTGGATTTTATTTTTAATTTTTTTTAAAAACTAGTTTAGCGTGAATTTTATACATGATAATATTTTATCTAATTTTATTACACGCTAAAAAATTATGGAAACTGTAGTTATTGTCAGATAAATTTTGTACGTAATGGAATTGTAGATAGTTTAATAGAACAATAAATTTTTTTATATAAAGTATGATTTATTTCATAATGTTACCGCAATAGTTAAATCCATAATATTTAAATTAAAAACCATCAATATTAATTTATATTTTTTTAAATTATTTTATAACCTTAATTTCAAAAACATTCTTAACCAAACACATTAAACTACTTTTTCTTCGATTTTAATTTCAACCACAGTTTTAACCAAACACCTATTTTTTCAAACCAATCACAATTAAAAGTACTTTTTATAAAATAATTTTTTTTAAATCACAACCACAACAACTAACGCAATACCAAATAGTAACCATGTGAAGCCGACGTCAATAATTTTGCCTTGTCTCTCTTACAAAAGAAAAGGAAAAGAAACGTTTCTGACAAAGCGTTGGTCTTTTCTGACTAGTCAGCTTGTCCAGAACATATAAAAACCACAAGTAGGCGACACGCCCTCTAGGTAACAGAAACGTTTCGATTCTTCTTCCTAACCTTCTTTCTCTCTTCCTTTAACAGAAAGAAAGATGCTTGTTTGCTGTTAGATGTAAACTTGAAAGCTTTCTCTCTCTCTCTCTCTCTCTCTCTATAGTCTCTGAATATATATAAGAAAACGGCAAAGAAGAGAGAGGAAAGAGAGATGGGTATGCTGTTAGATGAGATAATAGAGGCCATGCCTGTGTTTGCTAAAGAGTTAGTTGCTGGGGGTGTTGCTGGTGGCTTTGCAAAGACTGTTGTAGCTCCCCTTGAACGTGTCAAGATTTTGTTTCAGGTATTATTGGTTTCTTTCTTCTATGGTGTAGTTCTCAAGATTTTGTTTGGCTAAAAGATGATTTTTCTGTTTTCTTGGTTATACATGATTGACCGAGACTCTATTTCCTTCTTTCTTGATGGGTTTTTCGCTTTTTTTTCATTGAGATATTGGAATTCTTGGACTTGTTTTGACTACTGTTGAACTTGGATTATGATTTATGAGCTCATAAATTAATATATACAGTAGATGGCTCTTGGAATTTGTAGTAACTTAGTGAGTATGGGCCTTTCTTGATTCAAGCTTCTTCCTTTTTTTTTAATTAAAAAAAAAACACTCCTGCTGGTGGTTCCTGAGAGCGATTCATCTTCTTCCACCAGTCTTCCTTTCGTCAGTAGTTTGCTTCATTTTACATATACTACATGTAGAAGCATTTATTAGCGAACTACGTTGGGGAAAAGTTAATGAAATCAAGTGGGCAGGTGTTTTCAGTTCCAATACTCCCTGTTCTCCTCCTATTTATCCAGAAGGACTATTCTGTTGGTTTTTTTTAAAAATACCGTGCTAAAGTTCGACATCATTAATCCTCAACCTTAAATTATTTTTATATTTAGAAAAAAAAGAAAAAAAAAAGCATTATATCTGATTGTATCCCTGGCCAGAGGCATTCCTTAAGTTGGATTGGTGGTGTCCCTATGCAGAGTCATCAGCAATATCAGTCGATATTTTCTTCTCTGTAATACACAGTGGTGTGATGCGATACATGTACTTGTATTCATTAAATGGGAATGGGAATGGTAATGGTAATGGTAATGGTAATGGATTTAAAATGTAATACTCTGTTTCAGATGTTGTTATTTCTTTCATGTTTTTTCACTTCTTTGTTGGTATAACTTGTCCTGAGCAGAATTTCATAATAATTTGCATAAATAAGAATGTGCATTTAGAAGACTAGTCAGGTTAGTATATTTGTTCATGAAATTTCCCCAGACGCCACCAATCTTATAATGGTTTATCAGAAAGTCCGACTGTTTTCTGAGCGTTCGTGAAGCTTATGCCTGTCTGGGGTAACATAGGGGCTAGGGCTGCAAATCTAAACCTTTTCTTCCATCTTATTAGGTCATGTTCTTATAGTTCATACCCTTTCTGTGATTATAGTTCTATATACTTCTAGACTTCATGTTGGCTCTAAATACAAGTAATTAATTATGTTGTGTAATATAATCTGTAAATTTTAACCCTGTTTGGATGAAAAGGAGTCGATTTGTGTTGTACTTTCCAGACCAGAAGAGATGAATTCAAGTCTGTTGGGCTGTTTGGATCCTTTAAAAAGATTTCACATACAGAGGGGATTATGGGTTTGTACAGGTAGATCCCCCAGTTATTCATTTTCTGTCATGTGAAGGTTCCCATTTTCTCTTGTTTTTTTAACCATATATTTTGGGTTATTGGCAGAGGAAACGGTGCTAGTGTTGCACGAATTGTACCTTATGCTGCCCTGCATTACATGACTTATGAGCAATATCGTAGATGGATAATCCTCAGTTTTCCTGATATTGGGAGGGGTCCTGTACTTGATCTCGTGGCAGGATCATTCGCTGGAGGAACAGCTGTGCTTCTTACATATCCTCTTGATTTGGTTAGAACAAAATTGGCTTACCAGGTAAATATTTAACCTTTTTTTTTTTTTTTACAAAAAGTAACTCTTTCTTACACACACACACATTTATTTAGCTCACCTAACTGAATAGGGGGGCCAGGAGATGTGCCAAACTCTTTATGCAGCAATGCTGAGGCAGGACAGCATCACTGTATTACTGTCCACTGGGTTTGGCTGCTCCTGGTGATCTTGAGCATCTAGTTAGAATGTGTTCATCCTCCCTTCCTCTGAAGCTCAAGATTTATATAAAGTTGAGGATTTAGTTGATTTTCACATTCCCAATTTGATTTTGATAGTGCAGATTGTCAGTTCATCAAAAGCGAATATTAATGGGGTAATTGGTATGGAACTAGTTTATAAAGGAATCCGTGATTGTTTCTCAAAGACTCTTAAGGAATCTGGGCTAAGAGGTCTCTATCGTGGTGTGGGTATGTAGCACTTAGCTTGTGTAAGCTTCTCTTCAAATTTTGTGTTCCCCTTCTTGGGAGGCTTTTCCAATTAATAAGTGAACATCATTGTCAGCTCCATCTCTTTATGGAATCTTCCCTTACGCTGGTTTGAAGTTTTACTTCTATGAGGAGATGAAACGACATGTCCCTGAGGAGCACAAGAAAGATATTGTGGTGAAAATGGTATGCGGCTCTGTTGCTGGTTTATTGGGCCAGACCTTCACATACCCTCTTGATGTTGTTAGAAGGCAAATGCAGGTAATTTTACTTCTAGCGTCAGATGAGGCTTGGTTGCGAGAATAGATAGTGATTAGTGAAAATCATCTTAATAGGTTCAAAGGCTATCGGTGTCGAATAACGCAGAGTTAAAAGGAACCATGGAAACCCTTATTATGATAATGCAGAAGCAGGGGTGGAAGCAATTATTTTCAGGGCTTAGCATCAACTACTTGAAGGTGGAGAAACCCTGCCCCTTGTTATTCTTGTTGCTATAATTCCTGTGCGATTGCTTTTTTCTAACTGCTTTTTTTTGTAAGCCTTTCAGGTTGTCCCTTCCGTGGCGATTGGTTTTACAGTTTATGATATGATGAAAGCGAGCCTTAGAGTCCCATCACGAGATGTGATAGAAGCAGTGACTGACAAAAGAAATAGTCAACCGTCCCTTCATTCTTGATATAAATTCTTAACTCCTTGCACAAATAATCAAATATTTTACATTCAATTATTCCATGCTATAAAATGCCACCCGTAGGTTTCATCCCCTCTTAAGCAAAGGTTGCAAAAGACATTCAAAGATTTGAGCATGTGTATCCACAGAACTGAAGACAGGATCCGCATTCATCATTGTATGTAAAAGAATGTGTAACATTGATTTGATACAGAATTTGTCATCAGCTAAATTATATTTGTAATATGATATGTCTACAAGGAACTGCTTACGGCATTTCAAGGGCTGCAAATGAAATTATGCCAATAGATTGGTGGCTTCATCATCGAAATCTTAAACACAGTTGTAACCAATAATCTTACTATCCCTAACAATAAGCTCCATCCTAACAGTTGGCCTTGACGGGGTGCTAATCAAACCATAAGCAATTACCAAACGTTCGCTGTTGTACAACAAGGTCTCCTCTTCATCAATGTCATGAATCACATATCTAGTATTTGGAACATAACTAGCTTCCTCATCTGCCCATTCAAACCTTTCAACTTCTCATAACGCTCTCTCTCGTAAGGTTTTGGGCACTGATATTCAGCGACCCTACTCTTCTCCACCAGCATATCACTAGCATTGTACTTCTTTCTTGGGGACAATGGGACTTTATTATCGTTGCCTTCAGAAGGATCAGGAGCAACTAACAACTCCTCTACTCGATTCTCAAGTTCATGATCCCCGTGAATTCGTGCAAAATGCCTATTTACCCTCAACCGTGGGCTCAAATGGCATTCTCTCAACAAACTCCTCAGATTCATATGAAAAACCAGCTTTCCCAAGAACATCAACAACCCCAAGATGGTGTTTGATCCCAGGAGCAACACCGTATTCAATCCTCATTGACCGAAAGTGTAGCAAACCTTCTTACACAGCTCCAGCGCAAGCACACGTCATGAAGACAGCCAACGAAAGTCTTCGACTTGGGCTGCAACCGTAACCTTTTTTCATTTCCTCAACAAACAATAGACCATCAACTCCCTGCCCATTTGCGGCATATGCATTTATCAAGGAGTACCAAGACCTCATGTTTCTTTCACGCATTCTATCAAACATACGGCGTCCATCTCCGCATTCGCATGCATTTCAACCAGTTGATTATTTAATTGAACATCAAAAGCGAAAGGCGACCGTTTCAACAATTCAAGTGCCTCTATACCCAGTTCGAGCGACTTCAAATTCGCCGAGGAATCCAAAAGAGCAACAAAACGCCCATAATCAGCAGATATATTTTGATCACCACCCATGGACTCTGTTGCTACCTTGACCTTTCCTTCCTAGCACAAACCCATCAAATGAATATTGAGTTTGGTGGGGGTACTGTTACGACTTACGGGGCATGGGGGGAACAGACGGGCTTGGAAAAAAATTGTGAGGTTCTGAGAGCCTTTGTTTCATGGATAGTGATTTAATGAAACCACTTAATTTTTTTTTTTGTGTTTGTTTATTTTTTTAAAAAAATTAACAATGAAAAATATTTATTTTCATTTCAAAAAATTTAACTTTGTATTTTTTCTTAGTAAAAAAAATTAACTTAGTTTTCAGGAAAATATTTTTATTTTATTTTGAGCGAAAACACTTTTTAATATATTTTTATTCTTTTATTTAGAATAAATATTTTTTTTATTTTAATTTCATCCTTTAAAATTTATTTTTATATCAACTTTTATTCTTATTCTTTTAATTGTAATTGTTTTTCTCTTATCATTTTTTAATTGAAATTTTTATCCATTATATTTAGTCTTTATTTTTTTTATTTCTATTTTTTTTATTTGAAATAATTTATGAACTTGAGTGTTTTTTTTTAATTTCATCATCTTTCAACTTTTTAACTGTTAGATTTGCTCTATATTATTTTGATTGTTATTTATTTTATAAGCAATAATTTATGAAATTAGATTTTTTTTCAATTTCATTGTCTTTCAACTTGAAAGAAATTAAAACATTGATAAATTATTTTCCAACTCATTTTCCATGACATAACCAAATACTAGAAAATGTTTTTCAATTTATTTTTCATAACACTACAAAACATTGAAAAATAATTAACTTTCTCGAAATCCACTTTCCAAAATAGAAGTACTTTTTAGCAAACAAATGAGGCCTAAAAGAGGTTAAAGCTACAAGTTTAAGTGTCTGTTTGATATTATCGTAGGATTTATTTTTTAAAGTGTTTTTCGCTTGGAAATGCATCAAAAAAATTTATTTTTATTTTTTAAAATTTATTTTTGACATTATCACATTAAAAAGATAAAAAAACACAAAAATATTAACTTGAAGCTAAAAAAATTCAATTTTTTTTTCAAAAATATGGTTGGTCTGCAATGCCAAACATCACATAAATAGTTAGTACCAAATCATTTACATTAAATTTTCATTTGATTACCTTTAGCTTCATTGCTATTTATTGAATTTCTTGTTTCTTTTTAGTATGATACTAGTGAACATGGTTTGCCATGAGACTTGAATAAAAAAAAATTAACATAAATGTTTTTTTTAAAATAAGAAATTATTTGCTATTGTTATTAAATTTGATCTAAAAAATTAATTTTAAAATTTTCTGATCCGATTTCTTGCCTAATGTAAATTTAAAATTAAATTAAGTGGTAGTTGTCCCAATGTGACTCGGTTAACTTGAAGAATTTAAAGGCAACCCAGATAACTAGTAAAAAATATGGTTTGACTTTAAGAAAAAACTTCGAGATAATATTTTTTTTAATATCGAGACGACGACATATTAGATTGACTTAAACTTCACGATTAAACTTGTCAAATCCATGATCTAGATAATAGAATCCACTAAATTTAAGAACTTTGTTTTTTTAAAAGCTTATATAATTATACGATAATAAAAATAAACGCTTGTAAAGTCAAGTACAAACTAAATGTTGGGATATTTGTTTGAGATTGCGATAACTTGATAGAAAGCAAACCAAAATATTAGTCAAATACAAACTTTTAAAGAATGAAATTATAAAAAGAATGAAAAATATGAAAAGAAAAAAGAAAGAGAGGGAAAATGCGAAACAGAAGGGGAAATGAAAAAAAATAAAAATACACCCTTCAATGTTCGTAAAGGCACACCAATTTTTTCACTACAGAAAGCATAATTCTTCAAAAAAAATAATGATGGCATGTTTGTTATCTCATGTCAAAAAAGTGGCTTGAATTTTAAAAAACCAAACAATTTAAATCAAGAAAATAAATTAATAGTGTAAAAAAAAAAGGAAATACTACAAATTAAAAAAAAAGGGATAAAATATTAATTAAAATTAGAGATACGGGACCCATTTTAAATGCTAAACTAAATTTAATATTTGTTAACAAAATAAGAGAAAACAAAATAACCATGTCTTGATATAGGATTATTTTGTACCATTACAATTGTAATATGTATGTTTTTACTTCTTACTAATATATTGATTCGCGCTCTGCAACAAGTCAATATTAATTTAAAAAAATATAAAAAAATATTAAAAGCATAACGAATATTTTAAGCATCTTGGATTTAGCACCCAACTAATTTGGATCTTACTTGTCTGCCAAACCTATGTGACTTAGGTCTAGTGGCCATGCTAGATCCAAGCGATCTGGGTCTGGCCTGGTTGCAAGGCCTAGGGGCTTGGGTCATGCTAGACCCAGAAAGTAAGTTTAAAAAACATAGTTAAAATAGAGATAAAAAAAGAGAAAAAAAGGAGAGAAGATAGAATTTCTATTGAAAGAATAATAAATTTATAATCATAAAAAATGAACTATTTCAATGGAAAGATATGATTTGAATTTTTGGATCTAAAACATTAAATTAGATTTTTGTGATGATTTGTTGTTGATAAATGATTTTTGAACTTGGATTTCCGTTTAGGATACTTCAAGGATAGTTCAAATATTATTTTAATAAAAAATTATAAGTCTCAACATTTTAATTATCACCTGCTCAGATCCAAGTCGCCTTGGTCTAACATGGTTGTCAGCCCAGGCATTGAGTTAAAAAAAAATAGTTAAAAAAGAGAAAAAAAAGAGAGAGAAGATAAATTTTTTATTGAAGGAATAACAAATTCATAAACATAAAAAATGAACTATTTCAATAAAAAGATAGAATTAGAATTTTTTAGATCTAAAACATTAAATTAGATTTTTATGATGATTTGCTGTTTATAAATAATTTTTGAACTTGGATTTTTGTTTAGAATACTTCAAGGATACTTTAAATTTTATTTTAGAAAAAAAAATTATAAATTTCAATATTTAATTATTGATTAGTACTTAAAAGTGCATTTTTATCAAGGTTTTATATCATTATTTTGCACTTGAAGTATCAATAACTCCTTAACTAAAGCATATTTTATAATAACGTATCTAATAATATAAGATACCTTTAATTTATGGTAAATGTTCATCTTAAATGCAGGCCTATCACATAAATAAAAGAATTGATTGATGAGTTGAAGTACTGAAATTGAAAGGACAAAGAGATGGCCAAACTTAGAAAAGAGATGTTGGTGCAGTCCAAACTGGAACATTGTTCGGTAATCGGGCTATATCTGGAG
>Ga0307517_10003847_pt1 | contig 23277 bp, 22 predicted proteins | sample 23_EM_MG_FD_194515 | JGI IMG/M metagenome (GOLD analysis project Ga0307517, IMG submission 194515) | Populus trichocarpa ectomycorrhiza microbial communities from riparian zone in the Pacific Northwest, United States - 23_EM | ecosystem: Host-associated > Plants > Roots > Unclassified | place...
GCCCCGTCGTTGACAGCAAGGGTGTGGATATTCACCCCGCCCACCGCGTCCCGGTGGGACCGGAAGCGGCACATCTCATTCCTGCACTCGTACCAACGCCCGCGCATACGGCGCCGGCAACCGCACTCCGGGCACGTCTGCGACGTAAAGGCCTCGTCGATGTGCTCGATCGGCAGCCCCGTCTTGTGCGTCGGCGTCCTTTTCCGAAGGACAGGGCGAACTCACCCTGGGGTGTCAGACGCCAACCGAAGTTGGCGGTGAACGACAAGGGCCGGTACCGCTTCGCCCGCCATGGGAAGCGGGTATTCGTCTCGCCGTTGCGGCGCCGGGTCTGCGTCCCCCGGATCATCTCCCAGAGGTCGTATGCGATGCCCTGCACCGTCTGCGAATGCAGCGTCCGCATCTCGGAGGGCAGCGTCTCGATGTAGCGGCGGATGTCCTCGCGGCCGGGCGACCGGCCCTCATCCCACTCGCCGCGCACCCACGCGACGGCCGCGTTCCAGAGCAGGGCCGAGGCATGGCAGCCGGTGTGCGCCATCTCATGATCCGCACGGTCCAGCCACAACGGCACCACGGCCGTGAGCACACGGTCCGTGGGACGTCTGCGCGAAGCCGCTCCCACCTGCGTTCCCCCTCTGTCCGTTTGATCCAACGAACGGATGATCGGAACGTCACGCTGGGCAAGCGAAATGCCCCCGGCTTTGATCGCCGAGGGCATTTGCGACGGTCAGGGTGGGCGTGGACGGTCTCGAACCGCCGACCCTCGCTTTGTAAGAGCGATGCTCTACCGCTGAGCTACACGCCCCTGAACACGGATGGTCACTTTACCCTGCCAGACCCCCTGCTCAGCAAACCGATACCCGCACCCGTCACCCCCTGATCCCCCACACCGTGACGCGCCACAGCGCCTCGACGACGATCGAGCGGCTCATCTTGCTGACCCCGTGCTCCCGCTCGACGAAGGTGATCGGGACCTCGGTGACGGTGAAGCCGCGCTGGACGGCGCGGCGCAGGAGGTCGACCTGGAAGCAGTAGCCCTGGGACTGGACCTCGTCGAGGCCGAGGCCGAGGAGGGTGCGGGCGCGGAAGGCGCGGAAGCCGCCGGTGATGTCGCGGACGGGGAGGCGGAGCATGAGGCGTGAGTAGGTGGAGCCACCGCGGGAGAGGAGCTTGCGGGAGGTGGGCCAGTTGACGACGGCGCCGCCGGAGACCCAGCGGGAGCCGAGGACGAGGTCGGACCAGTGGAGGGCGGCGAGGAGGCGGGGGAGCTCTTCGGGGCGGTGGGAGCCGTCGGCGTCCATTTCCACCAGGACGTCGTAGCCGCGGTCGAGGCCCCAGCGGAAGCCGGCGAGGTAGGCGGCGCCGAGGCCGCCCTTGCCGGGGCGGTGGAGTACGTGGATGCGGCCGTCGGGGTCCTCGGAGGCGAGCTCGTCGGCGATCTTGCCGGTGCCGTCGGGGCTGTTGTCGTCGGCGATGAGGAGGTCGGCCTCGGGGACGGCGGCGCGGAGCCGGGCGGTCACGGCGGCGATGTTGCCGGCCTCGTTGTAGGTGGGGACGATCACCAGGACACGGCCCGGGTCTGAGAATTCATTGGTCATTAACTCGATGGCCTCTTCTGGCGTGGAACGACATCTCCCGACCCTGCATCTTCAACTACACAGAGGTAGTTGAAGGCCACAAGGTTGCCCCGGAGGACCACCCCGTATGAGCAGGACGGCTGAAGTCGCCCCCATTCCGGCCGTGGTTCCCGCGGCGAGACCGCGACCTGCTCCTGAGGCCGGTCCCGGCCGGTCGTCCCCGTCGCAGTTGCACCGGGGTATGACACTGCTCGGCGTCATCAGCCTGTTCATAGGCACCCGTGGCGTGTGGACGGCGGCGATGGGCGCTTTCCCGCCCATCGCCGCCGTCATTTCCGTCGCGTACGCCGTCATCCTGGCGACCGGCGTCCTCGCCCTGTCCGTGCGCGGCCGGGCGGCGCTCGCCCGGGTGGATCTGGCGGTGCTGCTCACCGGGATCGTGCTGGCGCTGTGCGCCTTCGCCATGTCCCACAGCGCGAGCGACGAGGGGGTGCTCACCGCGCAGGCCGCGCACGAGATGCTGCACGGCCGGCCGGTCTACGGGCAGCCCTGGCCCTGGCTGTTCCAGGACGGGCGGGTCGCCATCACGCAGACCATGTCCGGGGGCGTCGACTACACGTACGGGTACCCGCCGCTGGTCCCGTTGCTCACGGCTCCGGTGTACGCGGTCGTGGGCAGCGCGGTGGCCGCGACCATGGTGAGCACCGGCGCGCTCCTGGCGGGCACCGTGCTGCTGTGGTTCAAGATGCCGGTCGCCTGGCGTTCCGCGGTGACGGCCGTGTGCCTCGGTTTCGGGCTGCTGCCCCAGTACGCCCGCATCGGCTACCCGGCGATGACCTCCTTCGCGCTGCTGGTTCCGGTCGTCGTGGGCTGGCCGTCGATCGGCGCGGGCGGGCGCCTCGGCCGCCCGGGGCTGCTGCGCGCGGCGTGCCTGGGGGCGGCCTGCGCGGCTCAGCAACTGCCGTGGTTCCTCACGCCGTTCCTGCTCGTGGGCCTGTACGCGGTGCGCCGGGGCGAACCAGGGTCTGGCCACCGCCGGGCGCTCGCCGTGGTCGCCCGTTTCCTGGGGGCGGCGGTCGCCACCTGGCTGGCCATCAACGCGTACTTCATCGTCCAGGCGCCCCGCGCGTGGCTGGAGGGGGTGGCGCTGCCGCTCACGCAGGGCGCCTTCCTCCACGGCCAGGGCATTGTCGGCATCTCGTACTACTTCACCCATGGCAGCAGCCGGCTGGCCTTCTACTCCTACGCGAGCATGCTGCTGCTGTGCGGACTGCTGGCGCTGTTCGCGGTGTTCATACGCCGGCTCGGCCCGGCGGCGGCCGTTCTGCCCTGGTGCGTCTTCTACTTCGCGACGCGTTCCCAGGACGGCTACTACGTGATGATGACCCCGCTGTGGCTCGCCGCCGCGGCCACCGCTCCCACGGCCGCGTTCGCCACCGCCTGGTGCCCGCGCCCGCGTCTGCGGTCGTGGTCCCGTCCGGCGGTGCGGGCCGCGCTGGCGGTGGGGCTGCTGGCGCCGTCGTTCCTGTGTGTCGGGGTCGCGGCGGCCTCGCCGCCGCCGCTGCGGATGCGGATCACCGCCGAGCACCTCCATGGCCCGGCGCCCAGCGCCCTGACGCTGCTCGCCGTCGATGTCACCAACCCGACGGACTCCGTACTGACCCCGCACTTCGTGGTGAGCATCGGCCAGGGGACGTCCGCCTTCTGGAAGGTCCGGTCGGGTCCGGCGCGCATCGCCGCGCACGGGACCGCGCACTACGTACTGCTGCCGCCCGATGGCCCGTTCAAGCTTCCCCGCCATGCCCGCAAGCATGTGCGGCTGCGCGCGTTCACACCGGAGCCGGCGACGCTGACCAGCATCGAGATCCCGCATTCGGGTGTGGGGTGAATCAGAGCGCTTCGGCGACCGCGGCCCGGTCGGCGGTCGCCTGTGCCGGGAGGTTCACGGCGACGACGGTGGACGGCACGCCGCGCGTGCTGTTGCGCTCGCGCTGGAAGACGTACGCGGCGACGGAGCCGGAGGCGATGAGGGCGAGCAGCGACAGGCCGGTGCCGAGCCAGGTGGCGCCGAGCCACTGGCCGCCGAGGTAGCCGAGGCCGACGCTGTATACGGCCCAGGTGAGGCCGGCGAGAGCGGACCAGGGGAGGAATTCCTTGGCGCGGCGGTGGGCGGCGCCGGCGCTGAGGCTGACGACGGAGCGGCCGGCGGGGGCGAAGCGGGCGAGGACGACGAGGGCGCCGCCGCCGTGGGCCAGGACGGCGCCGAGCCGTTCCTGGGCGGTGGACAGCCGCCGGGACTGCGCGAGGTGCTGGTCGAGCCAGTCGCCGCCGCGCCAGGCGAGGCGGTAGGCGGCGATGTCGCCGAGGATCGAGGCGCTGGCGGCGCAGGCCAGGAGGATGGCGATGTCGATGAGTTCGCCGCCGGCGGTGGCCGATCCGGCGGTGGCGGCGGAGATCAGCAGCATCCCGCTGGGGAGCACCGGAAGGAAGACGTCGAGGACGATCGAGACGGCGACGAGCGGGTAGATCCACGGCCCGTGCAGCAAGGAGCCCAGTCCCTCGAGCACTGTGCCTCCTTGTCCGGCGGATGAGCGGTGCGGATCACTCACCCGCTCCGCCGTACAGCGTACGCTTCGGATGTTTCCCCAGGCGGCCCTGGGGTGCGGCGGCAAGAGTGACGTTCCGCTCATGACGAATCCCCGGGATGGGGAATAACCAAAGGGACGGCGGAGGCGACCAGAAAGGTTGCCTCCGCCGCCCCGTCAGATCGGCGCGCCGGACGAGGCGTCAGGCCGTGCTGGGTTCACGCTCCGCCGATGCGCGGGCGCCGAGCAGGCCGTCGAGCGCCCAGCCGCCGGGACCGGCGACGACGACCAGCAGGAAGGCCCAGGAGTAGATGGCGGCGAGTTCGCCGCCGTTCTGGATGGGCCACAGGGCGTTGGCGGCGTGCACGTCGAAGTACGCGTACGCCATGGAGCCCGAGGCGATCAGCGCCGCGATGCGGGTGCCGAGGCCGAGCAGCACCAGGCTGCCGCCGATGAGCTGGATGAGGGCCGCGTACCAGCCGGGCCAGGTACCGGCCTGGATGGAGCCGCCGCCCTTCGCGCCGCCGAGGACGCCGAAGAGCGAGGCGGCGCCGTGGCAGGCGAAGAGCAGGCCGATGACGACCCGGAAGAGGGCGAGAACGTGGGGCTTGGCCGATTCCGCCAGAGTTGAAGTGGGCATGACAATAAAGCTCCTTCGGTCAGGTGGGGGACGAACCGATGAAGCCAAGACACTAGGCAGCCTTCCTTAAACCTGCAACTTTCAAGAATTTTCAGGACTCGATTTCCGCCAGCGGAAACACACCCGTAACGACCTCCCGGAATGCCGTCCGCAGCGCCGCCCGCGCCACCGCGTCCGTGTCGGCCAGCGTCACGGAATTGACCCCCGGGCGGGCCCCGGCCGCTGTCACCCAGTGCACTCCCTCAGTGGGCACGCCCACGGCGAAGCGGCGCGGATGGACCCGCCCGGCCCGGTCGATCAGCCGGTACGGGCTCTCGGTGACGTCCAGGCCGCCGGTCTCGTAGGCGCCGACGCGGTGCGGACGGCACTCGCCGCGCTCCAGCAGCCGGGCGAGCAGCGGGTCGGCGGTCCGCCGCAGATCGGGCTCCGGGAGCCGGGCCTCGACCAGGGCGGTCACGCGCACCCGCGAGTCCGGCACGTCCGGGGACCCGGCGGTGAAGCACGGCCCCGGTCCGGCCTCCACCGCCAGCCGCGGCCCGACCACCTCGACCACCCCGGCCTCGACCAGTGCCTCCAGCTCCTCGATCCGGCGGCGCGGGGGCCCGATCGACAGAAAGGCGTTGAGCGGGGTGTACCAGCGGTCGAGGTGGTCACGGTGCGATTCCCCGGTCAGGCCCGCGTGGTCCACGACCAGCCGCAGCTCGTTGCGCAGGTCGCGCAGCACGTCCAGGGCCGCCTTGAGCGGGCCGCCGACATTGCCGAGCCGGGCCTGCTCCGCGTCCTGGCGCAGGTGGGCCAGCAGCCAGCCGCGATGCGCGTGCCGGTCGGCGAACCCGGCGCCCCGGTGCGGGCGGGCCAGGCGCGCCCAGTCCCAGCGGTGGGCGGCCGGGATCCCGAACTCGTCCAGTACGGCGGTCTCTTCGGGACTGCCGTGAGGGGTGAGCAGATAGCGCTCGCGAAAGCCGTCGGGGTCGGCCAGCAGCGTCGCGTAGTAGACGGTCTCGGCCTCCTTGGCGACCAGCGGCCACACGTCCTGGAGGAAGTCGGGGCAGTCGCCGCACTCGGCGCGCCTGCGCAGGGCCTCTATGACGTCAACGGTGAGCAGCAGCGGCTGGTGGCGGCCGTGCGCGCCCTTCTCGTTGTCACCGCGCGCGTGGTACGGGACACCGCGCCGCGAGCCGGCCAGAATGCGGGGCTCGCGGCCGGAGGGGATGTACGTGAGCCGGTCGCCGTCGCCCGCGGGCTGGAAGGAGCCGCCGCGGCCGATGGTCAGCAGCGCCATGTGGTCGAAGAAGTTCAGGCCCAGGCCGCGCAGCAGGACCGGCTCGCCGGGGCGGACGACCTCGGGGCCCAGGTCCAGGTCGGCGGGGTTGGCGGGCGGGAAGTAGCGCAGGCCGTGGGCGGCGGCGTGGCGGGCGAGCTGCTCCTCCTGGGCGGTCGGCGCGACCGGGAGATGGCCCTGGGCGAGCACGACCGCGTCCAGGCCGCGCAGGATCCGGCCGTCGTCGAGCTCCAGGAGCTGGCGGCCGTAGGCGTCGTCCTCCAGCCGCACGGCCTCGGTGCGGTGCACGATGATGTCGACGCCGTCGGGCGCGGTCCGCTGGATTCGGCCGAATACCCACTCCAGGTAGTGGCCGTAGATGGCCCGGCTCGGATAGTCGTCCGGGCCCAGGGCGGCCGCCTCCTCCCGTACCGACGGCTCGTAGCCGGCGGCCGCGGTGCCGGAGCGGGCGAGGGCGGCGGCCCACGCGTACAGGCTCGGCCCGGGGCGGATCGGGCCCTCGCACCGCAGGCTCTCGTCGGTGAACAGGGTCACCTGCGAGGAGACGGTGTTCATGAGCAGCTCGCGCGGCTGCGCGGTGCGCCAGACCCGCCCCGGCCCCGGCGGCGCCGCGTCCAGCACATGCACGGTCAGGCGCGCACCGGGCGCCAGCAGGCCGGGGGCGGCCGCGCAGACCCGCTCCAGCACGCTGGTGCCGCGCGGACCGGCGCCGACGATGGCTATGGCATGGCGTGACTGGGCTGCGGCTCCGGACACAGTGGGGGTCTCCCAGGGGCAGATGCGGCTGCAGGTGCTGGTGTGGTGCGCCGAACATCATCCCGTGCCGCCGGCCCGTGTCCATGCCGGGGCCGGTTGTTCACAGCCTGTGTGGGCCGGATCACGCCACGTCGGCGGCGCCCTTCGCAGGCTCCACGGGCTCCGCGGACACCGAGGACAGCGGAGCGGCGGGCGTCACCGGCTGCGCGGGGGTCTCGTCGTCGGTCTTCATCGCCCGCGCCTCGGACTTCAGGATCCGCATCGACTTGCCCAGGCCGCGGGCGGCCTCCGGGAGCTTCTTGGAGCCGAAGAGCAGGACGCAGATCAGGGCGACCAGGGCCAGGTGCCAGGGCTCGAGTCCGTTGCGGAGCATAGGGGCCTCCCGTGGCCGCTTGGTGTCGCTTGGTGTCGTCGTTCGTTGTCGCCGTTCGATGGCGCCGTCATCCAGTGTCACCGGTGGCCGGTGCCGGGCCGCCCCGGGATGACCAAAACCTCGGCAAAGGAAACCTCTGGTGCGGGGGCGCACCGAGGGGCGCATGGGAGCGGTGGGAATTCACCAGGGGGTTCGCAGCAGCCGCATGCTCACTCTTTTGAGTGAGTGCCGGGTCCGGGCCGAATGGGTAGCGTCCCAACTGGGCGGAATCCATGAGGATTTACCGCCACGAAGTACCTATGGGGAGGACAGCACATGTCGGTTGAGTCAGGTATCGCGCCGGAGGCCGGGGCAGAAGAAGCAACGCCCCAGCAGGCCCTTGGTACAGCGGCGGCGCGGAATCTGTCGACCACGACGAAATCCGCTCCGCAGATGCAGGGAATCAGCTCACGGTGGCTGCTGAGGATTCTGCCCTGGGTCCAGGTCGCGGGCGGCACCTACCGGGTCAACCGGCGGCTGAGTTATTCGGTGGGGGACGGCCGGGTCGATTTCATCCAGACCGGCTCCGAGGTACGGGTGATTCCGGCCGAGCTCGGGGAACTGCCGCTGCTGCGCGGTTTCGAGGAGCCGGGCGTGCTCAGCGCCCTGGCGGACCGGTTCGTGCAGCGTGAATTCGCTCCGGGCGAAGTGATCGTGGAAGAGGGCCGGCCGTCCGACCAGGTGTTCCTGATCGCCCACGGCAAGGTCGACAAGCTGGCCACCGGCAAGTACGACGGCCAGGCCGTGGTCGGATTCCTCGCGGACGGCGGCCACTTCGGCGACGAGTCCCTGGCCTCCTCCGACGGCGCCTGGGGCTTCACCGCCAAGGCCGCCACCGCCGTCACCCTGCTCGCCCTCCCCCGCCAGGCCTTCGACGCCGTGGCAAGCCAGTCGGAAGCGCTGCGGGCGCACGTCGCCGAGTACCTCAACGGAGGCGGGCAGGCCCAGGACAAGTACGGCCAGGCCGAGATCGCGCTGTCCGCCGGCCACGTGGGCGAGGCGCAACTGCCGGGCACCTTCGTCGACTACGAGACCCACCCGCGCGAGTACGAGCTGAGCGTGGGCCAGACCGTGCTGCGGGTGCACAGCCGGGTCGCCGACCTGTACAACCAGCCGTACAACCAGGTCGAGCAGCAGCTCAAGCTCACCATCGAGGCGCTGCGCGAGCGGCAGGAGCACGAGCTCATCAACCACCGGGAATTCGGCCTCCTGCACAATGCGGACTACTCCCAGCGGATCAACACGCACGCCGGCCCGCCGACCCCGGACGACCTGGACGCGCTGATCAGCCGTCGCCGTAACACGCAGTTCCTGCTGGCGCATCCGAAGGCGATCGCCGCGATCGGCCGTGAGTTCAACAGCCGGGGCCTCTATCCGGATCACGTGGATTTCCAGGGCCACTCGATTCCGGCCTGGCGTGGAATTCCGATCCTCCCGTGCAACAAGATCCCCGTCACGAAGGAGAACACGAGCTCGATCATCGCGCTCCGTACCGGCGAGGACAACCAGGGCGTCATCGGCCTGCACCAGACCGGAATTCCGGACGAATACGAGCCGAGCCTGTCGGTGCGCTTCATGGGAATCAACGAAAAGGCGATCATCTCGTATCTCGTCAGCGCCTACTACTCGGCCGCCGTGCTCGTCCCCGACGCACTCGGTGTGCTGGAGAACGTCGAGGTCGCCCGCTGGAGCTGATCCACCCTGCTCTCCCGTCCGGCCGGCGCCCCGGCGCCGGCCGGGCCCGCCCGATGTATTCGTACGCCCCAGGTGGGAGACTGGAGCGGACAACCAGCGGTGGCGGAGCGGGAGAGAGCGACTGTGACGACGGCACGCTCGTGGTGGCGGCGCGGCGACAACCTGCGGGCCGACGCCCAGGCCGCTAAGGACGCCGCCGCCGAGGCGTTCTACGAGCTCGACACCGCCCAGCGCGACCTCGTGATCTCGATCGAGACGATCGGCGCCGTCGACAACTCCCCCGCCGCGCAGCGCGTCCGCACCGACTTCCGGGCCCTCGGCGAGCGCATCGACCAGGTCAGCGGCGCCTACATCGCCGCCGTGGACGCACACGACCTGGACCGCGACGAGCTGGAGGCAGCAGAGGCCGCCCGCGCCCGCGCCGACCTCACCCGGGCCAAGGACGACCTGGTACACGCCAAGGCCGACCTCGACCGCTTCGCCCAGAGCCTCGGCCCCCTACTCGGCAAGGCCGAGACCCAGCTCGCCCGCCTCGCCCCCGCCGTCGAGCGGGCCCGCCAGGCCCTGCTCGCGGCGAGCAACGCGCTGGACGCCGTACGGGCCTCCGGCCTCAAGGCCGACGACCTCGCGGCGCGGCTGGCGGCGCTGTCGCCGGAGCTGACCAAGCTCAACCAGGGCGCGGGCGCACACGGCGTGCAGCCCACCATCCAGCGGGCCGACGAGGTGCTGCGGGCCGCCGAGGCCATCCGCACCGAGGCCGACCGGCTGCCGGAGCGGGCCCGCGAGATCGACAAGCGGCTGGTGTCCCTGCGCACCCGCACCCAGGCCCTGGCCACCCGCGCCGAGGGCGTGGACCCGGTCCTCAGCGAGCTGCGCAGACGCTTCAGCCTCGCCTGCTGGGAGGACCTGCAGCATGTGCCGGAGCACGCGGACGGCGTGCTCGCCCAGGCCGGGCAGAAGCTCGCCGAGGCCTCCCGCGCCCGCGACGAGCAGCGCTGGCCGGACGCCACGTCACTGCTGAGCACCGTCCGCGCGCTGCTGGACGAGCTGGACGGAGCGGTCTCCGCCGCCGGTGACCGGCTGCGCCGCCTCAACGAGGTCAGCAAGGACCCCGGCGCCGAGATCGACAAGACCCGCTTCGCCATCCGCGACGCCCAGCGCCTCGCCATGCAGGGCCGCAACACCCCCGAGCCCCGCCACGCCCGCCCCCTCGACGACGCCGTGGCCCGCCTCGACCGCGCCAAGGCCGCGCTGGAGGGCCGCCACCCCGACTACTGGCACTTCCTCACCGAGACCGCCGCCGTGCGCGAGACGGCGGCCCGGGTCGTCGCCGACATCCGCGGCGAGCGGGCGGCGCACCACTAGGACGTTGCCGACGGACCTTTACCGCGCCTCACGACTCACAGTGCGGGCCGCGGCGGGTTGCTCGCGCACCAGCCGACCACGGCCCGCAGCCAAGAACTGTCAGAGCGCGCCGGCTCCTATGAGCAGCAGCCTCCGCCACAGCAGCCGCCACCACCGCCACCGCCGCTCGGCTGGGGTGCGGCGGAGGCCGAGCCGCCGACGGCCACGGTGGAGAGCAGCTTGACCGTGTCCTCGTGCCCGTCGGGGCACGTCGCGGGGGCGGAGGACTCGGCCATCGGACGGTTCAGCTCGAAGGTGCTGCCACAGGACTTGCAGCGGTACTCGTAACGGGGCATGCAGTCACCTTAAGGGCGCTTGCGGGCGAGCGTGAGTCCGTCGGCGACAGTGAGCAGGACGGCCTCGACGCGGTCGTCGGCGTGCACCCGCTCGTTGAAGGCCTGGATGCCGGCGGTCGAGCCCGTGGCCGCCGGGTCCAGGACCCGGCCGTGGAAGAGCGTGTTGTCGGCCACGATCATCCCGCCGGGGCGCATCCTGGGGACCAGTTCCTCCCAGTAGTTGACGTAGTTCTCCTTGTCGGCGTCCAGATAGACGAAGTCGACCACCGGATCCGCCGGCAGCGCCCGCAGCGTCTCCAGCGCCGGGCCGATCCGCAGGTCGATCCGGTCGGCCACCCCGGCCTTCGCCCAGGCCTGACGCCCGTACGCGGTCCACTCCTCGGAGATGTCGCAGGCGATCAGCTCGCCGTCGGCCGGGAGTGCCTGCGCCATCGAAAGGGCCGAGAAGCCGGTGAACGTACCGACCTCCACGATCCGGCGCGCCCCGGTGAGCCGCACCAGGAAGGCCAGCAGCGGCCCCTGCTCCTCCGCGGACTGCATGGTCGCGTCCTCGCCCAGCCGGGCGTGCGTCACCTCGACCAGCTCCCGCTGGACGGGGTCCAGGGGCGGATTGTGCTTGAGCATGTACGCGTACAGCTCGGGTGTGAGCGTCGGATTCTTGGTCTCGTGCAAGATCTGTCTCCCCTTAGCTCCTAGGGTGGCGGTATGTCCGTCGAAGTGGATCACGCCATCGCCCTCGTCCCCGGTATCCCTGCCCGGCGCGCTCTCCTCGGCCTTGCCGGCGCCCCCGCCGCCGGCAAGTCCACCCTCGCCCGGTCCCTGGTCGACGGCGTCAACGCCCGCCTCGGCCCGGACACCGCCGCCTATGTACCGATGGACGGCTTCCATCTTTCCAACATCCAGCTCGACCGGCTCGGCCTTCGCCACCGCAAAGGCGCCCCGGACACCTTCGACATCGACGGCTACGTCTCGCTCCTGCGGCGCCTGCGCGCCTGGCACGGCCGGCCGGTCTACGCGCCGGACTTCGACCGCGCCCTCGACGAGCCCGTCGCCGCCGCGATCGTCGTGCCCGCGGCCACGCAGCTCGTGGTGACCGAGGGCAACTACCTGGCCGACAGCGGGCCGGGGTGGGGAGAGGTGCGGGACCTGCTGGACGAGCTGTGGTTCGTCGAGGCGTCGGCCGGGCTGCGGGAGCGGCGGCTGCTGGAGCGGCACGTCCAGGGGGGCCGTACGGAAGCCGAGGCACGGGCCTTCATCGCGGCCAGCGAGCGGCCCAACGCGGCGCGCGTCGAAGCGACGCGCGCCGCGTGCGGGCGGGTCGTGCGGCCCGCGTAGGGTTTTTACGCCTCCGCGACCGCGAGCATCCGCCGGAGCATCTCCTCGCCCGCCGCCACACCTGCGATGGCCAGGGGCTCGACGTGCGGGGCGGACCAGCCGCTGTCGGCAAGTTCGCCGTGGCCCGGGCGCCAGCCCGCGTGGGCCGCCATCAGGAGGTCGGCGTCGAGCAGGGAATCCCCCGCGGCGAGCACGTGGTCGGCGCCGGTGCGGCGGACGACCTCCTCCAGGGCCGCGCTCTTGGTGAGCGGCTTGGGGACGGCGTAGATCTTGCGGCCCTGCAGGGAGACCGTCCAGCCGCGCTCGTCCGCCCAGCCGGAGAACTCCTTGACCCAGCCCTCGGAGATCAGGCCGCGCTCGACGACCAGGTAGACGAACAGGTCCTCCGCGACGCGCTCCTTGCGCAGCCATGCCGGGTCGGCGTTCGCGGCGAGGTGCTCGCGCACCTCGGCGAGCGGCACCGAGCCGTCGGCCAGACGGCGGCGCATCTCGGCGTTCCAGTCGTGGTCGGTGTGCCCCTTGACGAGGATGTGGCCGCCGTTGGCGCAGATGGCGAAGCGCGGGATCGGCCCGGGGAGGTTGATGCGCCGGTACTGCTTGCGCGTGCGCGTCGTGGCGGGGACGAACTCCGCGGCGACGGCGAGCCGTTGGACGAGGTCGGCCGCGGTCTCGGTCATGAAGGACAGCGGGCGCGCCTCGTTGACCTCGACGCAGAGCAGCCGGGGGGCGTACTCGTCGGGCATGCTCAACGCGAGCGCGGAGGGGGAGTAGATGAGGGTGCGGTCGAGGTCGCTGGCGACCAGGACCCGCTTGAGATTCGTAGTGGTCACTTCGCCGCTACCGCCTTGCCGTCCGTGCCGGTCGCGCCCCGCGTGAAGCGGGGGTGGATGAGCCCGACGCACGAGTAGGGCAGGCCGTCCACCTCCTCCACGGGGACGCCGCGCTGCTCGGCGAGCAGGCGTACGTGGTCCAGGTCGGCGCCGGCGCCGCGCTGGGCGAGGATCTTCCAGGGCACGCGGCGCAGCAGCACCCGCGTGGTCTCCCCGACCCCCGGCTTGACGAGGTTGACATCGTTGATGCCGTACTCCTCGCTGATCCGCTCGACCGCCGCCCAGCCCTCCCAGGTGGGGCTGCGGTCGGCGGCCTGCAACGCCTTGACGTCGTGCGCGACCTCGTCGCCGACCTCCGCGAAGCGGGCCTGGACGGTGTCCAGGAAGAGCCCGGAGACATCCGCGCCGGCCAGCTCGCGGTAGAACTTCGCGCCGTGGAAGTCGTCCGGCCCGATCAGGTCGGCGCGCAGCACGGTGCGGGAGATCAGCCCGGACACGGTCGAGTTGAGGCACGCGGAGGGGATCAGGAAGTCGTCCCGGGTGCCGTAGGTGCGTACGCAGCCGCCGGGGTCGGCGAGCACCGCGATCTCCGGGTCGAAGCTCCCGTACGGCTTGACGGCCTCGGCCAGCTCGCGGGTGATCGCGCCCTTGCCGGTCCAGCCGTCCACGAAGACCACCTGGGCCGGGTCGTGGTGCTCGGCGAGCCAGCGCAGCGCCGTGGTGTCGATGCCGCGGCCCCGCACGATCGAGACGGCGTAGTGCGGCAGCTCCAGGCCGTGCGCGTGCCGCGCCCACCGGCGCATCAGCACTCCGACCGGGGTTCCGGCCCGGGCCAGCGACACCAGCACCGCGTCCGGGCCCCGCTCGGCCAGCACCAGCTCGGTCACCGCGCCGACCGCCCGCGCCATCCGGCCCGCCGAGGTGTCCAGCGCGGCCCTGAACAGCGCCTGGTACTCCGCGCTGGGCTGGTACTCCACCGGCAGCGACTCCGCGTAGTGCGCGCCCCCGCTCTGGATCGCCTCCTCCCGCTCCTCCGTCGGCGCCTCCAGCTCCGTCTCCGACAGGTCCTTCAGCAGCCAGCCGACCTCCTCCGGCGCGTAGGAGGAGAAGGCGGGGCCGCGCAGGGGGGAGGGGAGCGCGCTGGGCGTGTACGAGGGCACCACGGCGAGCAGCAGCCTTTCTGTGTGTCCGGCGAGCCGCGCGAGCAGCCCGTCCGGGGCGTGCAGGGCGGGGGTGTCCCCCGCCGAGTCCACGACGGCGACGATCGCGTCGAAGCCGCCGCCCGCGACGTTGTACGCGTAGCGTTCGCCGTCGCCGTCGGCCGGATTGTCGTGGTCAGGGAAGACGATACGTGTGCGGATCGCGTACCCCGGGTCGTCCACCGCCAGCACGGGCGACCGCGTGGTCGTGGAGAACCGGACCTCCGCCTCGCCCCCGAGGACCTCCTCCAGGGCCTGCGCGAGCCGCAGCGGGGCGTACATCAGCTCCTCGTTGCCGAGGACGAGGACGCGGCGCGCTGTTCGCGGGAGCGCGGTGGCGAGCCGGGCCGCCATGGCGGGGAGGGCGGCGTCGAGGCGGGTGCGGTGGGCGGGGGTGAAGCCGTGGCGGCCACCGTCCGGGAGGCCCGTCGGCCAGCCGAGCGGTACGCGGACGGCGTGCGCCGCCGTGGCCGGGTTGTGCCCACCCGTTCCGCCCTGCGGAACGCCTGCCCACAACCCGGTGGGACGTTCCGCGTCCTCGTGGGCCGCCACCAGCGCCTGCCCCCGCTCAAGCACCCCCTCCGGCAGGAGGACCGTGCCGGAGCCGAGCGCGATGAGGTCGACCCGCGCGCCGAGCTCCGCCGCGAAGTCCCGCAGGCGCCCCCGGTCCGCTTCCGACCGCATGTCGACGAGCGCCACGACGACGTACCGCTCACGCGGGTAGCGCGCGTGCAGGTCGGTGATCGTGTTGAGCACGGTGTTGCCGGTGGAGAACTCGTCGTCGACCAGCACGAGCGGCCCGTCACCCGCCAGCAGGGCCGGGTCCTCCGGGAGGAGCAGGTGCGAGGTGGCGTGGCTGTGGCTCTCTTCGAAGCCGCCGGCCGTGCGGACGCCGTCGACGGGGCGGCGGGTGGAGTGCAGGTACGGGGCGAGGGCGAGGCCGTCCGCGACGGCGTGGCCGAGCCCGGTGGCGGTCTCGGCGTAGCCGAGGACGACAGACCGGGCGGCGTCGTCGTCACCCAGCAGGGCCCGCACCCGCACCCCCAGGCCGTGCCCGGCGGCGTGGACGACGGCGGGCCGCTGGGGGACGTGCTTGCCGAGCACGTTCGACACCAGCAGGTGGGCCCGCTTGGGGTTGCGGCGCAGGGCGAGCCCGAGCAGCTCGCGGATGCCCTCACCGCTCAGCTCGATGCCGAGGCGGTCGGCGACCCACTGGCCGGTCCAGACGCCGGTCGGGCCCGTCACGCGGGCACGCACGCGGACAGCAGCTCGACGAAGCCGATCTCGTCGCGGGCCACGCCGAAGACCTCGGCGCGCCGCAGCGTGCGCTCGGCCCAGGCGCGGTGCGGCTTCACCTCGTTCATTTTGTTGGTGTAGGCCGAACGCAGGACGCCGCCGCCGCTGCGGTCCTCGTGGAGGATGTCGACGGCGTCGCTCCACTCCTCGTGCGAGACGACGTTGAGCGCGTGCACGGGCAGAACGTGCGACGGGTGGATGCAGGTCTTGCCCTGGAGCCCGTTCGTGCGGTCGAGCTCGATCTCGCGCAGCAGCCCGTCCATGTCGTGCTGGATCAGGGACTGGCGCAGGTCGACCGCCTCGGGGACGAAGGGGCTGTGGCGCAGCAGCGGCTTGAACATGCGCTCGGAGTGCTTGAAGTACTCCCACACCGGACCGGTGATCGTGAAGCCGGTGCCGTCGGCCCGCCCCAGCACATTGACCAGGTCGGCGATGACCGAGGCGACGATCCGGACGTCGTACGCGGTCATGTCGGGCGAGCGGCGCAGCCCGTACGCGGAGCAGAAGTCGGTGACGCCGAGCCGCAGGGCCAGCACCCGCTCGCGGTACTTGTCGACGGTGCGCGAGATGCCGTACAGGGTCTCGGTGCGGGTCTCCAGGTGGAGCAGCTGCGGGGACTCCAGCACCGGCATGGCGAAGAGCCGTCGGCCGCAGGCGACCTCGGCGGCGGTGAGGGCTTCGAGGAAGGGGACGCCGGTTTCCTCGGTGAATTTGGGGAGTACGAATCCGGACAGCAGCCGGACGTCGTCGCCGAGGCGGCGGACGAGGTCGCTGATCTGCTCGGGGGTGCGGACGCGGATGAAGAGCAGCGGCAGCTGGTCGCGGTCGGCCCGGGCGGCGAGGTCGGCGAACTGGCGGACGAGGTTCTCCTCGGCGCCCTCGACCTCGCGGTCGTCGATGGAGTCCTCCAGGCACAGCACCATGGAGACGACGCCTTGCGCGGCCTGCTTGAGGACGGCGTCGGCGAGGGTGGTCCGGGTGGCCGGGCTGTAGAGGGTCGCTCCCAGGGCCACGGCGAGCGTGCGCGCGGGCGAGTCGGAGGTGAATTCCTGCGGCTCGCGGTGGAACAGCTCATCCCGTACGTCTGGCGCGAGGTGCCCGAAGTGGCGCATGCGTGTCCCCGTGTGAGTGGTGGAAGTGATGGGTGTCGTCCCCCGACGCCATCTGGCCGATTATCGTACGTGTGGGTATACGACCTGCGTTCCCGTCGTGCGTGAAAATCAGGTAACCCCCTCGCGTCCTCAGCGTGTCGTCGTGACAGACGGCACCGCCGCGTTGTGGCCACACCGCCCGAAAGGGCAGGATGACCGGCATGACGCACGCGATGGTGAAGGGCTCGAACATCCCCCTGAAGGCATCAGGGGTGCGCGCGGTGCTGCGCTGGAGCCCCGGCGCCGGCGTGCCGGATGTCGATGCGTCGGCGCTGCTGCTCGGCCCGGACGGACGGGTCCGCTCGGACGCGGACTTCGTCTTCTACAACCAGCCCCGGCACCCGTCCGGTGTGGCCCGCCATCTGCCGAAGCAGAGCGTCATGGAAGGCCTCACCGACAGCGTAGAGGTGGATCTGTCCGCGCTCGACCCGAGCGTGGACCGGGTGGCGATCTGCGCCTCCGCCGACGACAGCCCCTTCGGCCTGGTCTCGGACCTGCGGCTGACGCTCTACGGCGGCGACGGCGAGGCCCTGGCCTACTTCGACGTCGTGCCGGACACCGGCAGCGAGTCGGCGCTGATCTGCGGGGAGCTGTACCGGCGGGGCGACGGGTGGAAGTTCCGCGCCCTCGGCCAGGGGTATGTGAACGGGCTGGTCGGCCTCGCCACCGAGTTCGGCATCTCCGTGGACGAGGACGGCGCGGCGGCGCCGGCTCCCGACCCCGAGCCGACCTCCGTGCCCCAGCCGGTGCCGGCCGTGGCGGAGCCCGAGCCCGACGGCTATCCGCTGGCTGCGCCGACCCTGGCGCCCACCCTCGCCGCCACCCAGCCCGCCGGCCCCGCCTACGGCTACCCGCCCGCAGCCGCCCCGACGGTCCCGGCAGCGGCGTACGGCTACCCCCAGCAGGCCCCCGCCACCGTCCCGGCGCCCGCGTACGGCTACCCGCACCAGCAGCTCGCCTCGCCGACCGCCTTCAAGCTGCCGCCGCAGGGCCCGCAGTTCCAGGAGCGCCGCTAGGGCCTGGCGCTCGTCTTGTAGCCCCTGCCCCACTGCAGGCCCCAGCCGTAGAGCCGGTCGAGCTCGGCCTGGAAGCCGTAGACGTACTTGACCTCGCGGCGCACCGTGAGCTCGCCCTTCACGTTCTCGATGAGGACGACCGCGCAGGAGCGGGCCTGGGGCTCGCGCTCGGTGAGCGGGATCTCGATGCGGGGGCCGGAGGTCGGGAAGATCTCGACCTTGGCGTGGGTGCGGTCGAAGGCGGGCGTGCCGTCGTAGATGTAAACGAAGACCAGCAGCCGCTTGAACTCCTCGCGCTTGTCGAAGTTGATGTAGAGCGTCTCGCCGGAGGAGCCGCCGAAGCGGTCGTCGCCGCTCATCTGTATGTACGGGGGCGCGTCGAGGTCGCCCAGGAAGTCGCCGAGCGGCTGTACGACGCCCTTGGTGCCGTCGGCCAGCTCGTACAGGCAGGCCAGGTCGAGGTCGACGTTGACCATGGCGGGCCCGGCGGCCTGCACCGGCTCGGGCTTGAAGAGCTGGAGCTGGCGGCGCAGCCAGGAGCCGTGGCGCTGGTCCCAGGCCCCGTCGGAGGGGCGCATGGACCAGGACAGATTGATCCGCAGGTTGCCGGTGGCGGCGCCCTGCTTGCTCAGGGACACCACCGGGTGCCGCCGGGTCAGCTCGACGGTGTGCGCGTTGGCGATGTCGAACTGAGCGGCGCCGCTGGGCCGCAGAAAACCCGGGAACTTCCACATACCGTTCCACCCTCCCCTGGACGCGAACCGCCCCCTGCCGGTCGTCGGCAGGGGGCGGCGAGTCTGCCCGATCGGAATCCCAGACTCCGGATCAGACTCCCGAAGTGACTTCCGCCTTGTCGTTCGCCTGTCCTGAGCTTTCCCCTTCACGCCGGTTTCGCACCACCGACGACCAGTAGGAAGCGCCGATCAGGACGACACCGACGAGGCCGGTGATGACCTCGTTGATCTCGAACTTGATGGTGACCAGGAGAATGCCCGCCAGGGCGCCGATCGCGTAGTGCGCGCCGTGCTCCAGGTACACGTAGTCGTCCAGGGTGCCCTGGCGGACCAGGTAGACGGTGAGCGACCGGATGTACATCGCGCCGATGCCGAGACCGAGCGCCATCTCGAAGATGTCGTTGGTGATCGCGAAGGCGCCGATGACACCGTCGAAGGAGAAGGACGCGTCGATGACCTCAAGGTAGAGGAACATGAAGAACGCGGCCTTGCCGGCCAGGCCCACGGCGGAGGCGCCCGGGCTCGTGCCGCCGCCCTTGGCGATCTCGGCGACCGACTCGTCGGCCTCCTCCTCGCCCTCTTCCAGGCGGTCCTCGAAGTAGCCGGAGATACCGCCCACGACCAGGTAGGTGATCAGGCCCGCGACGCCGGACAGCAGCACCGTGGCGCTCTTGTCACCGCCGCCGTGGGCCACGTCGGTGGCGAAGGTCATGGAGGTGACCAGCAGCGCGGTCAGCGCGATGACGACCGAGAGCATGTCCAGCTTGCCCAGCTTGGCGAGCGGCTTCTCCAGCCAGGAGAGCCACTGGTGCTCGCGCTCCTCGAAGATGAAGTCGAGGAAGATCATCAGCAGGAAGATGCCACCGAAGGCCGCGATCGCCGGGTGGGCGCTGGTGACCAGGCTCTCGTACTGATCCTTGTCGTTGATCGCGAGCTGCACGGCCTCCCACGGGCTGAGCTTCGCGGTGATCGCGACGATCACGACGGGGAAGACCAGCCGCATGCCGAAGACGGCGATCAGAACACCGACTGTCAGGAAGATCTTCTGCCAGTAGGCGTTCATCTTCCGCAGGATGCCCGCGTTGATCACGGCGTTGTCGAAGGAGAGCGAGATCTCCAGTACGGAGAGGATCGCCACGATGGCGAGCCCCTCAGCGCCCCAGAGGACGCCGGCCAAGGCCAGGCCGGCGGCTGTGATGCCGAACGACCAGCCGAATGTTCTCAGGAGCACTGGTAACCCATTCCCATTGCGGTTGCGGCTTTACGAAACGTTGACCCCGAAGTCTAGGGCGATGCCTCGCAGCCCCGACGCGTACCCCTGGCCGACTGCACGGAACTTCCACTCGCCGTTGTAGCGGTAGAGCTCGCCGAAGATCATCGCGGTCTCCGTCGAAGCGTCCTCGGAGAGGTCGTAGCGCGCCAGTTCGGCCTGGTCGGCCTGGTTGACCACCCGGATGAAGGCGTTGCTGACCTGGCCGAAGGTCTGGCCGCGGCTGTCGGCCTCATGGATCGAGACCGGAAAGACGATCTTGTCGACGCCCGCCGGCACCTGGCTGAGGTCGACCAGGATCGACTCGTCGTCGCCCTCGCCGTCACCCGTGAGGTTGTCGCCGGTGTGCTCGACCGAGCCGTCGGGGCTCTTGAGGTTGTTGTAGAAGACGAAGTACTCGTCGCCGAGCACCCGCCCTGAGGCGCACAGCAGGGCGCTGGCGTCGAGATCGAAGTCGGCTCCGGTGGTGGAGCGCGCGTCCCAGCCGAGTCCGATCATCACCTGGGTGAGATTGGGTGCGGCCTTGGTGAGGGAGACATTGCCCCCCTTGGCGAGCGTGACGCCCATGTCCTCTGTTTCCTCCCCGGCTGGCGTACGGCACCGCGCCGGGCGCGCGGCACCGTACGGGTGAATCAGACGTTGACGCCGAAGTCCTGCGCGATGCCGCGCAGACCGGACGCGTAGCCCTGCCCGATGGCCCGGAACTTCCACTCCGCGCCGTGCCGGTAGAGCTCGCCGAAGACCATCGCGGTCTCGGTGGAGGCGTCCTCCGTGAGGTCGTAGCGGGCCAGCTCCTTGTTGTCGGCCTGGTTCACCACGCGGATGTACGCGTTGCGGACCTGGCCGAAGGACTGCTGGCGGGCCTCGGCCTCGTAGATCGACACCGGGAACACGATCTTGGCGACCTGGGCGGGGACCCCGGCCAGATTCACCTTGATCGCCTCGTCGTCGCCCTCGCCCTCACCGGTGGTGTTGTCACCGGTGTGCTCGACGGAGCCGTCGGGGCTCTTGAGGTTGTTGAAGAACACGAAGTGCTGGTCGGAGATGACCTTGCCCTCGGTGCCCGCGAGCAGCGCGCTGGCGTCGAGGTCGAAGTCCGTGCCCGTGGTCGTGCGGGCATCCCAGCCGAGGCCGACGATGACGGCCGTCAGGTTGGGGGCCTCCTTCGTCAGCGATACGTTGCCACCCTTGCTGAGGCTGACTCCCACGGGTCCTCCCGATTGTTCGCATTGCCGGTTCCATCCGGTGTTCAACCGGATCAACGCGCTGAGCCTAGTGAGCGGTTCCCGCCCGTTACAGGGCTTCTTGCAGGGCTTCTTACAGCGCTTGGAGAGCCTTGGCGTACTCGCTCAGGTCACGGGCGTCCGGCAGCCCGTTGACGATGGTCCAGCGGACCACGCCCTCCTTGTCGATGACGAAGGTGCCGCGCACCGCGCAGCCCTTGTCCTCAGCGAAGACGCCGTAGGCGCGCGAGGCCTCGCCGTGCGGCCAGAAGTCGGAGAGCAGCGGGTAGTCCAGGCCCTCCTTCTCGGCGAAGACCCGCAGGGTGAACGGGGAGTCGTTGGAGACCGCGAGCAGCTGCACGTCGTCGTTCTGGAAGCTGGGCAGCTCGTCGCGCAGGGCGCACAGCTCGCCCGTGCAGACACCGGTGAAGGCGAAGGGATAGAACAGCAGTACGACGTTCTTCTCGCCGCGGAAGTCGGCGAGCCGAACGGTCTGGCCGTGCTGGTTCTTCAGCTCGAAGTCCGGAGCCTTGTCGCCTACGGCGATCGTCATGGGAACACCTTTCTGGTGACGGGGCCGGGGCCCGTCGGGCGCAGCCAGTCTGCCACCGGCCCCGGGCGCGACACAGCGCGCCCCCGACGGTCGGGAGGCCGTCGGGGGCGCGTTTGTCCATCGGTGCGGGGCGGAGCCTACTTTTTGCCCGCCCGAGCCGTCTTGGGGGTGACCAGGCGGCTGGCGGTCCAGTCCTTGGTCACATTGAGGCTGCTCGTCTGAGCCAGGCCGGCGGTCTGCGCGGCCTCTCCGATGTCACTCGGCTCGACGTGTCCGTCGCGGCCGGTCTTCGGGGTCATGAGCCAGATCTGGGCACCGTCGTCGACGGCGGACGTGGCGTCGACCAGGGCGTCGGTCAGGTCGCCGTCGTCGTCGCGGAACCACAGAATGACGGCGTCAACAACGTCGTCGTAGTCCTCGTCAGCGAGCTCTTCGCCCGTGATCTCCTCGATACCCTCGCGGAGCTCCTGGTCGACGTCATCGTCGTAACCCAGCTCCTGGACCACCTGTCCGGGCTCGAAACCAAGCCGGCCAGCCGGGTTGGTCCGCTCCTCCGCGTGGTCCGCGGTCGCGCTCACGTTTTGCCTCCTGTCATGGGGGATACCTTCCCGCCACTGCGCGGGTTATTGGCGGTAGTCCACACGGGCGCGGCGGATCGCGCAAGTACCCGACCACCCATCACGCCCATACGTTGACGTGTCACCGCAACCCGCACCTTGAATCGTGACGCAGATCACGGCGGTTTGCCAGGGTTCGCCACGAATCAGTCCCAGGGTCGGTCGTACGTCCGACTGGGCGTAAAGTTCGGTGAGGCCTGGCCACACCGGGCCCCGGGCCGACCGGCTCACCAGCGCCACACAAGGGGCACCGAGGACCCTGTAAGGGGTCTGTCTCAGTACGTGGCTGTTACCGCTCAGTAGAGATGACGATTTCGAGTGACGCGGTACACGATGGAGGCGGCGCGACCCAGCAGAGCAAGACCTAGTAGCGAAGGAACAGCGTGGCTTCCGGATCCGATCGCAACCCGATCATCATTGGTGGCCTTCCCAGCCAGGTCCCGGATTTCGATCCCGAGGAGACGGCGGAATGGCTCGACTCGCTTGACGCCGCTATCGACGAGCGCGGACGCGAGCGCGCCCGCTACCTGATGCTGCGCCTCATCGAGCGCGCCCGCGAAAAGCGTGTGGCCGTGCCCGAGATGCGCAGCACGGACTACGTGAACACCATCGCGACCAAGGACGAGCCGTTCTTCCCCGGCAACGAGGAGATCGAGCGCAAGGTCCTGAACGCGACCCGCTGGAACGCGGCGGTCATGGTGTCCCGTGCTCAGCGGCCCGGTATCGGCGTCGGCGGCCACATCGCCACGTTCGCCTCCTCCGCCTCCCTGTACGACGTGGGCTTCAACCACTTCTTCCGGGGCAAGGACGGCGGCGACGGCGGCGACCAGATCTTCTTCCAGGGGCACGCCTCGCCGGGCGTCTACGCCCGCGCGTTCCTCCTGGACCGGCTGAGCGAGCAGCAGCTCGACGCCTTCCGGCAGGAGAAGTCCAAGGCCCCCTACGGCCTGTCCTCGTACCCCCACCCGCGCCTCATGCCGGACTTCTGGGAGTTCCCGACCGTCTCCATGGGCCTCGGCCCCCTCGGGGCGATCTACCAGGCCCGGATGAACCGCTACATGCAGGCGCGCGGCATCGCCGACACCTCCGCCTCGCATGTGTGGGCCTACCTCGGCGACGGCGAGATGGACGAGCCCGAGTCCCTCGGCCAGCTCTCCCTGGCCGCCCGCGAGGGCCTGGACAACCTCACCTTCGTCGTCAACTGCAACCTCCAGCGGCTCGACGGCCCGGTGCGCGGCAACGGCAAGATCATCCAGGAGCTGGAGTCCCAGTTCCGGGGCGCAGGCTGGAATGTCATCAAGCTCATCTGGGACCGCAGCTGGGACCCGCTGCTCGCCCAGGACCGCGACGGCGTGCTGGTCAACAAGCTCAACACCACGCCCGACGACCAGTTCCAGACGTACGCC
>Ga0307517_10003848_pt1 | contig 23275 bp, 13 predicted proteins | sample 23_EM_MG_FD_194515 | JGI IMG/M metagenome (GOLD analysis project Ga0307517, IMG submission 194515) | Populus trichocarpa ectomycorrhiza microbial communities from riparian zone in the Pacific Northwest, United States - 23_EM | ecosystem: Host-associated > Plants > Roots > Unclassified | place...
CCATGTCTGGATTTTCAGGAAGAATTTTATAGCAGAGAAGAGTCAACAAAATTAATGGTGTGAGAGTGAGGTATCAAAGATTCCGGTGACAGTACTGTTTACTGTTTCCCCTTCCTTAAAAAATGATATATTTTATTGTTAAATAAAAAGTGGTGTCGAGAATTATATTTATTATGAGTTGAGTTTTATAATTTATTTTGATTTGATTTTAATATGTTATTATAATCTTTGAATAACATATTAGTATTGGATTAATTCTTGATTTTTTGAGTTTTTATTTTTTATCATATTACTAAATGAAAAATTATTCCAGAAAAAAATAATTATTGAAAATTAAATATATGATATATTTCAAATTAATTTTTATAGGTTATTGTGATCTTAAAAAAAAAAGTTAGGATATTGAGTTGATGCTAGGTTTTGCAAGCATATATTTTAGTTAAAAAAAACAAGGTTATTAAACTCGATGGAGTTCATGACCTGGATCACGGGTTTAGTAGATTAACCTTAGTTGATCCAATGTGTTGTCGTCTTAATATTTTTTAAGAAAAGATATCATCTTAAAAAAAAAATTAGATCAAAACCACGTTATTACCGGTCATTTGACTTTTCTTTAATCCTCCAAGTCAACTGGGTCACAACTAGGCAGCTTTTTAATTTGAAACTCGAGCTAGGCAAAACATATGGTTATGAGGTTTCAAGTTTGATCAGTTGAATTGGATTTAATGACATTGTCAAAGTTTTTTTTTAATCTAAACATTATTTTTTTACATGTAAATTTTTTTTTGATCCTTTCACAGTGTAGCACGCGGAATTATCTAGATACACAACACTAAAAAGGTAATGTTTTTATTGCGCACCACCTTATATAGCACTATTCATTATGAATAATAGCTTTTTGTTTTTTTTTCAATATTTGGTTTGTTGTGGATTGAACTTTATAATTTGTTTCAATTTGATTATCTCATTCTCATGACTTGAGTCACATGTTTGGCGAGTTAACCTAGTTGACTAGTTTTTTTATTTTTTTATTGATTTTTTTTTTAATTTCATCTTTCAACTTTTTATTGATCGGGAATTAGGCTTTACAATTTATTTTGGTTTGTTTTTTATGAGGTTATTTCAGTTTTATGACCTGATTCATAGGTTAGTGGATTGACCTAAGTTGATCCGGATCAAGTTTTTTTTCTCTTTTTTTTAATTGGATTTTTTTCAACTTCATCCTTCAATATTAAATTGATTGAGAATTGTGATTCATAATTTATTTTGACTTGTTTACTATGGGGTTGTCTGAGTCTCTGTGATCTAAATCATGAATTTGATAAATTATCTTATATTAACTTAGATTATTTTTCGATTAGTTTTTCATAAGATTATTCTGGTTTAATTATCTAGGTTACGAGTTTAACATATTAATCTATGTTGACTCACATTGTTTTTTATATTTTTAATTATTTTTTTAAAAAAATTGCATCATTCAAATAAATTGAGAAATTTATTTTTTAATTTATTTTTTATAAAATTATCTTAGTCTCATTACCCAACATTTAATATTCAAGTTTAATAAGTTTATCTAAATTAATTTAGATTATTTTTTATTATTTTTTTTCAATGGTTTAATAAAAAATTATACTTTATACTTTATTTTGAATTACTTTATTTTGAATTGTTTTTTATTAAATTATTCATGATCTAGATCATAAATATAATGGGTAAATCTAAATTCTTTTGTTAAGGTTATCTTAGTTAAAACTGTTACTGCTACGTATCCTATTCTAGAAAGTTCTGGTGACAGCATCATACTTTTCTTTGGTGAATCCAACTTCCCAGATGTAAGCTTTCTCAATAAACAGTTTATGAAAATTTTCCAGCTGGTTATATATAATCTCTCCCCTCTTTTCTTGCTTGTTGAAGGCTATTGGTATTTCACCTCAATGTTTTCAGATCAGGAAGGATAAAGTCCAAAAGTATATGAAACAAATCATTCCAAATTTGACAAAGGAATCTACTACAGAACCTATAAAATGAACAGCAGACCCTCTTGTGATTTGCTTCAACCAGGAGATTCCATCAAAGCTCTTGCTCAGCTCCGATCTTATCTACTTTTATATCCCCTTTCTTATTAAAAAAAAAGAAAAAAAAAAAAGAACAAAGAACATTGCTATCATGACAGTTGCAGAATATCACATGAAAATCTAAAAGTTCTCTAAATTTTCATTTCACTGTCGTGGTAGGTACTTATGGGGCTGCTTTTTTTTTTGGCAGAGACTCGCAAGGACATCAATGATCACAAAACCATCTCCCAAGTCCATTCACACATACAAACACTGGAACATGATAATTAATAAAATGCCTCTTGTTTGTGCAAGCACGATATCTTCTCTGCACTGTACAATTCCATAACATAACCCAGCAGGGATGACAGCGATGGTGGAGCTAGTGCAAGAACATTTACTAACCCTTTGTTATGCACCGCAACTTCAGTCATCTCTTCCTGCGTTTTGTCTCCACCTAGCATAAAAATCAAAGACAACTACATCAGAAAGGGTAGAAAATAATAAAGAAGATTCCAGTTTGCATGGTTATGAGTGAGAACGAGCAAAGACAACCAGTGAAACAAATTGCTAACGACCAAAGATATTCAGTAAAACCACATATCTTTTAATCAAGATGTCTCGTTTCCTTCTCACCTGAACTTTAAGAAGTCACATCTTACAGCCTTAACACATCAATTGGTTATGACAGCTTTACTGTGATAGCTCTGCAATGGTTTCATCACTTGAAATAACCCATCCCATGTAACTATGATTTTTAACAAGGGAATATCATTTTTCCTTCAAAAAACTTTCTTTTCATGAATTAGAATTCCACAAAAATGCAGAGGAACCCATATACTCTTGATTATTAACATCCATAGTCCACTTTTTAGGTAGCACTTCAAAATATCCTAATAGATCTGATTCTATTGCAGCTAAAAAAACATACAAGTTACACCAGCAACTCTCCCTCTAAACTAGCATTCTCTTATCAACATTAATCAGGCATGAATTATTTTTGTTGACTACCTTTTCCTTGGAGATAATGAAACATAACACTCATAAAGCTTCTGTCTACTCAGCCCGCTTATGCAGCAAGCAGCATCAGCTGGAATCCTTGTTAAAACTAGAACGAAAATCCTAGGAAAATTAACGCTGCCTGATTATGAGATAAATTTTAGTTTTCTGTAGTTTGTTACTGATAGAATCACAGCAATTCAACGATGTACGCTTGAAGTTAAGATCATTTTTCTCATGGTACTACAATCGGTTTGGTTGACAGACCTCCAGGTTAAGATGCAACATTCCATACCCCATCAATGGAAACCAATAATGGTCAAGCAGGCAGTTCCAACTTAACATAAACTCGACATAATCCATTTTCAACCCATTACAGTCTCTCTCTCTCTCTCCATATCTTTTTTCTAACTTTTTAATAAAGGTAAACTGCAGCCTAAGGCCAAGAAAACATTTGAGGAAGAACTTCAGGCATGTCTATGAGTACTTATAAATCATTAAGGGCAGTTTTTAAGATCAAATTTTAAAGAGCTTTAGGCATGTCAATCGAATGGACAGTGACTACCATCCCATGATAGACTAAACAATAAAACCATGGGTTTGTAATTTTTTCTTTGGCAACACTGCCTGCTTTTTGCTTTTTGTAGAAGGGCTCGCACCAAACATTTTGACTGCAAACTATTGTGCCTCATAGCTATTTTCTATTATACCCAACCATATGAGAAATAACAGCACATGCATTAAATACTACTACTAGCTATGCCCACATAATAGAAGGCAGAAAAATTGCACAAAAACTCTCATGCACAATTAATTAAACCCAGGGCAGAGAATTGTGATATATTATAGAATGAACATTGCACTATCAAGAAAACATATGAAAACGCGTGGCACAGACTTCCATAATTGTAAGAATTAGCTTAAAAGTAGCCTTAAAGGGACAGTTATGTAATTTGTATCAGCTTATATGAGAGAAAGGGGGCAAAGACTCTGAAAGCTCACACCATGTCGACAAGCCAATAAGGTAAGGGTGATCCTACATCTTCAAGATATAATGGTAATTAGTCAATATCTAAATAGCGCCAGCTTAAGAAACCTAGCAGTGGTAGTATTCATAATGATACACATAAATTGCAGTAAAAGATGTTGCTGCACAGCTAAACTGATTTTAGTTTCCTTAATGAGATTGAAACAACTGGAGTACATTCTTACCTTAACCTCAAGTGATGGTGATACTGGGAATACATTCAAAGATCTTTTTGCATCATCATCAGATGAGCAGTCGGAGCACAGAAAGTGATCCGATTTTTTGGCTTCTTCAATTGTCATACCCATACAAGAAGGATGAAACCTGCAGCACATTAGTTAAAAATGATCAGGAAGCAATAACCCTTGAATTTACAAGAAAACACACATAACATAAATCGTGTGTAGTACATAAAATATTATAAAACCAACAAGCAGTGGAATACCAACAAAAACCGTACAACTAAACAACATAGATAGTTCTCTCTTCTCACAGACCAATCAACTCATGAACTTTTAGAGATGACTGCAGATAAAAATTATCTTGATAAGCTCCTGCTTAGACATCATTGATAATAGCATTAATTGAAAGTGGTGTTCATCATATGATAGCACAGGATTAGCATATTGAACCTCCCTACAACCAAAACCAAGCTGGTTGATACCGTTAAGACCAAAGAACTAAATAAAAATGAAGCTAGATACAGATCAGCTAAAATGGCAACTTCAGTATCAAATCCTGTTGTGTGTCATATCCAATTACTAATTTAATTTGTTTAACACTGTAGAAGTTCATATCTCCTCCCAAAGCTCTTATTTCCCCATTTTTGCCTATGGAGGCTATTTGGGGAAGAAGTTCAATTATTAATGATCTTCAAAAGAAGAGATGATCTTAGCATGGAATCATTCTTTTTTCTGGATAACAACACCCTAAACTGTAAATCAATTATTGCACTGGATGGGTAAGCTTTTGGGACTTCGCACAATGAGCCATGGAAATTTCCATGGTCATGGTTACGCTATTGACTTGGAGTTGGGAGAGGGTGGGATAGGAAAGAAAAGGTTGTATCATGTACCTACATTTGGAATATGCTTGGAGGAACACAAGAAAAGAGCATTTAAGAGAAGAATCATCTCTAACCTCTTTGAAAGATATCTGGCTAACACTATACGTAGCAGACATGCAGAATGCTTAATGAGATGGAATTCTTAGAGATATTATTTATTTAATTTGATTAAGTTCTGTATATGGTTTGATTTTGTATGAGTTCTTCACTTCTGGTCAAACAACAAATAAAAGGTGTTCATTTTCTCTCCATAACAGCCTTCAAATCTATACCATTTTTTACAATTAGATAAGTTCTCAACCATCAAATCCAGTTTTTCAGTCATTTCCAAATACACAGCAAAGAAGGGAATTGAATATCTCTACAAGTGCAAAACTTACATCTATAAAATTGCAAAGAAAGTTCTTATTTCCAAAGAAATGATTCTTTTCATTGTATCATATGCTATCTACAAGATCAACCAGATTTGACCAACACAAAATTGAGAAATAATACAAAAAAAGAAAATCCAATCAATCTATTCAACAATCATCTTTTGATGATGCTACAAAATGTGATGTTCATGATTTTCATTGATAGCATTAGTAAATGACATTGCATCGATGCCTAATGAGGATCTTCTTGTCCAAACTATCTCTCAAACCCCATTATAGCATGTTTACGATGCAAACTCTACAATTTGCGAATTTTTAAATCACCTCCTATATAATATCAGTTTCCTAATTGCATCTCAACATTGCCTGCTACATCCTTTAATTACTGCCTATTTGAAAAGGAATTGTTAAATACCATTCACTATTCTCATTAGACAGCTAAACCACATACTTCATTTGATGTTGATAGTACAAGAGTATAACACATAAGTTCTTTGGCTTCTTTCCTCCCCACCCCACCCCCCTTTTTCCTTATCTGTAAGGAGCCTTACAACCTTGATTTGTACCATCTGTGGTACGAAGGACAATGGTAACTGATGCCAATTTCAAATTCCTTCACCCATCTTAGCTTTAAATTTCTAACATGGTCCTTAAATGAAAGAATGAAATTTATAGCAAAATTTGGCATGCAAATTAGTCACTGAGTAATTTCAACAACCAATGGAATAATAACCGCAGTTAACTGGAATATTATCTTTCACCCTTCAAAATTAGGAAATGTATTGACCTTTCCACTATTACTTAATAATTCTTTTAAAATGATACTTTTGTACTTTAATCATCTTTCACTTCTTCAATTGTTAATACTTAATGCTTAAACTGCCATATTGAACCATTAAGAACTCAAAAACCAAGCAAATTCAAGGTTGAAGGAAAACAAAACTGATAAATGAGATATCCACTTGACAGATTAACTAATTTGATGTCCTAAGAGTTCATTCTCAGCATGTGAACCACACAAAAGTCCAGCACTAACAGATATCTGTGTTTTCAGAACAGTATTTCAATCAAAATATGTTTAAGATATTCACCTCTGCCCAGATTTTTCAACATATATGACTATGAGGATCAGACACAAAGAGCCCCATTTAAGTAGTAAGCATGCATGAGAAGTACACACGGGTTTAATGCTACCAACTATTAATCAATTTAGGGCAAATTGGGAGAAGACTTACAGAAACAAATTACGAACAATAACAAGATGATAAACTATGCAAGGATCATGGTGATGTGCGGAAAATGAAAAGGGAGGATTAACAAAACCCTACTAACATGAAAGCTCAATGGTTATCCCCACGTGTTACAGGCAGCTGAAGTTGGTGCAGAACAAATAAGCTATGGCCTAAGAATGGCTAAATAAAGCCTGCAGTGTGTTAAATAAAGTATCTTTAGTTCCATAAAAGCATTATTGCATAGGAAGTAAACTTTCTATACAAGATACAAGGTATTAGCTTAAATCCAAAAGAAGCCATCACTGGATATATTAAGAAGAAAATGACCTCTTACAACTTGATGAAACTAGATAAATCTCATAGAACCTACTTCTCATGCCTGCTTGATATGCTTTACTGGTCCCTATTAAGCTCTCATGAAGTTAAAATGTTTGCCCAACATAAAACAGAGTTGAAAGAAGCCCACATAAACTTAAAAGCAAAAGACAAATGGCTATTACACTCTAGAATGAATTCCTATTTCTCTCACCAATCACAGTTTTTGTTGAAGTTCCAGTAAAATTAGATACTACTAGAGGAATGAAACAAATGGAAAAAGCTATCATAAGTTCAAATCATTAAGCTACGCAATGAATTCAAATGAAGAACAACGCCATGCTACATTGATTCTGACTGATGCAGCTCCAATAATTTCAGAGATCAGATGAGATAAACAAACTAAACTTGCAGTTACAATGCATGATTCCTAGTTACAGAAATGAGTGCATTATCAAGAAATTACCAATCTTTGCATCCCTCGCATTGCACCATGAGATCATCCGGATTGTATGGCATTTCACACTTACAGTACCTTCAAAGACACCAATTCAAAAGGCCATTCATTTCAGCACTCAAAACCCAGAAAAATCAACTCAAAATTTTATCAAAGAAAGGGAACTCACACAGCTACACGATCGGGAGTGAAACCACCAGTGGAAGCCTTGTATTCGAACCTACAAAAGTAATCCTCAGCTCCAACATTTTCAAGCTTAGTGTAGTTCTTGAAGGAGTGCACTGTGCACTTGCCTTCGATTGTATGTGCACTTTGCACATCATAGTGGTCTGACAGGAATAACTCTTTTGCTCCGTGGAATTGACGGCGTCCCCCAATGGATTCCTCCGGCCGGTAGTACCACCGTACACGAACTTTAACGTTGTTTCGATGATCTGCCTCGATTTTCTCTATACGTGCCACGTATGGAAGCTTATCTGTATCCGATGGGCGCATCAACACACAATCACCAGCTGCAATAACAAGCATGAATCCACCCAAATTCAGAAGCCAAAAAAAAAAGCAAAAACAAAAAGAAGCAAAGAATGAATGACGAGAGTTAAAAACGATAGGGTATTCAAGAATTGAAAGGAAAAAGGGAGACATTTTGGCAATCAGGGTCTAAAAGGGGAAACTTTAAGCAAGAAATTGATGGATTTTTAATTGTATAGCAACAAGAAGAAGCTTGTTGCTAGAAATTATGGTTTTTAAACAAGGTAAATGCTTACGTCTAACAACTTTGTTGGTGCCTTTGATAGTGTAAGAATCAAGGTCTTTTTTGCCAGGTTTGGTTTTGGCCATGAATTGCTTGGTTTTAGCTGGTAGCCAAGCGCTGATTTTTACTTCTATTTCTGGAGACACAAAGCAAAATAATCAACAGAGGTTAAAAGTGTAAGGACTAAGGGAGGTTTTCTTAGGGGTTAAGGTTTGTTTGACAGGGAAGTGGAAGGAAAAGAAACCCTAGGGCGGGGCAGGGAGAAATTGGGGACAGTGAGCATATAGCTAGAGGGACCGCGTAAGAGAGAGTGAGTGAGGTGGATTGTGTTTGTGAAACAAGGTGGAGAACACATCATCACCGTCGTCAGCTTTTTTATGCATTTTTTTAATGAAAAAAGTATGCATTCGGGCGTGGTATACAGCACAGATACTGTATAAAATACTAGATGGTGACAAGAACCTGTACATTTTCTTGTAATGCTAAGAATATACTGTACGTGTTGACAAGATCAGACTAATGCCAACACTCATAACAATTTACTACACGGCCATGGACAAATCAGAGCTTCTAGTTTTAAAAGTATCTGAGCAGAGTATGGCATGCATTTCAACTATGATTTAAACAGGCTAAAATGTAACAATCAACAGCTTCGTTTACAACAAACAAACTATCCCCACATAATATAGGTTCTCCATGGTTGCTAGCCCCGATAAAATGTTGTATTGTGTGTGTTAGTAAATAGAGAAATTTAAAGAGAAAAGAGATGTTTTATATTAACAAGATGATTATGAATGGAAGATCCTTCCTACCTTGTGGTCTAAGGTTGTTTATATAGTCTTAAATCTATGCGAGTGCGTGAGTGAGTGTGTGTGTGTGTGAGAGAGAGAGAGACAGAGAGGGTAGGATGATTACTATGCTTATCACTTATAATTTTAAACTACTTGGAGATAAAAGTTCAAAGTGATAACATGCCACTGTAAAAGTTATCTTAACTTTGGATTTTATAGGTAGTGTATTGTTAATGAAGATAACAAGACCATTTATTTAAGGATATATGTCAAAGGAGCATTTTTTTATTTAATATATGTGCATTTTGTCTTTATAGTTTGTAATGAATAAATTAGGTTTGACCATGAGATAGTGCATTCAGGTGTACCACTTGGATTTAGATGTATCATTCATCTTCGAGGTATTGTCTTGTTGATTTAAAGATGTCATACCTAATTAAAGGTTCATTCTTCATGGAATGTAAGTGGATTTTCTATCCGAGAATATCATCTTGTTAAACCTATAAACATTTGAGACCCTATCTAATAAGTCTTGAAGAAGAACCTAAATTTATCTTCTTCTTTTTTACACATGAGCGATAAAACAACAATATAAGAGAATAAACAGGTGCAACAAAGTAACTGATATGTTATTCATAATATTGTCAAACCATAAAACAATAACCAGAAGGCGATTTCTACTTTATTCCTTTGGAGATTTTCATAAAACAAAACTAATTTATTACTCGTGTTTTTAATAAACTAATTTGATGAAGTCATGAAAAAACTTCAAAATAGAATTGGGTTTTCCATGGTTGCATCTCTAAGTTGTTAGAATAGTGGATCTTTGATGCTTAAGTTAGTAAATGTAGAAGGGGAGACTAATGTACAATACAAGAAAATGAAATGATATTGTAAGGAGTGTGTGTTTGTATTTTTTTATGTTTTTATCTATGAACTTGTATAACTTGTGAATGGTTGTTTATGGCTCTAAAAATTGTTGAGTAATTGTTTGTGGTTCTAAGAATTGTTGAGTGATTGTTGGTTACTATATGAATTATTTAGTGGTTTTTTTTGCTATAAAAAATATTAAATGATTGATACTTAGATATGAAATTGCATGTGGCCTTTAAAGGTCAGTGTGTGAAGTCATGTCGACTAGTTTTTGTATGATCTTGGTTGTGGAAAGTCCCTTTAATTACATGTCTTAGACTTATCTAGTGATCAAGGTATTTATAGATCATAATCATATATGCTTACCTCATAGAGTGTTGAGAGTAGTGTTGCAGGTACCTTGGTATATGTGGAGAATGAAGTTGTGTTTTTGGTAAAGATGTTGGTGGTTGTCATTGGATGTGGTGTTGGTTATGACATTGGAAAAAACGTTGGTGATGTAATAACTATTGGTATAGAAAAGTGATGCCTTCTCTATATAGAAAAATATTATGTGCATAGAAAGTTTATGTGCACCCATTCTTGCATATAGAATTATATATCCCTGTATAGTCCTGAGAACTAGAAAAATACATAAAGGTATATATCAGTAGGATTGGATAAACTCGAAATGAATATCGGGTATTGGGCTAAGAAAAAGAGAGAAACTCTAATCATTTGGGTTGTTCTAAATAGCTAGGGTGTCTAGCCATTCTGGTTTGGCCCAAATAGCTGGAAAATGTTTTTTGAGTTTTTCGGAGCCATTATAATTAATCTACTACCAAAAAAAAGTTTTTTTTTCAAAGTAGTACAATAAAAAAAATATTGAGGAAATAGAATGGTTAAAATTTAATTATAGCAATAACACAGTTTATGAAATCGTATGTGACTTAATTCAAAAAACATTTCGCATAGACAATTTCCCCAACCTCTCAACTTTCTACGATAAAAAATAATCAACTCAACAATTCACAATTCAACTCAATCATAATTCACAGAACCTTAAATTTAATTTAATTTCAACTAACTTCATAATTAAATAAAATAAATTCTCATAACATTTAAGTATATCATTTAACTACATCTAAAAATCACCTTAACATTTGAACAAGCCTGGACTGCTCATAGAGAGCCCTACACCAAAATTATTTAAGCTCATGGATAGGCCTGCCTCCCCAACTAAAAGTTCTCTTTAATGAAAAATGCTCTCATCCCTCATTAATGCCATTCCAAAATGCTTATCCTCCCCAACTTCTTTTTGAAGTCCACCGCAACATAAAGAAAGTGTAGTATTGGTTATGACATATGTCATCTCATTGATTCCTTTACAGAGCACAACAATAGCTCTATGAGCCTTCTTATTAAATAATACATCTAGTATATATACAAAAACAATTATCATCATCATCTATAATATATATATATATATAAACAAGATATTTAATAATATTATAAAAATATAACGCATACCAATTGATTCTATCTCAGAAAACAGGTTTGTAATGCATCAGATTATGTGGATGCCTTGGAAAATTCACTTATATGTTATAATAAACTATCATGTTAAGCTCATGTACCATCTCATATAGCTCTCTAAATTAATTGTCATATGTCGCTCTGTAAATGACCATCTATTCATTTTTTTTTCATGCATGCTTTATATAGTTGCTAATATAGATATACATGCATGGATGGCCCCTATTTATAGTTATAAATGGCTTAAAAGTCCTCAAATAATGTTAGAAAGTATATTAGCATTGTATTATCGAATAAACTTGTGAATATGATACTCTCAAACTGCATTATATATACTTGAGCATACATAATCAATTGCACCTCCATCGCATCATGTAAAGGGTCTTTAAAATTATCAAACAACCACATTAACTTGATATTATCACCTCTAAAACTAGCGGGTGGAGGCACACATCTTAATAGATGGAAATACATACTATCTTGGTCAACCACCCATCTGTCTGTCAAAGAGGCTTTGTCTATAAAATAGGAAATTAACATGAAAACATCATGCAACGTGAGTGTCATCTCCCTAACATGTAGGTGAAACATGTGGGTCTTGCGTATTCATTGCTTAATTGATGTAGCAATTAATTTTTTTTATCAAGATTGGTATTATAAAGTTAGTTGTTTTTATAAAAAAAACAACCTTTATAATACACGAGAAATCACATTCTTGTAAATCCATAACAATATGCTAGTGAGGTGTCACATGATCATTGCCTCAAAAGGCAGTCAATTTATATACAATTATTAAAATAATTATGAGTTTTAATATAAATATATTATATTTTTATACAAGCCAACTTACATGTCCATTCCATTTTTTATTGAACGATGTTGGTCTTACAATTGCTAAACTGACATATCATTAATACCTGAATACATTGTCAACTAGTCCTAATGGTGGCCTATAGTAGAACTTGATGAACCTCTTCTAGCTCACATCATGTTTGTCTCGTGAACCCATCAAAACAAGTTGTTAATATTGCAAAAAAAATGTGACATAAATTTATATACATGTAAAATAATAAATTTATAGTAAGAATGAAAAAAAAATCCAAATATTTATATATGTTGTGCGGTTTGACATGTTTTTCTGCTATGACCCCTTTCACCGTATATACCACATTTATTTTGTGTTTGCCTCTCTTTTACATCTCTATTGTTATATAAATGAGTGGATCTTCTTCGTCTCTTTTTTGTTCTCTATCTAGTTAGGCCTCAATGTACTATTGGCTAATATATTCAGGCCATAGTGATATGTAGGTAAAGGTTGAAAATAAAAAGCATATTTTTATACATTTCATTATAATAGAAAAGATCCGTAAATTATTTATGGTCAGTATTTTACAAGGTGCAATATGCAATAAGTTGTGAACATGGTTGATGGTATAGTTGTCATTTACCACAATTGCAACTTATTTCATAATTGTTAACTATTTGTCTCACATCTCTTCGATTTCCAGCTATATGAGGGTCTCAATTTAAAATAAATCAATTTCAAGATTAAATCTACTTGAAAATTGTCTTTTTGATATTCTTGCATCAACAAATAGTTTAATAAGTATAACTAGAGGCCACAATACACCATATTTTAAGAAAGTTTTGAAATTGGTCATTCTCTCAATAAAATATTTATTAAATTTATAAAAGGTTGTTCGCATTTTAGCCATTCCAAACAAGCCATGAACACCTTTTGATACATTATTAAAAATCTCTAACAAATTAATGATTATATTATCATAACAACGACCATTATTAGATAAAAGTACTCATCTCTCTTTAGGTTCAACTTCTAGTCATTCTTTTATATCATCACCCATCTCAATCATATCAACATAAAATCTATCAAAAGAAAATTGAAGGTTCTTAACACATTTTATACAATATATTATTCAAGGAAATATTTTTTAACCTAGTGTTGAAGTTATCAATAAAGTATCATGAACAATAACGATGATACCTTACTAGCTCGAGAAATATTGTACCATTGAATTTTTAATTTTTGCATATCTATCTAATATAGTACATAATGTGGTACACCCACCAATGATATATTGATGAAGTAAATCTAAAAATCATCTCTAGTTATTATTCATCTTTTCTTTAATCATAACATAACACAATAGGTAAACCTCATTATTCATGTCCAAAGGAATTGCAATCAATAACTTTGCCTTGCACTTTTTATATATGCAAGTGTCATCAATACTAATTAGAGTATGATGGTGTTGAAACCCATCAATTAAAGGTTTAAATGCGCAAAATACTCTATCAAATATTGATTTATTATTATAAACCATTTTATGATTCCATTCAAAAACTGTATTTGGATTTGGTTCTTTGAGAGTTAATATAATCATAGGTATTATTTGAAAGGACTCACTGTGCATACCAAACAATAACTCCAATATTTAATGTTTAGCTACCCATGTTTTGTAATATGAGACATTATACTCATGATCCCTATGTGTAGTAGCTTGAATATTTAAAATTTACATACTTATATTGGCTTTCATAATTGTTATCATCACCTCACTAATGAGATTTGATCCAATCTGACGATGGCCTTGCAAAACTAGTGGGTTTAGATATTTTTATAGGCCTTTTAATTTTAAGATCTGAAATGAATCAGATCTTTGGTCATACCCTCACACAAAAACCAATTAAAGACGGATTCATGAATACATTGCAACTACACATAAGTTTTGGTTAAATATTCCACCTTATATTGTAACAAATTATTTATATGCCACTACTTAACTATAATAGTACATTCAAACTTCTATCTGAATTTTTATTCAATCTTTGATTCATTATCCAATAAGCCTGAATTCCAACAACTCAAAGTCTGGTCATTGAATGTCATTTGGGCATACCCACTCACAACCTTAAATTTAGGAACGAGATGTCTCATTAATTAGCTTAGTGGCTCAACTAACTCATCTTTCTTATATTTCTTAACTATATCAACATGATGGTCATCTTCATTGTCACTTGCTTTATATTCTTCATGATAATATGGAGCATCTGTTATACCTAACCGAGCTTTCATATCCATAATTTTTTGTGTCAATGTTAGGTGCATTTCATCACCACCAAAACTAAAAGGGCCAACAGTTTGTGATGCTTGTGTGCTCATTTGAGTGTATTTTAATATCTAAGTGAACTCCATATTAAAAGAGTTTCCTCCTCTAGGTTTATTATTGAAGTAAAACTTTAAAATTTGCAACTCATTTTCGGTGGCCAACCCAAACATTAAATTCAAATTGCCATAGCTAGAAATGGTTTCATCAATATAACAAATTGGACACACCCTAACTTGCATCTTCTAATTAATGTCAACTTCAACTTCTCTCAAATTCCACCTAATTTGACCATATATAAATCTTTTTATTTTATTAAAAGAAATTTCTAATCTAGTAGTTAAGAGCTTATTATAAGTGATACCATTATTGATATCGACAATAGTACCACCATAAAAACATAGTAATCCAATGCTAAAAGATATTTTATAAAACAACACAACAAAACTCAATCTTAATTTATCAATATTGCAAATTAATCAAGGTATCTAATTTCAACAAGACTTTAATCAACAAAACATTAAACCTTAACATCATCAATAAAACCATAATCTATCATATTTTTTCCTTAAATAACATAATTTATGAACTCAATTGGTGTAATTCAAATATAATTGCCAAAATATATAGTTAATTCAACTAAACTCTAAACTAACAAAAAACCTTAACCCTAATGTCATTATCTAATGTCATAGTGACCACTCTATTTCCTCGAAACTCGGAGAAAATGAGTCTTTTATATATGTTTGAGAAGGGGGAAATGTTTGATTTTTGTAAAGGAGTCACCACCTAGTATTATATTAATGTTATAAATTAACATAATTTATACATAATTCAAAAAAATCCTAAATTAACTTAAAAACTCTAACCCTAAACCCTAACATAATCAAAATAAAAAATTAGCCCAAAACATCTAATTAATAGAGCGGGTGTGTAATATACTTGAAATTATTGAAACCGGATGGTAGCAAAATATGGTAATGACGATCAGATTTGTGCATAATCACACAGATGATAGGAGAGAGACTGTCGCATTTGAGAAAGAGGTTGCTTCTCATGATGGAGAGAAAAGAAGAGTATCGTGGTCGAAAGAGAGAAATTAGATCGACGACTATGATGGAAAGAGAGGAAGACAGGAGAAATAAGGAAAGAAATGAGAAGAAAAAGGGTATCTGATGTTTTAATCAACTAGAGTCGTATATGTCAAATACAATTCATGAGTCACAGATGTCACATATGACTTCATAAACTATGTTATTTTTCTAACTAAGTTTTAATTATACTATTTTCTCAATATTTTATTTTTACTATCCTAATTTGATAGTAAAAAAAAGAGTTGATTGAAGATGACAAGATTGTATGTGAAAACAATAAGATGAAAACATCTGACAAGGATATTGCAGGAGAAAACTCATCTAGAGGCCCACCGCATTTTTGTATAGAAAAAGAAAACTTAAAAAGGGATTTTTATGTAGGTTTAAGTAGCAAAGACAAGCAGGTAATTCTAACTTAATTATATAGACAATGTTGTTAAAATCACGAGTATACTCATAAAATTATATGATTTTATGAGTCAACATATATTATTGTGTAAAATCATGTAAAAATAATAAAAAAAAAATCAGAATAAAATCGGGTAAGATCATAATTTTACTACCTATGGTATTATTTTACAATAATCCTAGATTTTCAATTCTTACTTTCTCATCAGATACCCTTGTGTTTACTCACTAATACATAAGTCCCATAAGTGCTTGTATTTATAGATTTTTTCTTCAACCAATAGTGCAAGGATGAAGAAAACATAGTCTTGCTTAAATCCTTTCTAAAATAAAAAAATCTATTATGAGACAAAACTTTGAAAATTCTTATTCTACAAGGATATTTTTATGGAAAATAGTGATAGATCATACTCTAAAGTCTGATTCACTATATGTTTATGCCTAAACATCATAGTCTTTTAAACAAGTTTACAACATTATGATTTCTCTATAGAAAATCTCATAACTTGTCTCAGATATGATCTAACAATGAACCAGACTTCAAGATTAAAAAAAAGGTCCTACTTTGAATTGTTTGATTTATTTGTTTTAATACAAAACCTACAATCCCTTATTGATCTCACTTATTGAGATTTATGGTGTGTAACAAACAATATATGAAACTTATAAAAGTATAACAATATCTAAAAGAAAGCATAACAATATCTAAAAGTGTTGTATTATTTATCAAGTCAAAAGACATCAGATAAACTAAAACACTACAGATAGTTATACATTTGAAGGGAGCAATGGAACTGGTGTTAGCCAACAAGAGAGTATAGTTGTGAAGATATAGTTGTTTTCAATGTTTTTCTTGGACGTAAAGTCTTACCAATCACTTCCAACTTTTTTCCTTAGATCTTGCATGATAGGATTTTATCATGTAAGAACAAGTACATCACATCTTGATTGATGAAATTTCTTATTGTTTGTATAAACCATGTATGAAAAAAAAATATTTATAATTTTACAATTTGGTTTTATAATCCGAGTTTATAGTGTATTTTCTTTTTGTGTGTCTATGCTAAATGGTGGAATATTTATCGTTGTCCCTGCATTTAAGTCCTGCAAAACTTACATGATAAAAAAATATGGACATGAGTTAAATATCCTATTAGGGATTTGAGATTAAGAGAAAAAAAAAGCCATGAATGGAAAACTTATTTATCCTGACAAAACCTGATCAAATAGGAATGTATATTTTTTTTAATGCATTTATAAAGTGGCTCGAGGAACATGCTCTGATCTATGAGGAACCTAAATATATACATATTATTTTTTTCCTTTGTTAGATACATTTTTTTTAATAATTAGTATTTTTAAAATAAATTTATTGACGAGTTTGCCTTTTTATTACTTGTATATTTAACGATAAATAATAAACTAGGAAGAAACTTTAAGAAAAAAAACTATGTTATATGTTAACTATTATAGATAGATAGATATAATATTGGAATGTGAGTATAGAATAATTATAGATTTTTTACTATACTAAATCCCACCCCACACTGATAAATATAGGATGAAAAGGTATAACTAGTATTATCACTCGCACCACACTGCGAGTATAATCCTAAGTTAATTTTGAATATAATAAAAAAAATTGTATCAATATTGTGGATGCAATTTAAAATATCATGACTTTTTTAAATTTAGAAATGCAAACATACTGTTTATGCTAAAGTCAATTTTTTACTTGAAAAAAATAATTACATTATTGATATATTTTTATATATCACTTTTTTTAATTGAGAATTAAAAAAAATGTTTATTTTTTATAAAATAAACTAAGAAATATATGAACTGCTAAATAAAAAAAATTGTTAACACTAATTAGATATTAAAGTGAGAAGAAAATCTCCATGGTAGAAATAAAATATAGATGCACATAAAAATATTTTACATTAATTTTTTTTATTTTTATTTTTAAATTTTTCATTTATTTTATCTCAACAGCTAAAAATTATTGGTAATAACAAATGATTTTTGTTTTTATAAAAAATTCATGCAAATACAACTAATTCATATACAAGAAAAAAAATTCAATATAAATAAAACTAATTTCTTTGAAGCATCATGCAACAAAAAAAATATATAAAAAGATCAAACATTATTTTAAAACATAAAATTAATTCAATTTTTTTAAGAAATAAGAGCGAGATAGAGACAAATAGCATAAATCAATATTTAAATAAAAATAATTAATGAAAATAGATAAAAACAAAAAAAAACAAAATTTTTTTTTAAAAAAAAAGTCATGCACTAATGGGCCAGGCTCGTGCCTGGCCTTAATCAATAACCTAGGCCTACACTTGGAGTATTTAAAAAAAAACAATTCCTTAGCTTCCATGTTTTATTTTTCTTTTTCTTTTTTTTAAGGCGCGTAATATGTCACTTACAATGGTAGACTATTTGTGCGACATGTCGCTGACTGGTCACTTTTTTAGTCACTTTCTATGATTGAATTATTAGAATCCATAATTATAGACCCCAAAAATCCAATTCTAGCTTGTCCTTACTTGAAAGCACCTCTAAAACACCACATAAACATTTAAAAAAAAAATATAAGGATAAAATATAAAAAAAGGACCAAAAAAAAGAAAGAAGAGGAAGAAGAAGAGTGAAGAGCAACTTAAAATTAATTCAATATTTTTAAGAAATAAGACAGAGACAGAGACAAATAGCATAAATCAATATTTAAATAGAAATAATTAATGAAAATAGATAAAAAAAAACAAATAAAAACAAAAAAGATAAAAAAAAAAAGTCATGCATTGATCGGCCAAGCTCATGTGCTTGACGTTAATCAATAACCTAGGCCTACACTTGGAGTATTTAAAAAAAAAACAATTCCTCAGCTTCCATGTTTTATTTTTCTTTTTCTTTTTTTTAAGGCACGTAATATGTCACTTACAATAGCAGGCTATTTGTGCGACATGTCGCTGACTGGTCACTTTTTTAGTCACTTTCGATGACTGAAATATTAGAATCCATAATTATAGACCCCAAAAATCCAATTCTAGCTTGTCCTTACTTGAAAGCACCTCTAAAACACCACATAAACATTTAAAAAAAATATAAGGATGAAATATATATAAAAAAAAAAAAAACCAAAGAAAGAAGAGTGAAGAGCAACTTTATTGTTCAAATGAATAATGACGTCACTAAAAAAACCCAATTCTTATAGTTGTATGTATAATCCACTCAGCATTTTTTTTATTGCTCTTTATTAATCTCTAGCACAAGTCATATAAGAAAAAATTAACTTGTACATCAATAAATCAATTCTTAGTTGTTTTTTTGGTTTCTATTGTTTTTTAATCCAAGAAAAATCATTTCTTATTCTCAAAGTCACTAATTTTTTGTAGGAAGGACATGGAAACAACAGATCACCAAAAAACACCACCTTCATTTTAGTTTTTATAATTAAATTAATAATTAATTTGCCTCCATGTACAACGCCTTGCCCAAGGCAAATATAAGATGATCGCAATGAGGTCAAAGCAAAGCTGACAGACAAGCACTTCAATACAAGCAGCAAACATAGGTGATTATTTTTTATTCGGTTTTAAACTAAAAAAACTAACCAAACTAAAATTTATATTTTCTTAAATTATAAACCGAACCAAACCGACTAACCAGTTAAAACCAACCATTTCAGTTTGGTTCGGTTTGATTTTTTTCTTTCAAAACTGGCTGGACTTGTTTCCATTTAATTGGGCTTTTCTTACTAGGCTTGGGCTTTTCTTAACATGTTTTGGGTTCAAGTTGACCATTTTGCAACTGTTGTTGCTGCTGCTACATTTATCATTCACTTACTTGAAGAAGCTGAAGCAGACTGCAAAAGAAAGTTAATTGAGGCCAAAATCAAGACTACGAAACAAAATTATGTTGCTGGTTCTGTTAGAAAAAGATTATATTGTTGGTTGTGTTAGAAAAACAAGATATTTTTCTAGCAAGAAAGTGATAGTTGCAAGTAAATGTCAACAATCAAATGAGAATTTCAAACAAAAATTTACTTCCAAACTATAACAAATAAATAATTTCCAAGTGAAACTTTTGTTAGAAAACCAATAGAAAAGGACAAAAGACAACAAGAAAATGCTTTCCCTACTCGAAAACCAAGTTGTTCCACCTTTGTAAGTCCAATGAATCAACAACCTTCAGAGTTCATACATAAAGCTTATGAGAAATTTAAAATTAAACCAGGTTGTGGAAACCAAAGCATATTCTTGAGAGAAAGTACTTTTTTATTTATTCACAAACAATTCAAAAAACCTATTTTAAAAAAACATTTAAAACCCAGATCAATTTTCTTAGTAAATACGAGCAAGCAAACAATGAAAAAGTACTTAGATTTTTCCATCTCCAGCCTCACAAAACTAAGAAATTAGAGATAGAAAGAAAAAGAAGGAAGAGAGGGTTGAGGGAGAGTTGAGCAAACTATAGAGGGAGGGGAGGGGAGGGGAGGGGAGGGGAGGAAATTAAAAGAATAAGGTTTTAGTAAAAAATAATTTATATCTAACTTTGAATTAGAGTTGAAACTTGAAACTTAATCAATCCAATTCAGTTTAATTCAATCGATTCTAAACTTTTAAAATTAAACCGGATTTTTTTTAATTAGTTAATTTATTAAACTGGATTTTTTTTAATTTTTTTTCAGTTAATTTTTTTTTTAATTTTCTCGTTGTAATCAGTTTTTTAATTTTTTTAATCATCCCTAGGCAGCAGCAGGAGGAGATAATTCGAACTGTTTAAGCGTATAGGGCCTAATACCTAGCTCTGCTGTCTCCTCAAACTATAAAAATTTGATGCGGATGAGACTTGCTGCCTCAATCAATTCTTCTAGTAGGAAAACAAATTTTTATGACTAATTAAATAAAACTTTCCACGTGTAAACAAATTCCATAACCTTTGGAAATAAAAGCATATTTTAATGTAAGTGTCATGAATCCAATTAAGTGGAAGAAAATTCCACCAGCAACCTAGTTAGAATTTCTGGATAACAACAGAGCTAGCTATGCCGGCCTCCTCGATTGTCTGATCGAGATCGGTGAGTAGTTTTGGAGGGAATCCCATTATCTGCAGTTGATAATTGCTTGCCCCACCTGGCCTTGATGCCTCAATGAAGGCTCGTATATCTCTAACATTATGGTTTAAGTTGAAGCGAGGGACCATGCGAGTGCCATCTGCTAACCTGAGCTGAATTAAGGTAGTTGGTGATGAAGAATCTATAACTAGATCTGGGGTTGGGTGGGGAGCTGCCTTGAGAGAAGCAACAGCAACAGTTGGCTCAGAGGCAGCAGGGTCGGTAGGGGTGCTGGTGCTACCTAAAGCTCTTCCCACACCTTGGAAAGGAACCTGAGGCTTCTCTGGCTCCTGCATAAAAGCAGGAGGTCGAGGGAACAGTGATGAAAAGATAAATACAGAAAATAAAATTTTATTAAGAAAAATAAAGTGGAAAAGGGGAACTCACAGAGTAGTTTTCCTCTCGCCTCATGAGATTAAGATGCACTTGAGCCCTCCTGTCTGCTGGTTCAAGCTCTTTCGGGCACTCAGACTGCTTGATGCTCTGCACGAAAAGCATTTAATAAATAAGCACAACTTCCCATTAGAGGGTGAACACTAAACGAAATGCAAGTCGTTCCATAAGCATCATAACTTCACATATCCAATGGAAGTTGGATAAAGCAGAATTTACTGCGAAATTAAATCCAGCATTTAACCAGAAAAGAATCAAGCTAAACCCTCAAGTCAGAAAGATACTTGCAAACAAAAAACCAATTAACAATGGTGTACCATTAAAAAAGCAAGTTGTTTTGCTTATCTGACACGGTTCGCAAATCCAACTTGCACTCCAATAACATTATCGTGCTTAGATCCAATCGCAATAACCTTTTACCTTGCAAACTAGACTAGTCCTCAAAGCCTCGTAAAAAAATTACTTGAAAATAAAGAACAGGGTTAAAAAATTACTTCCAAAAAGGAGGCATTAGCAGGATCATCAAACCTCCTTAAAGGACCATCATCATCCACGGTGAACCCATTCCTCCATAGAGTGACAGTGTGATTGACAGCTGCAGGTGGTTGAGGAGCAGGTGGAACTGTTGTATCCCCTGAAAGTAATCTCCCTGTTCCAGGGAAGCTTCTCGAACTTGAAGACGGCTGAAGGTAATCAGCAGTTGCTCCTGAATTTCTAGCTTGGTCAAAAATTGCATCCACATTGTGACGTTTGGTAGGGTCTTGAACCAGCATTCCACTAGAAAAAAAACTTTCGATTAACACAAAATTGAACTAACCCTAATTCAACAATTCAGCTTAATTAATTTAAAATTCTAGGGTTTAGATACCTCTTTTCACCACCAGCATAATACTGCTGCGGCTCATCATCATCATCATCGCTACCGGACCCACCATCAGGAATCCGATTAAGATCAGCAAGCGTTCTGACTCCGCCACGTGTCCGATTAGCGCTGGGCTTCTTATCCCTCGATCTTGGCCTGTTGGGAGCCCGAGAAGGAGAGCGAGAGCGAGACAGTGACTGGGAGGGAGAGTGAGACTGTGGAGGGGACGGAGGAGGAGAGTTAACAGGATGAGAAGGAAGAGGAGGGATTGCGGTTACGAGAGGAGGGTCGGAGTCGCTGTCCATGAAGGTAGAGATGGCGGAGTCGAGATCCCATTGGTGACTTTCTAAGAAAAAGAGGGCTTCTTGTTTAGAAGAAGAGGTGATCTCGCAGAAACCGTCGATTAAGGCAGCGTTGTTAGTGTCATTGAGATCGAGATTTGATGCCGCGGTGTTGTCTTCCATGGATGGATTGGCGATTATGAGAATTTGTTTGTTTGGGTTTAGCGGAATGCCTTTTGAACTCAACGGTGACAGACACTGTCCTCTACATTTTCTCTGGGACACGAAATGTATACGTGCACGCGAAGAGAACGGTTCCAAATTAATAATTATATAAATATTAAATAAATATAAAAATTGCTTTATGCTAATTAAGTATTTGATTTTACGTTATAAACTATTTTTTAAAATTATTTTTTATTTAGATAATTTTATATGACTTTAATATGTTAATGTTAAAAAAATTTAAAAAAATATTATTTAATATATTTTTAATTAAAAAACACATATTAAACATTAGATGC
>Ga0307517_10003849_pt1 | contig 23274 bp, 11 predicted proteins | sample 23_EM_MG_FD_194515 | JGI IMG/M metagenome (GOLD analysis project Ga0307517, IMG submission 194515) | Populus trichocarpa ectomycorrhiza microbial communities from riparian zone in the Pacific Northwest, United States - 23_EM | ecosystem: Host-associated > Plants > Roots > Unclassified | place...
CGGTTTGGCTCGGTTTTTTCCAGTTTGACTCGGTTTTTTTCTGTTTTTTTTGTTTGGGTTCGGTTTGGTTTTAGGCTTATAAAACCGAACCGGTCGGTTTTTTAAAATTTTAATCGGTTTAATCGGTTTTTTTCACGATTTGGTTTTTTCGGTTATTTTTTTTCTGGTTTTTTCGGTTTAATCGATTTTTCAGTTGTTTTACTCACCCCTATTTTTGGCTTTGCCTTAGCTGCCCCCAATGAAATCATCGGCTTTCTTCCTTTTATTTTTCGGTTTTTTTCTTCATTTTCACCTTTTTTTATATTTTTTCATGATGTCCATGAAAAAAATATAAAACAAAGGTGAAAATGTGCGTTATCGTGTTTATCCAATTTATCTACTATCATCTTTACTTTAAGGTTTGATTTTGTTTTTATTTTTTATTATGTGTTAAGACTTAATAATTACAATAAAAATTTTGTGAAGAATTTTAATGATTTTATTTTTAGATTTATTGTCTAAACATGGTTACCAAGCATCTATATATTTAAAGAGTTTTAGTTATTTTATAAAATTTTATTATATTTTTTAAATTTATTTAAAGTGATATGTAAGCTTGTTTCAATTTTTATAAAAAAAAAAGTTTTATGAATTTTTAACTGGCTAAAAGATTTAATTATATCTTGGTCGGAAACCCTTCACAATTTTAGTTTAATGAAATGATCAAACATGTCCGAGTTTTTCTTTTAGCTCAGCTAGAAAGTTTCACGTGGTTCAGATTTTAAACTGCAGGCTTGATGTTGTTCGCACCGAAAAGCAACCATGGACCAATTGTTTTGAAAAAGAGGCCCGAGCTCATCTGTCCAGTTGCACCATCGGGCCTGTTTTCTGGCCCATCTCTCAAAAGCAAGACTGTCCCTGTCTCACGCGACGCAGCGTATACGCCCCTTCAAGATTCATACAGGGTAAGAAATGAAAAGGAAAACACTTCAACGGCCAAGATATTCACGGACTTCTATCACCCTGATCACACCGTCCATAACGAAACTTTAGCAAGTCAAAACAAAACCCAGCAGTCAAAGATAACGGTACTCGACTATTCACTGGAGTAAAAAACACCAGCCTCGTTCTGTGGTGCACATCTTCCGTTTTCTCCGTAAGCCGCCACGTTGGCACACACCGTCCCTTTCCTCCTATCTACCCGTCCGTACATAAACGCTACCGTGTGGAACCGGTCCTTAGAGAAGAGCCACGTCACCAATGAATCCCCCACATGATATGCGCGTTTACGGAATTAACCTTAGAGAGCCACGGACTTTGTGGTGGAGATTTGGAGATTGAACGAGGAGGGCAAAAATGGGGGAAAAGTGCAGGGGTGTGATTTAGACTAATCAGCCACTAAATAATTGCCACATGGCATCATCTCTCCCATCTCTCCCTCATAGTTGGGTAGCCAACTTCAATAGCAGCCTCAAATAATAAAAATTAATAAAATAAATAAATCTACAAAATATAGTGGCTGAAATTGTTCCTTGGTGTAGTTTCTGGTGTCTTCGGAGTCACCGAAAATTGGCTTTCTCTTCTTACTGCCGCTTCCCCTCCTCATCAGTTCTCTCAGGACATAGTTCTTGCTTTTCAATTTTTTTCTAATTTCCGATCCACCATTGCCGGGAACAGTGAGTTTTCATGTGAGTTTCCGGTGAGTTCGTGCGTGCATGGTCGCTAACTCTATCCGTACTTGTACAGCTTTCCTTCACCATGACTTTCTCGCAAGGTACTTTCTCTCATTTCAAGGTTTTGTTTCTTTTCATTTCCCTTTGGTTGACGAGAAAATTGAACCCTTTTTTTCCTCAGAATTCAATCAGTTGATTTGCTCATTAAATCAGTGAAAATATTCGAGATTTGTTTAAATTTTTCTCTGCAACAATTATATTTTACTGTTAGATATTATTGGAAGCTATTGTTAATCACTGATTCGGATTTCACTGTTTTTCTTTCTCTGTTTGTTTTTTGAAGGAATTGGAGTCTATGTGTTCGTTTTGGTGAGGATTCTGAATAAAGGAATTTACTTTTAAGTTGTAACGGAGAAGCGTCTCTCTGTTCTGGTGGATTCTTTTATGTTCTTGAATGATTTATTATACATATACTCTAAGTCTCTACCTCTATACTGGAAGTGGTATTTTATAGTTTATCTATACGTATACGTATAATTATAGCTGTTGTAATACATACATACATACGGATTACAGAGAGACGAATCTCTATCGATTGTTGGTATCTTGTTTGGGTGTTTGCAGTTGCAGCGGATTTTCTGATTCTGTGGAATTCAAACAAGACGACGGCTTTATTGGTAGTATTGGGTGGTGCAAGAAATGAAGGGAGGCTTCTGTTCTATCCGTTGCTCGTTAGCGAGGATTTGAAGCAGCGTTAGCTGCTTAAGGTCCGGTAATGGATACATACTCCGCAGGAGAAGACTTGGTTATTAAGGTAAAAAATAAATAAATAAATTAGTATTAGGTAACTTTCATTATGATATTTATTGATCTTTAAATTAATTCTTTCAAATTGAAGTAGTATTAGTTTTGAATGTTTACATTTAATCTAATCTGAATTATTAAGTTGTGTTAATTATAGACGAGGAAACCATATACAATTACCAAGCAACGAGAAAGATGGACAGAGGAGGAGCATAACAGGTTCCTAGAGGCCTTGAAGCTCTATGGACGAGCTTGGCAGCGAATCGAAGGTCTAATTTTCATATATTCTTCAGTTTTATTTTTTAAAGTTAATATTGATGTGGGCTGATTTATTGTAAATTTATGAAGTGTTTTCAAAATAAAAGTGGGTGGATGATACGAAATTATGAATATTCCTTACAGGAATGCATGAAAAACTGTTCTTTTGTATTTTACTCTTAATTGGAGATCGGACTCTTCTCTCTTTGTGTTTTCATCTTGGTGTTATGCAGAACATATTGGTACAAAGACTGCCGTGCAAATCAGAAGTCATGCACAGAAGTTCTTTTCGAAGGTCTGTATCTATTTGCATGCCTCTATATCAACTGTATATTTTTTTTCTGCTTCTATATTTCTTGATTCGGTGCATCATTGTTGATTCTTCAGTTGTGTGCCATTTAAATTATATGCCTCAAGATTATTTTGTCATCATATATGTAATTTGAATTTCTGTTCACTCTTTTAGAAGCAAACTGTTTCTGGTGTTTGGAACCAACTAGAGTGTATATGTTGTTCTTACACATGCTTGTTGCACAATACCCACACAGCTTATCAAAGTTTTTGAGAGATTGACAGTGGTGGACTATTTGCTGGGGACTTTTTTGAACTTATAATTGACAAGATCCATGCATAAGAGTTGAGTATATTTAAATTGACTTTTTGAGGAAGAACAGAGATGGATGTTGATGTTTGTTTGCCCCCCCCCCCTTCCCTCATCATTAAGAACATCCTCCCATAAAATATTTAGTCTCTAAAGATGCTTGGTTTTTAAGTAGTCAGGGAAAGTTAGAGAAAAGAATAGGGTGTTTGAAACACTTTTTTTTTATTCTCAAATAGTACTAGTTCTTACACATTGTGTTTAGACTCTTGTAGAAGGAAAATAGCCACATTAGGATTTTAAGCAGCGTACATGCCACCAGTCAATATCTTTGATTAAATATCTAATTAGCGAGGTAACTATAAGGGAAAATTTGCATTTTGTATAATTTGTGCCCTTTTAGTCTCTGTAGCCATGTGGGTGGCACCTTTGGCTGTTACAATATGCAAACTTCGTATTGATCCCTTTTAGTCTCTTTAGGTATGCATGGAGACTTTAGGCTCATGCCAGCCAGCATTTTCTACTTTGGAAAAATTCAGAACTATCTAGAAATTGAACTATTGATCATCTAAGGTTTTAAATGAGCATGGAGATTTTTATTTAACAAATATGCTTCTAATAATTCTTGAGGGTTTGGAAGTTTCATTTTGGTTGTTTACTAGACCTGGACTGGAGTATCTGAAATTTCTGACAATGTATTTTGATGACCTTCCACTTTTGAATGTCATCAAGATCACCATATGTGCTTGTCAATATATCTACTTCGATTTGTTCATATATCATCAGGTGGAAGTTCATTGTAATCCATGATGCTGTTGATATCTTTGTGCTGTGACATATGGAGGTGCAGATGACTTTGTTGTCTTTTCTTACCATTTTTTAATAGTAATCTGTGTAGTTCATGCTGTTATGAAGATTATATCTGGACAATGTGTTGTGCCATCCCAAGCCACAAAACCTTCAATCAATATCAACTGGTTTATAGACTTACATCTTACAGAAAGGCACTAACTTCTAAGAAAGGATCCTACTGGAGTTTAGAAGGGTCTAGCATACTTTCATATGGTCATACTGTTTCTACTCAATTATGTAGAAATCAGTAACTTGGAATTTATAATGAACGATATATAGGAGATTGGTGATCTTTTTGGCAGTGGCACCTGGGAAATCTGGATCTGTGATTTGTGACAATAGTGAACTCGCTAAGCAATTTTGTTAACATTCACCCATGAAATTATGTGGCCTACTGGCCTCGTCCAGTCACTTAAGTAGGTCTTGGCTGTTTTTTGTTGCTTAATTGTGGATTTTGACATTAGGACCCAGGTTGGGTATATTTAGGAAAGTTTGTTTAAGGGGCACGCTTTCTCTACTAACCAACAGGCTTGTGCTGTCTCAGTTGGAGGGTGACCCCATTTTTTGTTTAAAAGAAAATGTTTCTTCTAGTTATTCGTCGAAGAGCAGAGTACCAGAACAATGTCAATGAGGACTAGGAAATATTTGTTATCAGCATAAAGCTGTTTTCCAAAAGTAAATTAAAAGACAAAATGGCTTTGATTTTTTTTTTAAAAGAGTTAAAGAACAACTTCCAACATTTTAACCAATTTTATTAGAGCTTCAAATGAAGTTACAATGTGGACAGAGATGGCTATCCCAAGCTAGCGAAGTTTGAAGATTTACAATCTCCTTATCATTGGTTGAATTAGTTGTACTATTTCTATTTCTGCGCTTGCGATCCTTAGTCCTCTATAATTGCAAGAACCCTTGATATTACTTGTGCTAGGCAGAGTATGTATGTTCCAATTTGCAGTCCCTGACTTGGTCAGTCCATTTCGGATGTTTTTTTAACCATGTTACTTTGTTATAAAAGCAACAAGATATGATTCACTCAACTAGTGTCTTAGAAGGGAAAATTCAGAGTATTACCATTCTTTCAACATTTTTGCAAAAAGTTGCTGCTTTTAAATGTCAAAACTGCAACCGGCGTGAGCCTTTTACCATTCCACCAAGAAATAGCCCCTAATTTTATTTGTATTGTATGATATTCTGGTTAATAAAGTATACCCTTTTCCACACATAACATATGATTCTTTACTGTTAGATTTCCTTCAATTTTTTTAGGCCAGAGATGGAGGTGGGCTATTTTTGTGAAGGTTTCATAATATGCTAATGGGACTATTTGATCTCTTTATCCATTTTAAGTATCAGACGTAAAATCTATGTGTTGAATGATAATAACCATTGGGAAAATCCCTCATTTTGCCCTGTGTTTGTGTTGATTTGGAAAACAAGCCTTCGTAAAGAATTATCATCAAAATCACCCTGTATTCATCACATCTCATGAATTCAACCTGATTGGTCTGAATTGTAAATCACAGTTTGTTTACAATTTAATCCAATCGGGTTGAATTGATGAAATTTGGCAAATATAGGTAAATTTGATGAAGTTTTTCTTTCAGGGGCTTGTTTGCCAAAGTGACACAAACACAAGGACTGAAATGGGGAGGGGGTTTCCAATATCATTGAATACTAACTGAAAAACAATGAAATGGCGAACTATATTGATTGGACTCTCTGTTTGGATCATAAATAATAGTTCCCTTCTTCAATTTACCCTGATTTGTTGCTTATCTTTGATATAAATTAGAAAACCTTGAATGGAGTTTGATGATATGAAGGCTTATGTGCAAGCGTTTGTGTATGTTAATGTAAGAGCCAATTACCATATGAAGATTTTCATCTTACAAAAAAAAAAATGAAATTCTTATTAGTTAAATTTGGAGTCACTGAACCTTTATATAAGATGTTGAAAACAAGCTCAAAACAAGCTGCCGAGCATAATGCCAACATCCATTAGTATTGAAATGTGAGAAATAGTTCAGCTCTTTCCATCTGGATTGAGTTTCTATTACCTGGGTATGGTCAATAGACTACCAAAGAATGGCATAGCTGTTACCATTTATTGTCCTGCCTAATCAATCAATATTCTGAATATTTTCAGTGAAATTACACCAAAATGTGCCCATGAGAAATCCCATGGTCTGTTTCTATCCGTCTCAACTTGATCTCCATATGTATTTTGCTGTTCTGATAATAAGGGGGGGCTGGTTTGGCCAAGGAGTCAAGATGACTGCTTGGCCAAACCAGTCCCCCTTTTTTTTTGTTATATGAACAGTAGCAAGTACAGGAACAGTACTGAGTGAGTGTATGCGCAGATGTACTCTTTATAGATGATAGGTAAACTAATTTTACAGCATATTCAACTGACAAGGAGGGACAGTAGCGAACTAAACTACTGTATTTTATGATTTGATAGAGTGCCACATGATTGAGGATGGATAGTTTTGTGAGGAATTGCAAGTTTAGGAGTTCAAGGAGTTAAGAGGGGAGATTATATTTTTAATAAATGAAAGGAACGAATATCGTAAAGAAATCCCTCCCATTTTCCTATGCTTATTTCAATGAAACTTATAAATGGTACGAGTAAACATCTACTTCGGAGGAGGTGGGGGTCACATGAGCAAACACATCTGCATGAGAATGCAAAATGAGCAAGTGTAGGAGGATGCTATCTGAATAGCATATTTTCTTTTCTTTTCGAGCATGGGTGTGCATTTTTTGTAAGATCTCATGGAAACTCTTGAACATCAGGTGTTTTAGTGCTGCATATTGAGGCAGTTTATCCATCAGGATTATTCCTCTTCTTTTGTATGTGCGCCAATTAGTATAGCAGGCCTAGGTTATTTTTGGGTCGTTAACATGGAGATTTAGACCTAGGAACGACACTGAATGATGTTTAGGGGCATGGAGATGTCATCTCATAAAATTCTCATCTCATCCAGCAACATTTTAGGCGATGGGTTGTGGGATAAAGTGGCACAATTGGATTACTGAGGTAGCAAAAACTTTCTGCTGAAACTTAATGCATCTTATCTGACTTATTTTGGCAATATATAACTGCCTTTTTTACCATGTTTTGATACTGAAAGGTCTTAGATATGTTACTATTTGGTTTGAATCCTATTCTTTCTCAACCAAAATAACATGCTTTTTCTGAGTTCATACAATAAAGTTGCATGCCATATATGAGAATATTTAGAAATACTCTTGTCTGATAAAAGAATATTTCCCTGCCGAGGTCTTACCTTCGATTGTGGACTATTGCCATGTTGTGGAGCAGATTTTTTTTCTTGTAATTTATTCTCCGTTGAGGTGTTAACAAATATCTCACTTGCAGTTGGAGAAGGAGGCTGTTGCTAAAGGTGTTCCGATAGGAAAAGCACTTGAAATAGACATTCCACCACCACGTCCCAAAAGGAAACCAAGCAATCCTTATCCTCGAAAGACAGGTGTGGGTCCTCCCGCATCACAGGCAGGAGCAAAGGATGGAAAGCTTTTAACTTCAACTTCTTCTCCACATTGTAGGAAAGTTTTAGATTTGGAGAAAGAACCACGTCCTGAGGTGAACTATCATTTTCTTTTTCCCTCCTCGTTCACTCAGTTGTTCCTTCCCCTTCATTACGATTTTTTTTTATTGTACATTCTACAGAAACCTAATGGAGATGAGAGGCCAACCAATGCTAAGGAAAATCAGGATGACAATTGCTCAGAAGTATTTACCCTTCTCCAAGAAGCTCATTGTTCCTCTGTAGCTTCAGTCAACAAAAATTGTGTACCAGCACTAGAGGTTCTCAAAAAGACTAGCTCTTTCAGGGAGTTTGTACCTTCACCGAAGAAGGGAAATCATGATGCATGCAATGAATCCTTTATCACTGTCGAGCATGAAGCAAATCAAAAGTTGGACAGCTCTGATGCCAATCAGACAGTTTTGGATAATGGCACTGTTAAAGCTTCAAAATCAGAAAATTCTTGCTCTTTGCATGAGATATTGTTTCAGCAAAAGAAATCAGATGATTTTATTGGATCATTGCCAACAGATGAGATGAAAGCCATGCAGAACTATCCAAGGCATGTCCCTGTACACGTTCTAGATGGGAGCCTGGGAACATGTATGGAAACTCCCTCGGATTTGTCATTTCAGGATTCCATGTTTCATCCAGTAGGAGATATTCCAGCGTGTCCTATTTTATACTCACATCCTACTGGATCCACTACCACTGATCATCCAACTAATTTGCCAAGATCCTCTATGCATCAATCATTTCCATTTTTTCCTCCTCCATTTACCCCAACTCATCATAATCAAGATGACTACAGATCATTTCTCCACATATCCTCCACATTTTCGAGTCCCGTTGTATCTACTCTGCTACAAAACCCGGCAGCCCATGCTGCAGCAAGCTTTGCAGCTACCTTTTGGCCCTATGGAAATGTGGAGAGTTCCGCAGATTCTCCAGCATGTGCCCAAGAAGGTTTCCAATCGGGGCAAATAAACTCTGCTCCCAGTATGGCAGCTATTGCTGCTGCTACAGTGGCAGCAGCAACTGCATGGTGGGCAGCACATGGACTACTTCCCATATGTGCTCCTCTTCACACTGCCTTTGCCTGCCCTCCTGCTTCTGCAACTGCAATTCAGTCTGCGGATACTGATCAAGTTCCTCCAGCCAAGCCAGAAAGGAAGGAAACAACTCCTGATAATCCTCCTTTGCAAGGTCAAATACAGGACCTGGAGCACTCTGAAGCTGTGCAAGCTCAAAACTCTGCATCAAAACCACCAACGTTGTCATCATCAGATTCTGAAGAGAGTGGAGGCACAAAGCTAAACACTGCACCAAAAGTTACTGATCACGAGTTAAATTCAAAAGCTCCTGAGGTCCAGGATTCAGGCAAAACAAAGAGCAGAAAACAGGTTGACCGTTCTTCATGTGGTTCAAATACACCATCTAGCAGTGAAATTGAGACAGATGCATTAGAGAAGAATGAGAAAGGCAAGGAAGAGCCAAAAGAAGCTGATGCAAATCATCCAGCCTCTGAGTTGAACTGTCGCCGCAGCAGAAGTAGCAGCAGCATGAGTGATTCGTGGAAAGAGGTCTCCGAAGAGGTGGCTAGATAAATATACTTCTCTGTTGATAATTATTTAATGGCATTCCTATAACCCAGAAGAGTAGAGATTATGATTGTATTTTGCATTTATCTCCACTCTACTCATGTTTTACTACTTTATCAGGGGCGGCTGGCATTTCAAGCACTATTCACCAGAGAGAGATTGCCCCAGAGCTTCTCACCTCCACATGATCTGAAGAGTAAGATGCACCAGAAGGAAGATACTGAAGAAAAGAAAAATCCAGATGAGAAAGATGGAGATGCGTCACTGTTAGATCTCAACAGCAAAACATGGGGTTACTGCTCTGGCTATCAAGAAGGGGAGAAAAATGCTGTAGTGCCTAGATGTGTAAACGATGGGGAGGAAGGGCTGCTGACTATTGGACTTGGACATGGAAATCTGAAGGCTCATCTAACCGGATTTAAACCTTACAAAAGGTGTTCACTGGAGGCCAAAGAAAGCAGGATGGGAACCACTGGTGGCCAGGGCGAGGAGAAAGGCCCCAAGAGGTTACGTTTGGAAAGGGAAGCTTCAGTTTGATACTTGATACTGCATGCTTAAACAAGGGAAAACCTTTGTTTTTGTATGTAATTTCTAATTTTCTCCCTTGTCTATCATTCCGTTCATGTTTAAATTAGAGGAACGGCAACCCAGGAGACTTTTCGTGTAAGTGTGTGTGCTTATATATCAGACATTGGCTTATTTACTTTCTTGAACCCATGACTGCAGTTAAGTATCCATCAAAAGACCTAGATAAGAACTTAAGAAGCATTAAGTATTGAATTGGCCATGCTTGGCCTTTTTCCCCCGAAGTTCATTATTCTTTCCTAACATCTAGGTTTTACTGTTCTCTTTCTTACTAATCACATTGTGGCTGTGACCAGAAAGTATCTCCTTGTTGGTCAATTGCCCGTTGCCACTGATGTGTGAAAGAAAATTGAACTTGCGTTGAGATATCTTCTGATACAAGGTTTTTATTATTATTATTATTATTATTTTTTATCACGAAGTTGGATTATGTCTCAAAGAGGATGGATACAGAATGACATTTTAATGTTTCTTTTAAGCAATTTTCTGAGGCTCGTGCCTTTTTTCTCAACAGTCCATACCAAAGATTCTCACATAGGAAGAAGGTTTGACAAGCTTTCCACATAGGGAAGTTATGGGTATGTGCGCAGAGTTATACGAGACTTTGCATCTAACAAGACAATGATGGCTGGTCATACAAAAGAATAACATACAGAGTGGGTTCAGAATTTTGCCTTCATAAACCAGCGTGCTCTATTTTTCATCCTTGTTTTTACAAGTAGGAATCTTACTATTCACCTGATCATATTTGATTTTGGATACAACTGATTTGAGGTAACAATGAGAATTTCTGTGCAATCATCAACTTAGAACTTATGCTAAGAAAGCTCTCATATTTACAATTCTTTCCAGACATAATAAGCAGTCTTATTTACACAGATCCATTAATGAATAAGCAGTCTTATTTACACATTCCTCAAACATTGATCATCCTTCTTCCAGTATGACGGGTCTGCTGTATGTTATTCTGTACATCATATATACATTGAAGGGCTTCCTTGGTCATGTCAGCATATTACTGTGCATCCATTTCAAGAAACATGCAGACTTAAAATTGCACGCCACATCTGACCTTAATTTTCAGGTTATGTGTTGGTAATCTGCAGCGTAAGAGGGTTTCTAAATATAGCTGTACAACAGTTGTCTTCTACTTGGTAGGAGAATCAGGGGATTGTTCAGGAATAGGCTGCAACATTGAGAAGTGAGATCTATGAGACTGCAAGTTGAGAATGTAGCTTTGGATTCGCTTCCTACAAGCAGAAGTTAATGAAAATGGAGGTTTCAGTGGGAGAGATGTTGCTTCTTCTGCTATAAAATGAAGCAGAAGCATTGCTTTGGAATATGAGACATCAGCACCACCCTTGTTCTCCATATATTCATCTACCTGAAACGATTACAAGAACTGCCCGGCATTAATGTATTTGTATAAGGAACAGGACAATTGATGCTTACAGCAAAGATGTTGGTCACTTACGGCACCACTTCTCCCAACAGCGAGTGCTTCTTGGAATATCAGTTCCATGGCATCAGGCATCTCAGCAGCAGCTGCAACATATTTGACAGATGAGGATATTGCAAAAGCAGTAACACAGTAAAAAAAAAAAGGCAAGCATTTACAGCACATTGATACAAAGCCATACCATCCATGTATCGGAGATTATGCGATAACTTCTCTGTACGATCAAACGCGAGAATGAAACTTTTTTCTGCCCACTTGTAGGCAGAAGAAGGCTCGATAAAATCCATTTTACCACTTGCAGGCGGGATCAAATCTATGCCTCCATGAACAAATGTAGATTCATTGGCTGAACTGCTTTCAGGTAATTCGCTCCCTTCATTAGAGGCTACCCAGTGGTTGCAAATTTCAAGAACTTTCTTCCATATAGCCAAAACAACAAGCTCAACTGAAAATGATTCCAGAAACAATCCTGAATCATACTGCAAGCAATAGCAATTACAACTTTACATCAGAAACAGAAACAGAAAGGAACCATTTCTACACGAAATCAAAAGTGAAAGATCAGTTTAAAAGCAACTGGGCATGTGCAAATATGTTTAGCAGTACTATATATATGTATCCTTTCTACTCTTCAGATACCTAGTTATAGCACATGAAATTTTTTGACACTGCATATAATATTATCCTATAGCTCAAGAATTCAAAATTAATATTAAAAATGGTTCTCGTAAGACATAAGACGAAGGTTGGTGATACTGTGAGTAAGTTTCCACTGGACAAGTTGCTCATGAAGAAACCTAAAAGAAAAAAGAACCTCTGTTCTTATACTTTGCAGTGGTACCATATGCCCCAATGGGCATCTGGATTTATCACCCATCTTGTCTTAGAAAGCAAAAGGGCACTGCTAAACAGAGAATAACATGACTAATGAGTGATGATTCCGAATTATAACTTTGTATTACATGTCCTGTGCAAAATCGATGGATTAATCAACAAAAGTGAGACAAGAGCTCAGCATAACATACTGAAGAACTCACCTTTTCTTGGGCTAGTTCTACAATTGCCTGTGCATACTGATTTAGGAAGTGAAGCTTAATTGAGGGATGCGGTATGGGTAGTCCTTGCACTTCCCTTAATATATTTGGCACACATGATGCAGTTAATGGCTCTGATCCATGGACCTGAGGATCGTTTGCACTACTAACAGAACTACCAGTAAACGCCTCTGTTTGTATAGCAACAACCATATCCTGGTTATTTTTCTGTGGTAGCTGTACAGAAGATTTGCTGGTGGAGCTATCTTGCAGAGATGTTTCAAGGTAATAAGAGAAATTTTCCATTGAAGAAAAATGACGATTAACAATAACATAATCCTTCTCTAGGGACTCCATTAAATCAGCAACTGAATAGAAAAGAGGAAATCAGTACTTGCCCAAAAAGGAAAAACCACAAGCTGAATTGTAACATATAAGAAAGCAAACGGAATAGAATAGAATAAAAGCAGACCTCGAAGCTGATCCAATGAAGATTGGCTGCCATAAGCAGATCTCCCCATCCTATCATGCACAATACTTGGCACAATCCCATGAACACTGTCATTTCTGGATGTACTGTCATGAACCTTTGCCAGCATTGTTATGTTGTCATGCTCAGATGTGCTAGTTAATATAGCATTTCTATTAGCTGAGTGCAAGCAATGCCCCATTTGAGACCTTGTATTAGAAGCAGACGCATCAAACTGCTCAACTACTGATTTCATTTGTGGAAGTAGAGGAGATTTAGCATCCAGCAATAGCCTACAGAATTTTGTGGTGGTAAATATATGTAAGTAGCTTTGATATGCCTAACTGCTAGCACGTCAAAGCAGAAAGTCTCAACAGACATGAAATGCACCAATAAGAAAGCATAAAAAAAAAATGAAGGTCCGGACTTCAGAACATTACCTTGGCTCCTCAAAGAACTTGTGATTGAAGAACTCCTTGAATGTTAATCGCTCAACTGCAAATAAAAGTCAGAACATCTACATGAAAATTTCATTGGTTACAGCACCAAGTGACTCCGTAATGACCCTTGTACTTTCTAGCTTGGCTTATATACTTCGGAGGTGTTTGGAACAATGCTAGAGGTTGTTTTTCAAAGTGTTTTTCGGTTAGAAATGCATTAAAATAATTTTTTTTTTATTTTTTAAAATTCATTGATGACATCAGCACATCAAAACGATCCAAAATCACAAAAAAAAAAAATTGAAGCAAAAAAAAATATATATGCAAAACTCCGGTTGAAACGTGGGGCGAACACCCCCTTCCACCAGTAGTCCACCCCACCCACATGCAAAGACATACCAAGCATGTGCACATATACAAGAACAAAAATTTCACCATAGTAATCAGTACCAGGGTTTCGGCATAAAAGGCTTCTGCAAAGATCCACACAATCTGGATGGAGCTCCTCCAACGCACCTTGTGGAAACCTAAGCTCTGTAGATGTCAAAATATTCTGGAAAAGCTGTTTACAGCAATTAGCAGTGAGAATTAGCCTTGAGCTGCATAATGTATGGCAAATCTTTAGGTTTCTCATATGTTTAGTTTGAGTATAATTCTTTTAAAAACCTGATATTGGCTGTTGCCATCAAATGGAGGCTTCCCAGTTACCAGCTGGAACAAAACTGCCCCAACACTCCATAAGTCAGCCTGCATATATGATAAATTATGTTAAAGAATATACTTCCAAAAAATTAATTTCATTACTGTCAATTTTATGTAAATTCAATGTTACATCACCTTCGCATCATACTTTTTATTCTGAATAATCTCTGGGGCCATGTATAATGGTGAGCCACATAGTGTATCAGCCAAGTCTGATGATGTCAAAGACCTGGCATATTTTAGAAATTCAGGGAGATAACCGAGTGTTAGAGAGAATCTCATGAGCATTATGAAGCAGCTTAGTATTTTAGGTTTTTGGCATTCAGATCAATAAGAAATATTTGTCAAGTTTAGCAGCTTAACGAAGCTGCTACTTGCTTGTACAATTTTCTCAGTGAACTAGACTTTTCTACATGGTAATTATTACATAGAGTTAACAAATTTATTTACAAAGCTACTAAAAAATTGTGTTTTCACAGAGGTATAATAACAGAAACCAGCAATGTTACTTCCATGACGACCCCTTAAACCAAGAGCCGATCATAAATCTGATCATTCAATAGTATCTGGTTTTTGCGATGATTTAAGAAGTTTCATATAGAATTGGATCGCATTATTCAAATTATTCAAGAGCATATAAAGGCGAGCCCTTTTTATCAAATTGTCTCTCTGAAAGATAAACATGAAATTGGGATGCCACTTATGAAATATATGGGCCTGGATAAACTGTGATAAACTTTGTAGGCAAGCCAAATAAATGGGAATAGAACATTTTCAAATTGGTGGAGTATGCTAAAAACAACAGACATTTCTATTCTTAGAAAAATCTGAAATGAATATCACTTTCCGGGAGAAAAAAAACATCACTAACATCAAAGCATGCTTACCTTGCAAAGCCAAAATCACCTATCTTCAATTGTGGAGTTAAGTCATTTGATAACAAAAGTAGGTTCTGCAAGTATGACAACTTCCCAGTTCAGAATGACAGTAGAGTGAGAGAAGTTAGGCTACGTTTGGGAACGCGGCTGCGGCTGCGTTCCCAAAAAATTTGAATTTTTTTTTTTTTTTTTTTACTAAAATTTAATATGGTTTGTATGTTTTGGATCGTTTTGATGTACTGATGTCAAAAATGATTTTTAAAAAATAAAAAAACATCATTGGCATGCATTTTGGCACGAAAAGTTATTTGAAAAGCACCCACAACCACACTGCCAAACACGCTCTAACTAGCGGTTAATAACCAATGAAAGCAAACTAGAACAGAACATAAGAGTACTGTATGAGTAGACAAAAAACAATATGTGCAGATGCAAAGGCCCTGACAAAAAGGATCCAAATGTGATGATATAGCCAGACACAACAACTACAACAATAAGATAATCTCACTAAATGTTGCCAGAATAGAACTTCGAAAATAATCAATGTACCTGTGGTTTTAAGTCTCTATGAATAAGATGTTTTTCTTGAAGCGCTTGCAACCCTGCAGCTGCAAAAAAACAAAAACAAAAAACAAAAAAAAAAAGTTTGTTTATTTCCCTCATGAACCGCGGTGAAAGGAAGGGATGGATATAGTACCAACAATCTATTTTGAGAAAAACCTCACGACTTTCCAATTAAGAATATCGATTTATTATAACCTTGCGTTAAATGTCCTCTTTTCCCATTTAATCTGAATTAATCATCCTTAAAACAAATAGCAACGCTTTTTAAATTTAAACAGACACTCAATTGCTCACTATTATAGTATAACAGTAATTAAACAGACAGCAAAAGAAATATTTGCAGGAACCCAATTGCAGAAACACTAAAAGCATGAAACCCATTATAGTTAAGCACCCAAAACAGCATCTTTCTAAGTTTAACCATTCAAAAACTATCTGCAAAGTTCATATTTCATGAAAATAGAACCACCAATATATCTATAAAAGGAAGATTAATAATTGATTGTGTGGAATACCCAATTGCCTCATAAAGTGCCTTGCTACAGCCTCAGTTACTTTCCCATGGCGTTGAATATACCCAGCAAGATCACCTCCATCACAGTATTCCAATACAAGAAATATCCTATCTTCAGTCTAAACAATATCATTATAGAAAAATCAAATTACAGCAAGACCATATTAAAAAATAACAAGCGCGCGCGCACACAAGGGGAAGGAGAGTAGAGTTTACCTCAAAGGACTCAAAAAGGCGGATAATGTTGGGGTGATTTATAGTACTAAGAATAGAAATTTCTTTGAGCAAATTATCACTAACTTTTGGACTAAGTAATTTTTTGTCAATTTCTTTAACCGCAACTTCTAAACACGAAGACCGGTGTTTAGCCCTCCGAACAACAGCAAAAGATCCCCGCCCGATTATCGGGCCAAGAATATAATCACCAATCAAACGGGTCTGGTTAAGATCCATCGAAGGAAGAAAAAAGAAGGAAAACTAAAAAGACTGGGTCTCGGTCTAGGTCTAGATGGGTTGATATTGGTATGATTAAAGAGTGACAAGAAAATATTGATCATGCAGTTGCTTTTGCAGCTGTTGTCGTAGACTCATGTTGGTGGTCTTTTACGTGTTTGGCTAAATAGTCCCTGATATATAAGAAGGACAGAATATACCGGGGGCACACAGTTATTTTTATTTAAAAATATATTAAAATAATATATTTTTAATTTTTTTATATTAACACATTAAAATAATTTAAAAATAAAAAAAAATTAATTTCAAATAAAAAAAGATTCAATTTTTCTTAAGGAATTAACTTTTTTTAAAAAATTATTTTTATAAAAAATCATGATTAAATCACAAAAACAAATACAAACTCATATTTCACAAGCTTCACAACTTGTGTATTTTTTCAAGGATTTGCATAGTTATTTTTTTCAACTTTTTTGCACCTTTTTGGTTTTAATCTTGGTTTTTGGTTGTATTTGTTTGCTCTATATATTATTATTCTCTTATTTTTTTAGGTTAGTTTTGGTTATGCTTTATAATTTATAGAATCTTACGGTATTTAAAAAATAATTAGTAATATTTTATTAGTTAGTTGTTATATTCACTTTTAAAAAAATAGATATAAATAGAAAAAAGAAATTATAGGTATAAATATTCTCATTACTTTTAGTAGGTCATGAGTTTCATAAGTTTGTTTCTTTCTTTATGGTGACCTCAAAGAGTAATTAGTAGGAAGCTATTAATTACTCTATGAATGTATCTCCAAGGAAAAATGTTATTTTGAAGAGTTAAGTTGATAAAATAGCATTTTGAATAATATAAATATGTTTTTTTATTATTATGTATACTCCAATGAAAAAAACCATTTGAAAAGCCAATTGTATTGAAGTGGAAGAAATAAATGTTTTATTTTTTCTTTAATGAGTTTAATATCATTTTTTTCCATATGGCTACATTTAATTGGTTTATATTTTTATTGGCCTTACTTTGTTGGTTTTAGCTTTTTTTTAAAGATATGTATAAATAATATTTTTGGAAGAGAAAAGATATTTTGACATTTTGTTTAGCATTCCCTTTGAAGCATGTAAAACAAGCATGGAAAAGTCAAAATAATATTTTTTATTTATTTTTGGCTTTCCATTTAGCACACTCCTTAAGTTGCTCTAAGCACCATAAAATTTCCCAAAGTAATAAGATTACTCTTATATTTACCTGGATTAATTATATTATAGATTAATTTAGCTCATACTAATTTATTGGCACGCGTTATGCTGCTGGTCAGATTAAAGTTATTTTGAACATGAAAAAAAAAAGTTCAAGCACAAGAAACTATTTGACATTGTTATTAAACCTGAATTAGCAGTCTACTCTAACTTCTTACCTAACTCGTGTTTAAAATTAACTTGCGTGAGAGTTGTCATGATATGATACCGTCGACTTGGAAAACTCAAAAGAAACCAAGATGATAGGTAATTAAAAAGCGTCGTTTAACTTTAAAAAAAATTCGAGATGATGTTTTTTTTTAAATTATGACAATGACATATTGGATTTATCCAAATTTCACGACTAACCCTCCAAACTCATGACCCAGATCATGAACTCCACGGGGTTTAATAAATTGTTTTTTAAAAAAACTATTTTTTTTTACTTAATTATATGATAGCAAAAAAAATAAACACTAGAAAAATTAAACACCAATAAAATACCAGAATATTTGTTTGAGACTATAATAACCTCATTGAAAGCAAAGCAAAACAAAAAATGAAGACCAATTTAAAATCAACCAAATACTGAATGATAAAATTAAAAAAATAAAGTAAAAAGAATTCATTCAAAAGAAAGAAATTGGAAGATTGAATTTAAAAGAAAAGAAAAAAAACCTCGACCCAACGGTTCAACCTTATAACTTCTTGATTTAATTTCTTATCTAGCCTAGGTTTAAAATTAATTCACATGGAAGTCGTCTTGATATGATCCAATTGATTTGATAGGTCAAAAACGCATTGGATGACTGGTAAAAACATTATTTGACTTTAAAAAACTTAAAGATAATATTTTTTTTTTAATATTGAAAGGGTGACATATAGGATCAACCCGGGCTTCGTGGCTTAACCTATCAAACCTGCAATCCAAATCACGGACTCCACTTGGTTTCACAAGTTTTTTTTATTTTTTACTTAATGATATGATAATAAAAATAGACGCTCGTACAATTGAGCATCAACCAAAAGTAACGATGTGTATTTGAGATGATGATACCTACTAAAGAGTAAACAAATACAAATTATGAAGATTAATTCAAAATCAACCAATATTGAAAGATGAAATTGAAAAGAAAGACAAAAAGAATTCAATTAAAAGAAAAAAGAAATTGGAAGATTGAATTAAAAAAAAACAGGAAAAAAGAGAGCCCAACACAACGGGTCAACCTTAAAACCTCTAAATTCGATTTAATGTCTAGCTTGGGTGTAAGATTAACCCTCATAAAATTTGCCTAGACGTGACCCGATTGGCTTGGCGGGTTTAAAGACAATACGGACAACCAGTAAAAAACATGGTTTGGCTTTATAAAAAAATTCAAGATGACATCTTTTTTTTTAATATTGAAACTACAACATATTAGATCGACCCAAACTTTGCAGTTTAGCCCACCAAAACTCGTGATCTAGATAGTAGACTCCACTCAGTTTAAATATTTTTTTAACTACGTTTTACTTAATAATATGATATAAAAAAATAGGCGCTTGTAAAATTAAGAACCAACAAAATATCAAGATGTTTTTTTAGACCTCATAGAAAGTATACCAAAACAAATTATAAAGACCGATTCAAAATATGCAAAATGTTACAAGATGAAATTGGAAAGAAAAAAAAAAGGACAGAAAGGATTTAATTGAAAAACAAAAATGGAAGATGGAATTAAAAAAAAAACAGGAAATAAAAAAGAGGCCTAAGCCATTAGGTCAACCTTGAAACCTCTTGACTCAACTCCTTATCTATCTTGAGTTTAAAATTAACCCGCGTGGAAGTTACCTTTAACGTGACTCAGTTGACTTAGCGGGGGTTCAAAGACAACACGAAAAACCTGTAACTATTGTTATCATAATGAAATATTAAATCGATCTAGATTTCAAAGTCTAACCCGTTAAACCCGTGATAGACTCCATCTTTGTTTTTTTTTTTAACTATTGTTTACATAATCATATGATAGCAAAAATTAGCGCTTGTAAAATTGAGCACCAACAAAATATGAGGATGTTTGTTTGAAACTATAATACCTTATAAAAACTAAACCAAAACAAATTATAAAGACCAATTCAAAGTCAATCAAATATTAAAAGATGAAATTTGATAATAAAAAAAAAGTAAGAAAGGATTCAATTGAAAAACAAAATTGCAAGATATAATTAAAAAAAAAAAGGAGCTCAACCTAGCAGGTTAATCTTGAAACCTCTCAACCAGACTCTTTACTTATTCTAAATTTAAAATTAACTCACGTGAGAGTTGTCTTAACATGCCTCAGTCAATTTGACGAGTTAAAAAATAACACGAAAAACCAGTAAAAACCGTGTTTGACTTTAATAAAAAAGTTTCAAGATGATATCTTTTTTTTTAATATAGAGACGATGGTATATTAGATCTTTTTTATTTATAAATTATTTTTTCTTGGTAAGAAGAAATAACCTCTAAGATAAAAAAATAAAAACAAGAATACATAAATTAAAGAAAATTTAGGTTGAATATTTGCATGATAAGCTCTTAATTTTTTATTTTTAAAAGAAATAGTATTTAATTATCTTTAACAATTCTTTCATGGTTTATCAATATATATATTTTTTAATAACATCATTTTTGTTTTTTAATTAAAAAGTTTATATTTGCTTATATAACATTCTTTACGTAAAAATTGTAAATCCAATAATATGATTCACGACTATTTAGAACTTGAAATGAATTCCAAAATTATACAAGCAAATTTGGTTTCCACTCTCAATTGAAATCTTATTATTTCTCGTGCACATATACACTAGAGTTCTTAAACTATATCATAAATTTTAACCAGGTCACCATTAACCTTTTATATATATATATATATATATCCAAATGATATTATTTTTTTTTATAAAAATAAATAAATAAATAAATAGTCAATGAATTGCAATCGGGTTTTAACTGGGTCAACCCGAGTTTTTTACCAGATCACTCAAATTTTTTTTTCTTTTTTTCATTAAACCTGACGAGGATTGACTCGCCAAGTCAAACTGGGTTTTAAAACTATGATGCTTGGTGTTCTCTTAGCCAAAAAAAAATAGGGCTGAACTAATTTGGATAATGAATCCAATTATCTTAGTTATTAGTTATTGTCTCGAGATAAAATAAATTGAAAAATAGAGAAAGAGAAAAGATAGAACAGAAGATGAAAATAAATTGTATTTAATAATGGTGCATAAGATAATTATATATATATATATATATAGTTTAATTTATAATGAATAAAACAAAATAAAACATAAAAAATCTATTATTTTAATATGTATTATTGTTAAACTTTAATTTTTGTTTCATTTAGTGATTCATGGGACTTCCTACAAATCCATGCTTTACATCCTGCAATGAAACTAATCCATAAAAAAAATGAGTCAAATTGGTAAATGCATAAATCTCCTGAAATAAATATACCCAAATAAATACATAAATCAATGGAACAGAGCATGTTATTTAAATGGCTTTTCCAGATTCTTGGGTCAACTTATATGGAAAAATAATTGCTTATATTATATTAAAGAATGCCTAAAATTGTAACTCATAGATATTGGAGCTTAAAACCCTAAAAATTCATTATTATTATTTTTGTTCAAGCTTCGGTATTCAAATTCCCAAATGGGTTTTGGCCAGTGGAAAAACAATCACTAATGTTTACTTGAAAACCCTAAAAAATCCTCAAATGAAAAATTAGCTAATTTTTAAATATTTTCCTAGGACATGTTTTATTTATGTTTTGAAACTTATATTAACTTTTTTTCAACCATGGTTTAACCTAATTAGTAATTTTGTTGGAATTGAATTCAATAACGATTGTTAAATTAATTTTTGTGTTTAGAACTGTTTTGGAGGTATAATTTAAATGAAAAATGTAGAAATATACTATTTCAAATCAGAGAGTCTCTGCTAAAATAATTCTAAATCAAAAATATTATTTTAAAATACCCTTTTTTTTTTAATCTCAAGAACCAAATACCCCTTTTTTTTCTCTAAAAAACCCTATAACTTCTCTTTATTATTATTATTATTATCCAGCATACAACGAAAGAGTAAGAATTGATGTTTTTCCCCGTACAAAGTTTGCCAATTCTGTAAGAATTCTCTTGCCAATTTCATAAGAATTATGCAATTTTATAGTGATAATGGGTTGAAAACAAAGAAATCAAGAAGTAGGAGACATTTTTGCTCTGCAAAATCACACAGAAGAATAGGTGTTGGTCAGGGCATAGATTAAACCAAAATTAATTTCTTTATTATTATTATCCAGGATACATTGATAGAGTGAGGGAGTTGTCGGAGCTTGGATTTGCTGACATGAAGGTATTCATGTGATGGAACTTCTTCTTAAGTGGCTGTGGCAAGGACATTTCTAGATCAAAACCATGCATGTCTTAAGAACTCTGGTGCTTCCCAAAACACAATTCTGGGGATAAAACTCTAAACACCAAGTAGGGAAGCTATGATTTTTCATGGAATTAAATACAGAGCAAATACATCCCCTCACACACCAACATTCATGTATGATTTTAATCATGCTGGCAACTATTAACTAATCTCACTTCCATTCTTGGTTTAGTATCATCTCCATCTTCAATAGGAATCTAGCCGACAAGAAAAATTATTAACGTTAGAAAACATCTTATACATTCCAAACTTATGTCACAATAACTACCTCCCTGAGCAATTTAGCAATTACAAGCTCCACAATCTTCAACCCATCATCAATTCCTCTAGATATTAGAATTATCCTATCAGATATTCCCGGGGAAAAAAAACTCATAATTTTTCGACAATTCAATTCTCGCTCTAGACCGTGACTGAAAATTAGCAATTATCCACCCTTTCGAAAATAAATGCGGTGAAGTAGATCTCTTTTACCAGAGAATAAAGAACATCCACAACGTGACCCATGTCTGACCTTTGATATGGTTCTCGTACACAGCAGTGACCTGCCAACTCTACAACGGAATTGAAAGCGATGTTGCTGGTGTTGTTTCTGCTGCTGCTGCTGTTGAAAGCGATGTTGATGGCGGTGGTGGAGGCATTGCTGCTGAGTGCTTTTAGTCGATGGATGGAGAACGGAGGAGGAGAATAACGACTACATATGAAAGAAAGATGAGAATATATAGATGGTATAATTATAATAAGATGAAAAGTGAGAGGTATTTTTGTCAAAACAATTATTAAGATGAAAAAACTTAGTGAAACGTGTTTTCCAGCCAAGGCAAAAGAATGAGGAAATTTGGAAAACAACTTTTCCATGTTTTCCAACTTAAAGGTTTGTCTTGAAAAAATAGAGAAACTCCTTTTCTTTTTTCTTTAATTTGTAAAAACACATCATTTAAACACAAATTTATTTTTTCATATTTTCTTTTTCTGTTTTGCTTTTTCTTTTTCTTTTTTTTATTTGTAAAAACACATCATTTAAAAACAAATTTCTTTTTAAATATTTCTTTTTCTGTTTTTCTTGATAAAATAAAGTAATGCTTAGTTAATAAACAATAGGGTTCTCAAATTTTAAAGTACTAAATTGTAGAGAAATTAATAATTAAAAACTCTTA
>Ga0307517_10003850_pt1 | contig 23272 bp, 20 predicted proteins | sample 23_EM_MG_FD_194515 | JGI IMG/M metagenome (GOLD analysis project Ga0307517, IMG submission 194515) | Populus trichocarpa ectomycorrhiza microbial communities from riparian zone in the Pacific Northwest, United States - 23_EM | ecosystem: Host-associated > Plants > Roots > Unclassified | place...
CATCAATTCCTATTAACTTGTGATTAATTTCGTACCACCACCTTCAAACGTCTCAAAATAAATGTTAGAAAAAAAAAAAAAAAAAGCAATTGTATTTCAGGGTTTTCCTTTAGAGCACGATGGCAAGTGATTACAAGTTTGTTTGGTATTACAATAATAATTATTTTTTAAAATATTTTTTACTTATAAATATATTAAAATAATTTTTTTTATTTTTAAAAATTTATTTTTGACATCAGAATATCAAAACAATCAGAAAACATCAAAAAATAACTTAAAAAAATAATAATTTTTTTAAAAATAATTTTAAAATAAAAAAAACAAACATACTATAGAATACCACTTCGAGAAAGTGCAATCTATTGTGTTTTTATCTTAAGTCAATGTTGATGTGATGTATTTTTGCACGACACACTAATATGATAATATGTAGCTTTTGTGTTTGATACAAATTAATGAAGCTTGGCATTAATGGAAAGAACATGGAAGAGTCAATAGGCTATCTTGGTGGATGGAAGTGCAAGAATCAGTAATTATAGTGTTAGGCTTGGAGTACCTGTTGAATATATTAACTTACATTAATTTAAAATAAAATCATTTTAATATTTAAAAAAAACATTAAAAAAAATCAATCTAAATACAATTCGAACCAGCCAACTAGCCAAGTACCAAGTTGTCTTTAATATCACTTCTTTGAATTGTCTTACATGGAACATGATAAGATATGGTAACGATCGTGATGCATAATATCCATACATGGAACTCCTTTTAAACTTAATTATCATGAGATGCGAAAGTGATTAATTAATTAATTAATTAATTTCAATTAATGTTCCAACACCTTCAATTAATGCACTTTTTTTTTTAAATGTGGAATATTGAACTTAATCATACAATAATTATACAGTGTACGTACTCTTGTCCAGATTCAGTTGTGTTCTGTTTGTGTGCCAACTGCCAAGAACAGAAGGGAAAGGATTTGTTGAGAAGAATGTTCTTTTTTTTTCCTTCCCCTTCTTTGTTCATCAACTAGTTTGGTATTTCAAAACCAAGTGGGATAATTAAAATATCTGAGCTAGTTGGACATGTCTCCGAAACACGACAATCAGTTAAAATATATACATTGAATAATAATAAAAAATATTTTAGTATTTTATTTTTTTCATTAATAAATATTAGATATTTTACTGTTTGAATTCCATAATTTTATCCATGCCGTAAAGCAGAGGAAAGAGATATCAACTCGTGCAGTTTTTTTGGGTTGGGAGATTTGTATATTTTGGAGGAACCAAGTGTTGCTATAGGAGCGTTGGTGGGCTCAAGCCCATGAACCGTGCCCTTTATATTGTTTAGAGCTCATGAACTACATAGAAAAGTTGTTAGATCCGACTCAATCCGTGACTCGGTTCAAGATATAAGTTAATGATTAACCCAAGATTATATCATTTCAATTTTTTAAAGAAAAGTTGAAATGATTTTATTTTAAGAATTTTTAACTTAAATAAGATTTTGATCAAGTCATAGGTTCACATGTCAGATCACTTTTATAATTTATTATTATTATTATTAACATAACAGTTTTGTGCATATAATTCATGAAAATCTAGATCTAAATACTTATAGAAACATAAAAGCTACATAGTTATTAAACTCGAACTGATCTGATAAACTAATTTGATAACTTTTGGAGCCGAGCCAAAACCGGGTTTTATTTCCCACAACAAAATACTAACTCCAAAACATTACCAAATAGTATGGTAGGTCTTGAACATCTTTAAATTGAGAACCATTCTATATTTGAAGGGAATTAGAATTGTTCCTGTCTATACGTACATAAACTTAGATAGCATATCTTATCTTGACTGAATTTTCATTCGTTTTGTGTGCTAAGAACATAATTCTTAAATTATGTCTAAGTCCCAAAAACATTTCACATAGTAAAATATGAGGAAGTAAAATGCTCAAATTATGTTTAAACTAATTAAAACATTATTTCATCCATTATCCAAAGTTTTATACATTATTCAATTGACTTCTCTTATCCATATCTATTAATGTAATTCCTGTTTAAAAGGCATGACTTATGCGATAAAATAATTCATTTTTTGAGAAATCTTCATATTATTTTTTGAGAAATATTTCTCCAATTCATGAGGAGCTCTAGATAAACGAGAGATGTGATTGAGAAGATTCTTATACGTACGTAAACCAGAATCAATAAGATGGGACTAATTAACTAATATAGCTTTGGATATAGTTTTTTTTTTTTTTTTTTTTTTTGAGAACATGTCTAATTAATTTGGTAACTTGTTAATGAGAATAATTATACTTTATAATCTTCCACCACAAACTCTATGACTTCAACTAGTAATATTATTTATACTTCACTTATCGCATCTTTTTTTTTAATTTTTACTCGAAATAATATTATTTTATAATATACACGAGTTGATTTAAAAAGCACTCGACTAAGCTCTAAACTAGGTTAAATCTTGGGTTAAGTATAATTATGCTTACTATCACAATAAGTGGTGTGATCTTAATTTTTTGCTACAAGATTTTTAGAGAAATTCTAATATATCCTTAAATTGATTGAAGGTGATGGATGGGTTTTTTTAATCACACCCAAAAAGAATAGAATTAATTTCAAATTTTTTATATACAAAAACTAATCTAAGAACACCAACTAGCCATCAATGCTAATCATTCACGCTTTTGGGATAACACGAAGGATTCTTAATTATTATTATTTTCTCTTAAAGGAAATATGGAGAGCACAACAACGCAAACTTAAAACCCCACCAACCCTAAAGCTGCAAAAAACAGAAGATGGCACTATGCCTCCCCCACTAAAAAATCCAACTCAAAAGCATATATAGCCAGATAGCATGCATTTGTATACACTAACACCTCCTTGGTTTCTTTGCTGGCCTGTGACGAAACACATCAACCAAAACGGTTCTCTTGCATTGTGGACATTTGGGATCTACCTCAGACACCATGACATAAATGAGGCAAAGTGCACAGCCCATCAAAACCAGTGAAGGTACCTTGGTTATGTCGGTTCTGTTCATTGAGTTCATGTCTATTATCATACAAGAACGTTGGCTTGATGAAATCCCAACTCGTTTTGATGCTTCATCCTGTTGGTGCTGCAATCCTGGCAGTGAGAGTCTGAGGCTCAAATCAAGATTTGGACTCTTTCCTTCTCCTGCCATTATGGGAAAGCATCTTCCATTTCTTTCCTTCTCCTCACATCTCACTCCGATCTTCAATAAATAAATAAATAAGATCAGATAGAATCGATATATATATATAATGCATAAACCCTTTTATTTATTTAATTTTTTGCGTTGCGGTGCAAATAAAAAACAATTAAAATGAAAAAAAACACATAAACAAACAGGCTCTAAGTAGAAAAATAAAACTTCTTTCCTGGATAAGAATTAATCAAACTGGAGAATAAGAAAAGGAAAGTGCAAAAAAATTAGCAATAATAAAAATCAGTTCATAAAATTAAGAAAACACCATGCTGCTTTACCTCTTCATGGAAAAAGTCATGCCATTGGAAACAAGGTCGAGAAGGGGGACCTGGTTCTAACATTGGATAATTAAGATCAAGAGATTTATGAGATTCTTGACGAAATTGATTTATGATTGATCCGATGCTATCATTGCCACGACCACCCTTCTTGGTCACACCATGTTTTTCTTCATTTCGGCAAGCATATTGCCATAAACTGTGTGGTTTATGGTTATGTGAGATCATTGTAAATTCTGATGACTTGATCATAGCAAAGAAGCAAGCATATTTATACAAGGTTAGAGGACATGGTTTTAGAGTACACTGACTTGTATGGTTGTAAAGCTTCTTCTCTTTCTGTTTTTTTACGAAGGTGGTAATGGTTTTAGGTAATAGCTAATGGACAAAATGTAATGAAACGGATGACAAATTGATGTTCATTTTTCATGAGGGAATTTTGCAAGATTTAGCATATTTTGATGTTATGGTAAGGAAGAACTTATTAGTAGTAAACCCAATTTCATGCTTGTATTCAAAAAAATTAAATAAATAAATATGGATTCAATTTTTGAAGTTGAAATTCATGAAGCTCTAATTAAAGCATGGGGAAATGAGACAAAATTACAGAAAAGAAATTAAAGTTGCTGAACTGTATTTTAACAAATGTCAAGAAGAATCATATACAGATTGCAATGCAATCGATCCGTTTTAATAAAGACGTACAGAGTGGAAACATTGAATAGCCGTTGTAATTTAGAAAACAAACAATAGATAATAAATACCCCCTTGTGTAAATGGCTATGATCGTATATATATTATATAGCATTATTAATGCTATCATTAATTAATAAACAAGAATATCCATAATTATATCTAATTAATAAAAAGAAGGTAAATCTCAATTTGCCTCTTGGGGTTTATATATATATTTTAATTTCATCCAAAATCTTTGATTTGTTTCAGTTAAGCCTGGTATATTTCATTTTCATTCCACTTTTGTAATTCTCAGTTTTATATCTAAAGTTAATGAAATGTTTTACTATAACCAAAAGGTAAGAATAAGCAAAAATAATTTTAAATTAATTAATTAAAAGAAGACATGTTTTCATATGTGTGATCCATTGCGCGGGTTAAATATTTTTATTTTTTATAAAAAATTATTTATGTAAGTTTTTTCAATGTATTTTGATAGTTCAAAAAATATGACAAATCAAAAACTTTTTGCACAAATGTAATCAAATAAACTAAAAATTATGTATGTTAATAAATTAATAAACAATCATTAATGATATTTAAAAACAAAACTTGAAAAATCAAGAGACAAACGTAGATCAAGATATTGAATCTTGAAAAATAAAATATTAAATTGATTCAATAAAATAAGAATAAAAAAATAACATATAAGGCTATACATATTAAGAATATCATCTAAAAATAAATATTTTTTATTTTTAAAAACATAATTTATCTATATAAAATATAAAAATAAAACCATAGATAAATTAGAAAAATCACTCTGAAAATTAAACAAATAACAAAAAAAATCAATATTTTTTAAAAGAATCTCCTGAACAAAATAAAATAAGAGAAGATTTTGTCTATTTTTTTGGTTTTTAGTTTTTTAACCGATCACATCACTTTATTTCTTTTCAATTGCATTCTTTAAAGTTATATTTTCATGGCAATCATAGTTATCAAACCCGGCCTGGGGTTGACCCAACTAAGGGGTCGGGCCCCGTGTGACATGGGTTGACTCGAGTCAACCCATAAAAATTAAAAAAAAATATTTAAGGTTATAATATTTTTATGAAAAAATTAAGAAACAATTCATGTGAATATAAGCTATATATTTTGTAAACAATTAAGTTTAAAAAATTATTTTAAAATCTTTTTTTATCCCATACTGAAAAGATATTATCTTATTCTTCTGAGTTAAAGTATTTAAATCAAAAAGGTTTTTTTATCTTATGTTAAAAAAACATAACTTTTTTCTTGTGAACATAGAATATATATATTAAAAGGGCTTCAAATTCCACATTGCAAAAATAAAACATTATTCTAGTATTTATATACTGAACTTTGAAATGAATTAGTAACTAATTGAAAAATATGAAAAAAAAAATCTCCAGGTAGGAGAAAAAACACTTTTGAAAAAAAAATCTCTATCGAGTTTTTTCCAGGTCACCCGAGTTCCGAGTTGACCCGGCAGGGTGACCAGTTTACTCCGGACCAATTACAGACCCAGATTTTGAATGAAACAGACTCGGTCAACACTATTGAGTTCTACTAGGCAACAGGACCCAACAGCTTTTGGCACAAAAAATAAAAAAGACAACACCCCTCAACAGCATTTTTTGATTAAAAAATAGCAAAGACAACGCCCCATGACACTACAATGTTGTCCACAATGCAAAAACTCTATATCTACAATATAGTCCACAATGTAATAAATTTATATCCACAGTAAACATACAGCGTTTTTCTCACGCTTTTAAAATATAATATAATATGTTTAAAAGAAAAAAGGAAAAAACTGCATTAACACTATCTAACAGTTATTTGATAGCCCAAGAATAAAATTAAGCTACGCAAATATGATAATATATATATATCTGATTTTCATTAAAATCTTGAACAACAATTCTGAAAAAAATAATGGGATGGTAGCTCGAGTACAGGACAATCTTGACATCACCTAACCTAGAGCGTGGATATTTGCACATATTTAAAGATGCTATTTGATGACAACATCAAAGAAATAATGGGATATAACAACTGAGAGGGATAAGAACAGTGAAGGTTTTAATGAAAAGATTTTTTTATATATATAAAAAAGGTTAAATTAATTTGAATCTTGATTTTCATTCAACTATAATATTGATGAAGGCAAAGATAATGTTGCAACGTGAGAATTGAAGCTGGTAGAAGTTAAAAATTTCTTGAGAAACTAACCCTCTCGAGTTTTTATCATATTTGATTCAAGCTTTGACTCCAGACTCCTAACCTGGTTTAGACCCACAGTCTTTGGTTAAAACCCTTGCTGTCATGATGATCATCATCCTCATCATCGCCATCTCCATCATTCACACCAGCCAAAAACATGTCATTATCACCATGAATGCTGGGTTCATCATTGATATCTGATTCGTGGTTAGCCTCGAGAGAATGATGTGTGTTCCAATCAGGAGGGAAGGTCTTCTGCAAGGTCTGTGTAAGCTCTCCACCTATTCTTTCAATCTTGCGTAAACACTTGGACCAGTAAACTGCAGTCCCCATATCTACAGTCAACTCAAACTCTATCATCTCTCTACAAATGGACAGTATCCCCGAGTAAATGTATGCTTCAGCAACAGTAGCCCTTGACAGCAATGATGTCATTAAGCAATGGTACACAGCTTTATCAGGCTTTAATCCGGCCAACTTCAACTCTTCGAAGCAGCTCAAAGCCTTTTCTGGAAGAGAAGCATTTGCCCACCCATGAATCAACGTGGTGTAGGTTTTCACATTTGGCTTCACCCCTGCAGCTTCCATTTCTTCCATTGTTTTTGTTGCTCTCTGGAAAATATGGATTATTCAAATCATATGACGAATGCCATGGAAAAAAAAAACTCATCCTATTATGCATTAAAAGGAAAAGATGCACCAACTTAAAAGAAAAGGATGCACTAACTTATAATGCCTTCGAGTAAACTGAAACAAAACTTCCGATGACAAGTATTTTACACATATTGCCGTCAAAATTGTTCTGATAACTAGAAATAAAAAAAATCCATCCTATAATCCATCATACCCAAGTAAGAAATGAAGCACTGATTTGCTGAATAAACACCTAAAGAAAAAAAGATGAAATTATTTTCACCTGCAGATGAAATCCTATGAACTCATGTTAATCAGGTTCTCTGTGCAAGAGCTACAGAAATTTAGAATGAAATGCTTGTTATCACCATTCAAGTTCAGAATGCATTCAGTGTGCTCTTTACTAGCTGTGTAAAAAACAAACTGACTAATGACTGATCAGCAAAGCATACCAGCATATCTCCAGCCTTGCAACAAGCATTTATAAAAGATGTATAGGTATGAATATCAGGTTGAACCCCTTCTTGATTCATTTGCTGCATAAGGTCAGCAGCCTCCCAAATATCACCTCTTCGAGCCCATCTACATCAGGAAAATAATTGAATCAAGTTATTGGAAACAGATGTGGACAACATATCTGACCGGAAGAAATAGGGGGAGATTAGAGGAGTTTCTGAGAATACATTAATTGCAATGATATTAAAGAGGTTAGAAGTCTTCTCAGAACACAAATTTTAGAGTAATAGACAATAATTCCTACCCATCAATTAATATGTTATAGACAAAGGTGTTTCTTGGAATCTTTTGAGCATTCATTTCTCGAGTAACTGCTAAAGCACTTTGCATCCTGCCTGACTTGCAACACGCCTTGAGCAGTGCCTCGTATGTAAATACATCAAGCTGTAGTCCTTCATTTCTCATTTTGGTAAAATACTCGAAGGCCTTTCCAGTATCACCTAATGCTGCATAACCATGCATGATTGTCGTGTATGTGTGTTCATCTGGACTTACACCTGCCAGTGCCATCTCATCCAATATTTCAACAGCCTTCTCCATCTACAAGATACACAAGATAAATATAGTTGTGTCAAACAAGAAGAGAGAACATTACTGAATATAGGCTTCCAGAGAAGACAACATTCACCAAAGGATAAACATAATTCAATTTTCAAAACTGCTGATATTATTCCACATATACCAAAATGGAACTTCACTAAGCATCTCAAGAAGTGACTTAAGTCGATCAAATAACTGAGGGATATGATGGGAACAATGGTTCAGAAAACTGGAAGAGAGGTTCAAATTTTTCAACCAAATATATGGGGGTGTAAGAGTCTTAATAACTCCCATAAATAGATATAGTAAATTACTCATCACAATGTTGTTCATGCAAGCAGACTTTCGAGATTTTCTATGTACCCTGAAGGTGAAGGACACATATTTAGGAAGTCTTTCAGACACTTCAGCAATGCTATAGACAACTACTCCTTTCCTAACAAATCCAACAACGTTGAAAAAAGTCCATGCTAAATTAGTTATACAGCACACAACATGACATCAACAAAAAAGTCCTTTTCACAACCTGGTCTATTTGTCAAAGTTGGAATCTGGTCTGACCAGGTTCCAACACTACATTACATCATATGCATAGTTTACCTTGCGCTTCTCAACAAGGCCAAGAACCAAAGCATTGAAGGTATGCACAGTTGGGATGCACCCACTCCGCCTCATCATATCAAAAATTTCTAGGGCCCTCCTCATTTCTCCAGCTCTTGCAAATCCATGTATAATGGGCATAAATGTGCGTGATGTAGGCCTACATCTTTCCTTCTGCATTTCCTTCACCATATGGATGGCACGATCCATATTTCCCATTCCACAGAAAGCTTTGATAATGTTATTATAGAGGACAACATCAGGTTTCAAACCATCTTTGATAACATCTTCGAAAACTGCAAATGCATTGGTCCAATCTTTTAACTTCAAGAACCCGTTGATCAACATGGAATATGTCTTCATGTTATGCTTTATGCCAACAGATTTCATCATTTTGCTAACCTCCAGGGCTTTAGAAACTTTACCAATCTGAAAAGAAGGTTTGGATATGATGTTTGATCATCAATTAAACAGAAGACTAGAGATACCAACTTAACTACAAAGCATGAGTGAGGAGCAACTATACATGCAACAAAATACAGAACTCGAACAGCAATATTCAATGAATAATATTGAAGAAGACACACTGTACTTTCATAAAGCACAAAGATTAAGAAAGTTTGAACAGCGGAGCACAACAAAACATGAATGGTCCAAATCCTCAACTAAGAAAACTCTGCTAGCGTCCCTCTTCTAAAATTCTCAACCTTCTCTCAATCTTTCTGAACCTCAAATTAGCTTGCAGGAAGGACACCTGACGTCAAACTTTCAGAAGATTCCAATTCAATTGAACTCGATTGCACCCTTAGCACTAAAGTCATAAGCCGTCACAACACACAAATTCCCCTGCATCCTCCTTCATGATTGCTCTTCTAGTATTTTCAAAAAAGAAAAATTATGTTGCTGGAAGACCACCTGATGCCCAACTCTATGAGAGCATTTAGACATTCAAATGGACTGGATCCCAGCTTTCTTAGCACTGAATCCATAAGCTCTGTCAACAAACAAATTCACCTGTAATCCTCCAACATGATCACCTTTCCAGTCCACTCAGAAAACTGTCTCCATGTCCCACTCTTTCAGGACACAACTCCAAGAGAAGGTGAAAACAAATGAATGCAGGCATCTAAAAGATCTCTTTTATAACTTACCACAGCTTTTTACTTTTCATGCACTCAAATATCTGAGTTCATTCTTCCAATTTATGTTTTTTATATTATCCTTTGTGCAATGAATTATAAATCAATTTGATTTGAGCAATGACATACTTAGCTCCACAAGTTTTGTCCAGAATGTTTAAATGGTACTATCTTGAGTTAGGGCTGCCCTTTCCTTAAATTCCAAGCATTTTGGTGTCAGATTGCTTCACTAGGCTCGTGTGCAAGGGAGCTTCAAAATAGAATAAAGATGCAAAAATTTTAGAGCAAAAAGGTGAAATGACAAAAGGCTTACCTTGGTGTACATATTGATGAGACATCCATAGGTGATCACTGAAGGAGCAAATCCACATTCCTACAGCATGCATATAGCAATTTAGTATGATGGGACTATAAATAAGATATGAATTATACCACAATTCATGTAAATTCTTCATGGCAGAGTATTAAAGGCAAAGGTGAAGCTTTGCAATTACATGTTATCAAACATTATTTAAACATCAACCACTGATCAGGCATTAACCCTATATGGATTTTGCTACTTCCTGGATTGTGTCCTCTGGCACCTTTACTTGACACACACACACACACACACAATTAAAGTAGTCTTCAACAAGGTATTTTGCCAGAAATTTGACCTAAGTTCAATTTCTTGCTTCAATAAGTAGTCAACAGAATCTTAAAAGTTGACACACTCCTTTGCGATTTCCTTAGGTCAGTCCATACAAGCATACATGCACATGTATGTACACATATCTAAACATTTGTGAAGTGTTCCATATTCTCACCAATCAAACCATGGAACAAAGGAAGACTTGATGCTTTACTTTCACAAAAATGTTTTTCTACTATCATTTATTTGTTGCTCTCTTGGTAACAAAGTTCACATCTTATTAAACCTTTCACGTGCATCTTAAAGACACTTATAAAGGAGAGCCCATTGAAGAATTTGCACGATATGTAACATGGCAAACAAAACTTGATCAGAAAACATTAGGCCCGATGCAGACTATAAATTTTAGATTATTCAACTTTTGAAAGCATGAATCATGAAACAAATTGCTTATTAAGTTATACACAAGCTAGATTTATCTGAAAATTATAGAATTTTTTACATATAGAGGTGCTTAACAACTAGATATTAGATTCTTTCTAAGAAGTTTTTTTGACACTTTTTACATGAAACAGTTGCAAAACTTGACAATTATGCTTTACGGATCAATGAAGCTAAAAGACACAGAACATATCCCCAACGCAAATAAAACTTACAAAACTGAAGCACACAAGTAATCACTTCACAGGATAAACTCTATGACATCATCATCTTGTTACCTTAAGCCTTTTGAATACAATAAGACATTTTTCTTCATTTCCAATCATAGTGTAACCATCCATCATGGTATGATATATGTCAAGAGGAGCATCTATACCTTCTTCTTCCATCTCTCTCACCAGAGCTTCAGCTCGATCCATATTGCATGCCTGACTGTAATTAATAGATGAGGAGTGAAGCTATTGTGAATTTATGTAAGCACCTCATAAACTTGGAAAAGATTTTAACAGAGAGTGTAAAGTATAATGTGTAGACAAAAGATGGCAGATACAAATTTTAGCATGCAACCTAGTTCAATAAGCATATCCTCCAAAGATCCATTCAACACATACCAAAGGCCTTTGCCCACAAATGATGCAACTGACAAGGGTCCTTATATGGTCTTAACCTTCAATAATTTAATAAAGTTGGCACCCCAAAGACTTGGACCCCAATAATTGCACTTGGGAGTGGGAGACTTGACAAATTCACCAACAATAGCCCTAAAATAATTACTGGTTACATGAGTACATACATATAGAGTACAAGTAGACTTGAAAAGGTAGCACATATGTATTTGACCTCATATTTATAGCCATGGAACTCGTCAGCATATTGAAGCAATCCATATTTATAAGTATAAATATAACAATAAGAAAATTAACATAGACTTGAATTCGAAACTTAATACTGACCAATAAGCGTATATAATGTTCCCATAAATGTATGCATTCAAATTCGTATGCCTCTCTTTGGCCTTCTTAAACCAGCAATCTGCAGCTCTTCAAAATCAACTTTTAAGTTATTATTAGCACAGAGAGGAACTTCTGAAACAAAAACCAAAGTTGCAATGTTTTGCAATATAGAAAGTAAGGACAGGAATGAGTTACAATGCTGAAGTTTAAAGCATATGTCATCAAAGCTTTTACATGTTGATCAAGTCATAAAAAACTACAAATAATTTAGTTCAAAGAATAAACCACTACGTGAATGAGAAATAAAAACACAAAAAAAACAAAAGCTTAAAAACAAGTTGGGAAAAAAAAAAAAAAGAGGCTTCAGAAATGGCAGATATATTACTCTGGCATATACAAGGATACTTTCCAAGAGCAAAGTTAATGAAACAGATACATTCTTCAAGAAAAAAGGTACTAAAGGTAATATTTACTTACTCAGCATTGCCGAATTTGGCAAATCCTCCGACAACTATGCTATAAGTCACCAGACTCATTTCAATGCCCTCTTCATTCATTTTCCTAACACAAGACAGTGCTTCTTCCATGTCTCTACCAACTGCATAAGCGTGAATAAGGCTGCATGAAATAAATAACTTTAATGCCAAAAGAAGAAAATTAAAATACATAACTATTACCCTCAAAAACTATGAGGAACCAAGTTCCTGTTAATTGAACATAGATTACACTTGGGAAGCAGCCTTCAACAGACATTGCCAATTTACCAGAAAAATGAATAACAACGTGAATAAAGAATAAACACATAAATAATATACAATATTCAAAGCTGAAAGTCCTACAATCTTGTTTGAATAACTCAAGAGTGAAATCTTTCTCAGAAGGTTTGCTTCCTAAAATATAATTTGCATCCAGACACATTGTTCACATAACATGTATGCATCCAATACAATTTGGATGGATGACCAGTATTTCAACAGATGAAGAAGCTCATGAAGAAGTTAATTCAACTTAAATCACACAGAAGCAATACTAAAGATGTTTTATCAGAAATTTTACCTCGTATAGACATGTGAGCTGGGATCTATTCCCCTTGCTCGCATGCTCTCAAAAGTTTGTCGTGCACGATGCATATCCCCTCGCCTTGCATAGTACCCCACCATTAATCCAAACTCCCTTCTAGAAGGCTAATAAAATGATGTGAAAAAAGAGGAAACAAACATTATAAATGACCAAGTAAAAGCTATTATAACTTTCTTAAATATAAAAGGTCACGCATGATATGATTATGCAGCATTTTCCATCATTATAGAAGTCAAATGCATTATGAATTAAGCCATTGAGCATAAATCATTCCCTTAAAAGTTAATGTTTCTCAACTGAGACCCTGGTTACTATAATCTGCACAAGTCATGGTTATAAATGTGATGTCAAGCAAAGAATAATCAGGGAATCCATCGCTTCCTACTCTTTGAAGACATAATTCTTATAGGTCACACATTTTATCTGCTTAATCAACTTTTTTTAAAAAAATACAAGTCTAACAAGAAGAATGTCTGGCACCTTTTACCTTCTTAATCCTTTCGAAAGCACTAACAACTGCCTGCCAATTCTCCGGTTGCGTGTCTAAAACCTTCCGAAAAGCCTTTGTAGACCCTTCTCTTTCTTCATGCCATTTAGACCTATAATCTTTTCCATCCTCTCCATAAACCCAATTCTTTCTCTCCTCTGCTTTCGCTTTCAATCTTCTCCCATCATCCAATTTCACAGTCAAAACCCTCCCATGAAACTCCATTCCATCAAATTCCTCAGCTTTCATTGCAGACTTCCCTGCTTTTGGACCATCATAGATAATAAACCCAAACCCCGCATTCCTTTCAGTCTCATTATGACTCTGGATCAAAATTACATTCTTTATAGGCCCGAATTGACTGAAGAATTCAGAAAGTTCATGTTTTTTTATCCAGTTTGGTAAATTTCCTATAAAGATCTTCCCATTTTGGTAGAATTCAATTCTGGGGGCTTCATTTTCTATCTTTTGAGTCTTTTCTTGGGTTTCAGCTTCTGGGGTTTGAAGTATTTCAAGCGGCGGCGGCGGTGGTGGTGGAGGAGGAGGGGGCGAGAGTTTGCTGGAGAGGCGGAGTTTGGTGGAGAGAGAAAGAGGGTTGGTGGTGGTGGTGGTGGTGCTTGTTACTGAGGGTTTGGAGGGGTTGAGGAGGGTTTTGAGAGGGTTCTTGGGAAATTTAGGGGTGGTTGGGGTTGGGGTGGAGCTGGTGGAGGGTGTTGGAGTGAGTGATTTGGGACGGCGAATAGAGGAAGAATTGGTGGGTTCTGGTGGTGGTGGAGGTGTTGGTTTGAGGGAGAAAGAAATGGTTGTGGTGGCGATGGAGGAGAAGGGAGTGGGAGAATGAGGGAAGCGTGGGGTGGTGGAGAGTGGCGAAATATCCATTATCTGTTTACTGTTGAGACTGAGGAAATGGTGGTAGTTTTTGAAACTTTGGGTACTTCTTCTCTTTATATGCGCTTAGGGTAAGTATTCTAGAAATAGGCCTGTACATGGGCTAGAAACTTTTAAAAAAATATATAGAATATAATATAGTATTTAATTATTTTTCCAGATAAAAAAAAATATTTAATTACGGTTTTAAGATAGAATAAAGATCTAGACACTCTCTTCACTATTTTCGCCTAAACAGTGCCTAAAAAACTGGTTTGGTATGGCGCATGGAGTTCATTGACTGGAAACTTGCCTTGGCAACATTTCACCTAATGGAAGTGCTCAATTCTTAGTGGAGCATTGTCGGTGTAGCATACACCTTTAACCTTTAGACGACTCACTCGTGATAAAATATAGGGGATGAATCAAAGCCTTGGGCACTGCACATTGCAAGCATCCACCCACTGGTATTAGGAATTCTTGCTCATGAAAAGACAAATCATTCTGCAGCGGCACAAGCTTGTATTGAACAATAGCATGCGAGTCACCATTTAACATGGGGGGTTCTGCAGCTTGCTTCATGAAGCCCAGGGAAGAACAAATCACACTTTCTCCCGAGTAATGATGCCTAATAAAATTGAAATGCAAGGTGTTCACATACTTGAGCACATGACAAAAATGGCATTATAAGACGCGTTTAAATCAACTAAAAATATCATTCTTTAACAGCAAAATCAACTAAATCTCCAGTTTTTAACAATCAAGTACCAATTCCCACTGAGGGTAATATCCATAACAGACACTGAAAGCGAGCACTAAAAAAAGACAAGACAAGATATTTAGAGTTCTTGCACTCGAACATCCTATGGAGGTTAATTTAACTCAAGAACCTCCTAGCACCACCTCCTCTACCGAATCCCTGAGTGGGAAGCATAGGCTGAGGCTCAACTTCAACAAGCCCAGGAACATCTGACATCCCAAGAGCAGCAAGCATGTCAATGGTCTCTTTGTCAACCTTAATCTCATGGATCTTAATGGCAGACTCCTCAGGCACGAAATCCATGCGACGCTCACGCTCTTCCTCTTGTAGTTTCAGTGAGATGCCACGAACTGGTCCCTTCTGAATACGCTTCATTAGATGGGTAGAGAACCCAGCAATCTTGTTGCGGAGACGCTTCGAGGGGATGATAGCAACCTCTTCCAAAATCTTCTTGTTGGTGTGGAAATCCAAGGTCATTTTAGAGTAGTACCTCTCAATGACCTGGCGTGAAGACTTCTTCACTGTCTTGGTACGAACACGACCCATCTTAGCTAATAAGCTGCTGCTGCTGCTGCAAAGAGAAGAGTAACTGAAACTGTTATGGTGATTGTCATTTCCTTTCAAGGAAACATAAAAGCAAAAGATGAGAAACTACATTTTTTAATGATCTAAAGACAAAACACCATTAACTCTAAGTTCACACATGATGACATGACATCCAAAATGCAATGGAGCTACAAGAGGACTGCTTGAATTGTCAATGCTATAATCTTAAATTCAAATAATTCATTGAGGAGAGGAGCTCCACAAAAGCTCCTCAAAGACCATGAATAACAAAATAAAACATATTCTATTCAAATTATGGGGCATGTCAGATAAAACATCCTGTTTTCCAGTTTCAAAAGAGCTGGAAACCCACAGTGATACCGTGTTGATAGTGGTCGGAACTATTCTAACCAAAAAAAGGGAAATGGGAAATAAAATCCACAACAAGTGTAAACTGAACATCAAATTACAGACAATAAATCAAACTTCAAAAGCTTCCCACCATCAAAACAAGAATAATTTTCAAGAAAAAAATCTTAAGTCCTAGGATTCTTTATTCATTCAAATGAGTAAGGTAATCAATAAAACTTGTTCCAGATCTCATACTTTCTCAGCAAACAAATCAATTACTAAAAACACTTCTTCAGCAAAAAGTAATATTAAGAACAGTTTTGCAGTCCCATTACTAAGAAAGTAAATATCCAAAGCATAAAAAGAAACCCGAAAACAATACCTTTATCCCACATTGTCTTAGCAACCAAACAGATCAAACACACACAAAAGCAACAAAAACCATATTATTTTTTTCAAAAAATTGATTAACTAAACAGATATCCCACAAACTAAAACACACTGAAGGTTTCTCTCTCTCTCACGAGATATAGTTGGTGGCTAAGGAAACACGAAGCAAGAAAGAAGTGAAAGTTACCTTCAAGATGCAAGGAGAGCCCCGATGACGAATACCGAGGTACTGCTGCGGCGTTATGGGAGGGAGGAAGAGAGTCTTCTTCAGGTATATAAGCAGTCTAGGGTTTGCGCCTGCCAGCCACTATTTTGTTAACAACTTAACGGGCCGTTCTACTGGGTCCATGTTTAGGTGTATGAAATAGAAGGCCCATTACGTTTTTTGGGCGGGGGAATAAGAAGCCCACTACGTTTTTCCTTTTCTTCAATCGTTATTTTGTTTTTTTTTCCTTTACAATTTTTGTTTTAATAGAATCAATCTTTTGACGAGGTGAGTGAAATTTTTGTTAATGGATATGGATAAAACAGGTGCAGATCATGTTATTAAACCTCGTCTTGCCAAATCTTTCTAGTAGATTAATACGGTAATTTATTAATATAAAATCTAGTTAGAAATGTAAGTTTATCACAAGTTTCAAGTCACATGATTTGATTTTAAAAAAAAATAATATCTTTTTATTTTTTTTATCTTGAAATTATATAATTTTGAATTGATCAAAGTCAAGTTAGATTCAAATTAATAAATTTGATGCAAATTAACCCTAAAAAAGAGAGAGATTTAGCTTGTTAAGCTAAGGTGAAACCAATTGTTGGCCCTTAAAATTTTTGTTTCCGTATTTAAAGGCATCTACAGGTATAATATAAATAAAGTTACAGAGTTTTGTATTATTAAAGTAATGTTTAGTTACTGTTTTAATGTCGAAAAACAAATATAAACTTATTTAGTTGAAGAGAAGAAAACATAAAAATAAATTTATCTATATAATAATTTTAGAATGAATTTCTATAATTTTTTTAAAAATTCAGAAAATGTCTTCAAAAACAATTTTTATTTTTATTATTTGTCTTTTTTGTCCCGACACAGTAATAAAACACAACCTAGCAATCTAGTGGACAAATTTATTACCTTTTTGGTGCATTAATATTACATTTTATAAAATTAAAAGATTAGCTTTTATTTGCATGTCACTAAAATATAATTTAGTAATTCTAGAAACAAGCTTCATAAAAGAATGGCAATCCCGAATGCAAGAGCTAGCTTCTGGACGTGGTGGCTCAGAAGTTCTTGCTTTCAGCTATCTTAGAGATCATGAAGGTCAAAGTCGGTCTCAGCTTTATTAACTAATTTAGTCATCTCTTCTAGCAAGTTATTCAACTCTAAATATATATCAGTTATTCTAGGATGGGTTCTCTCGCCAGCCATAAAAGTGTGAACTTTGTCCTTAATTTCGATCCAACTCTTGCCCCTCTCCTTCAAGATCTCACTCCCCTTGAGGGACTTCCTTGCTTTTGCAGCTTCCTCCCACTTTTTACTAGCAGCGTATGTGTTTGCCAGTAGAACATAGTTTCCTCCACGGTCAGGTTCCATCTCGAACAAGTTCTTAGCTGCAATCTCAGCTAATTCAAGATTCCCATGAATCCTGCAAGAGGCCAAAAGTGATCCCCACATTGAAGCAGTAGCAGCAAATGGCATTTTCGTCATCAACTCATGAGCTTCATGAACCAGTCCTCCCCTGCCAAGAATATCAACCATGCATGAATAATGAAGGACATTTGGTGACACGTTGTGCTCTCTTGTCATAAGGTCGAAATAGCTTCGTCCCTTGTCCACCAAACCTACATGAACACATGCGGATAATACTGCAACATAAGCCACTTCATCCGGTTGCATACCCGTCTGCTGCATTTCCTCGAATAAGTTCATCACTTCCGAAGAGCAAGCATGTTTAGCAAACCCGGAAATTATAGCATTCCACAAGACAACATTCTTTTTCTCTATATTACAAAACAAAACATAAGCCTCTTCTATGCTACCACATTTGGCATACATGTCTACAAGAGCGGAAGCAACAAAATTATTCGGACCAAAACCAGTTCTACAAACAATAGCATGCACCTGCCTCCCTTCAATCAAAGCTGCCAACCCTGCACAAGCCCTAATAACGGATGATATCATAAACTGATTATTTTCAAGCCCCATTTCCTTCCCTCTAGCAAACAACACCAAGCCCTCTTCATAAAGTTCATTTTGCACAAACCCTGCCACTATTGAACTCCACGTAACATCATTCCTCTCAGGCATCCCTTCAAAAACACAACTTGCATCTTCAATCGACCCACATTTTGCATAAACATCAATCAATGCAGTACCCACAAAAACATCAGCATCCACCACAGCCTTGATAGCAAAGGCATGCAACTGCCTACAGAAAAAGACGTCACCTTTAGCAGCACAAGCACAAACAACACTAGAAACCGTGAATTCGCTGCATGGGCTTCCTTCTCTTTGCATTTCCAAGAAAATGTCGATAGCCTTTTCCTCCTCTCCATTCTGTACACAAGTACCGATCATTATATTCCATGAAACCATACTTCTCTCAGGTATTTCATCAAACACCTTACAAGCACGACGAATTAGACCACATTTCGAGTACATATTCATCAACATATTTGATGTTAAGGTATCTGTTTCTAACCCCAATCGAATCACTTGTCCATGGCAGGCCTTCCCTGTAATGGGTTCTCGATTTTTTGCACAGAATTGTAGTAAAGAATGCAACTTTAATACTTTGGTGGCGTCAAAGAAAAAGTCTTGTTGAGTTATAATTTCAGGTTTTTTGGTAGCGTTACCTAAGGAACAGAAGTGTTTACGGTAAACAATAAAATTTTCACTGAATCTCTTCTTGTTGCAAAAGATCCTAAATGTATTCATGTCCTAGCGAAGGATGTTTGTTCAGTAATTCATTTCTTTAATGGGGACAGACTTGTTTTCTCTGGTCTTGGCAAGGAAAGGCAAATAGTGCTTGAGTAGGCTTAAAGGCCTTTTAAAATGTGCTTCCATTAAGGCCGCGTTGCCTTAAAATTTAATTTTTTTTTATTTTGATTAAAAATTATTTTTTAGATATAATTTTATATCGCTTTAATGTGTTAATTTTAAAAATAAAAAAATATTATTTGGATACATTTCCCAGCAAAAAATTATTTGAACTGCAACCGTTACCACAATTTCAAACAAGCCTTGAATCTAACGAGTCTTGTGATGTCATTGACCATAATTATTGGACTCGATCAGGACCCGGTTAGAGAAGCTGGATTTTGAGTTATATGAGTTGACTCGAGTCAACTCGGAAAAATTAAAAATATATATTAAAAATTTTAATATTTCATATAAAAAAATAAAAATATTATTCTATTATTTATATAACAAACTTTAAAAAGTGTTAATAACCAACTAAAAAATATAAAAAAAAAACGAGTCTTTTGCTAGGTGAAAAAACATATTTGAAAAAAAAAGGTTTCAATCGGGTTTTGCTGGGTCGCCCGGGTCATTGGTCAACCCGGTGGGTCAACTAGGTTTTACCTGGGTTTTTTTATTCTGGTCTTTCATCTTACTTGGACCGGTCCAGCCACCAGATCGAACGGGTCCCGGGTCGACCAGCCAGGTCGATTCGGGTTTAATAACTATGTCCTTGATTGTTATACTCGACCTGATCCTACTATTTAATTTAAAAAATTGAAGATTTAAATTTTAATTTAAGCTATATTTCTAATTAAATTATGTAAGATATTAACTCGATAAAATCCAATTAATCTAGTTAGGATTTTAATAATTTAGTTGACTGAACATTTAAATCTGGTTGGATCAATACAAAAAAAATTATATATTATAGTTTTAATAATAACAGCCTATTCAAACTGACTCACTGGTTTATAAAAATTGATTTGATAACTCAGTATTTTTTTTTCCAGTCACGGATTAATAGCTATGCTAAAATCTCAATATTTTTGGGCACAAATATTTTTTTTTTTTAAATAGCGTTTCTATTGTGATGGACAATTATGATATGCAGGAATATTTAAAAATATGGTTAATGTTACTTTTCAAACTTCTTTTTATTTTAAGATTTATTAAAATAATATATATTTTTTATTTTTAAAAAATTATTTTCAATTTCGATTTAAAAATTAATAATAATAATTTTTATCAAAAACATAATTTAAAAAGGGTGAAATCAAGAATTTCTTTCTCAGAGAAAGAAAGTAGATGAAATAATGTGTGAAAAGAATCTCGTTGACATGGAATTGCATGTCATTGTAGGTAGCAAGTTGATGTTAGCTGGTTCAAAAAGCTCCCCATGATGATGATGGAGACTGTGACATGAGTGAGGACAGACCCAGATTGTCATCCTCCTGGCTTGTAAAATCAAGCAGGAGAGGTACAAAAGAAGGCAAAAATCTGCAGATTCACAAAGGCACAAATCTTGTGGACCCTCGTGTTCTTACACTGAAAATTACATGACCAAGACTCTCACCAGCTTTAATTTTTCAACTCCCCACTTACAAAAATCATCAGCTCAGCTGCTTTATCTTCTGGAAGGGGATGTCTTTTCAGAGAATCATCACCGTAATCTAAACTGAAAGTCACTAGCAAGCGGCCAAATAAGAGATATTCCAGCCAGCCCCATCATATATCCTCGCCTCATCATCTCTTTCCCGTGCCTTGCTTTACTGAGCTGTGCCTTTCATACTACCAGTTTGCGGTGGCAGGTATCTCGTGATTTTTGTGTGGCTGGGACAGTGATAACACCACAATGCTTTGGGAAAAGTGTGGTCAGGTTTTGCTAGGTTTTTTCCCTTTGGATTTTATTTATTAAAAAAAACAATAAATATAGCATCTTGATTGAGTCCCCTGAAAATTGATTTTTCCAATTAAATCCCCCATGTGATTAGACATAATCCCTGTAACACCCCTACCATGATACCATCCAATCATTTACGTCCCAAATTTTACATGGATTCGGGATAGTTGGGTAACGTCCCCAATTAGATGAAGGACTCGATTGTGAATTTTTTTTGTTGGGGTAGTCAGCTGAAAATGGTGTGATGGGTGGGCATATTCATCTTCTCTTGTAGTTCAAAGGTCTGTGGAGATAATATAAGCAACGCATCGTTCTTTATCTTCATGGCAAGATCTATTGACATGGCATGAGCTTGAGAAATATATTTTATCTTTTACAATATAGTATTGTTTTCAAGGATCTGTTCTATTTTCTGGAAAAAGAGAGAGAGAGAGGCTGAATCTGTGCATAAAGTAAAAGAATATGAGCACTACAACATCACTTGAATTATTTTTGGATTGGTCTTCTCATTTCCCTTTTCACCTTTTATCTGCATAGAATCCATTTAGTGGAAACCACCATTTGCTACCCACTTCTCGTTGGAGGCATCCTCTGCCCTAGTTTTTCAAGATGCTCATGGAGCATAAATCTTATCCGATATTGACCAAAAACATTCTGAAGAGAAAATCAGATTTTGTAATTAGTCAAACCATCTCACCATGTACTTGCGAGTTATTAAACTTGATTCGGGGTTTGACTTGGTATAAAACTTGGATCACGGGTTAGAAGGGTTAACACAAGTTAACATGGATTAACATATATATATATATATATATAAAATTACGTAGTCTTTTTATTGAATCTTAACAAGTTAACTAGGTTAATCCAAGTTTTTTTTATGGAGAAATCAAAGCTAGACGAGACAAGATTGATAAACTTTTTCGTTACAGTACAGGTCAAGTATATATGGAGGAGGGTTAGAGGAGAATCAGAACAGAATTTTACCCTTATTAAGAACAGAAGGACAACGTCATTCTTCTCACTTTAAATTTCTAGGGTAAGAATTCTGAAGCATGGTTTATTAAAGGCACGGTGATGGGATAACAGGTCTGAGTGTAGTAGTTCGTAAGACGCCGATGGAGGCCCCTGTTTCTCTCCCAGTGGACACGGTGAGGTCCAAAACTTTGTGAATGAACATGAGGAAACAGGTGCAAATTGACCCCTGCACTAGACAAAAAAGATTCAATTAGGATATGGAAGTTAAACGGAACCAGTGGTTGGCCCATGATTCTTTGTTTCCATGTCTATTTTGTCACAAGGCATGGCCTTCTGCTCTTGCTGGATGATTTTCTTCTTTTTTTTACAATTAATAATTCATAGCTTTTGGGTAGTGTTTTGTAAAAGAATTGACAAATATATAAAAGATAAAAATCTTATTTGACCGCAGAGATAGGGATATACAAAATATACATATCTTAAAAAGATATCTACCTGAATTCTTGTCATTCTAAGACCGAATATACAAGAAAACATATCATACATCTCTATTGACTTTATTTTTATATTTCGAGATAATAACTAAACAATATCTTGATGTGTGTGTATATATATATAACTTATTCTAAATTCCTTAAATTCGGTGGTTGTAATAATAAAAAGTCATCATCAAAAAGCATTAGTGGAAGAATATCAAGAGTATTTTATTTATGAATTTAACGCTTATCTCATTAATCTTGTGGATCCTGAAATTAACAATCACGTAAGCATTCAGTGACTATGAAAAGACTCAAACTCATGATCATTAAAAATCAAACTTAAGATCTGACCGGTTAAGCTACCCCTCGTGTTAATCTAACTTGTATCTTTTTTTTTTTAGTTTAACGTGGGTGTCCGGGCCAGCTTGCACGCATCTCGACTAACTTGTATCTTAATTGCATGGATTATTGTCATAGTCAAAAGAAAGTGGAAATGAACTTCATGATGAGGCAAGACCACTCCACTCGTATGGACCTTGCAATCGACATGATTTGC
>Ga0307517_10003851_pt1 | contig 23267 bp, 22 predicted proteins | sample 23_EM_MG_FD_194515 | JGI IMG/M metagenome (GOLD analysis project Ga0307517, IMG submission 194515) | Populus trichocarpa ectomycorrhiza microbial communities from riparian zone in the Pacific Northwest, United States - 23_EM | ecosystem: Host-associated > Plants > Roots > Unclassified | place...
CCTCGCTCCTCCATCAGCGGTGGATAATCGCGCACGATTCCCTGGTTGACCAGGTGGTTCAACTTTCCCAAGCGAGTGGAGTGTCAGAGGGGTCAGGTGCCAAGCTTCAAGAGCCGAAACGAGGACGTTACCGGAAACAGATACTTGGATTCCCCAATGCGATCAAGATATCTCCGGCAAAATGTAAGCGTACTAAACTCTTTACTGATCGTTTTCAAAAGCCCCTTTGCGGTGATTAGCCTGGCGAAAATTTTCAGCGATGAAAAAAAAAAAAAAAGGTCTACGTAAAGCAAAACAGGCCTCAGTTTTGATCAACAAGACTCACCTAAGAGGTAAGTTCGGGGCATCGATCGCCTTTGCATAATGCGAACATTCTCCCTATTGCGCGGATGAATCTCACATAGAACGGCAAACGAAATGCATGCACAAACATGTGCAAATGCAAGTCCGCGGCCAGTAGACCCGAACGTCTCGATTGCAAAGTATTCCCCCTCTTCCATCTTTGTCGAATCATCGTTCCTCACCAGAAGTAGTGATTTACCCCCGTGTATCCGGTACGGCTTGATTGAATGCCCACTAAAGTTTTCAATCGGCCTTACTGGAGATGAAATCGATAATCAGTAATCGGTCATGTGGGGTAGCGGATTATCAGGATCCTACCGGGGATCACCCTTCCATCCACCTCTACCTCGTACGATTCAATCGTTTCTTGAATTACCCCTGCTAACTCTCCCAGGCGGACGTCGATACCAGCCTCCTGGGTAGTCAACGCTCCAGCGATCAACTCAGTATCATACCACGTTGGAACGAGTTAAAAACCCACACGGATGCCTGCGTTCGTCGCGTCCCTGACAGCTTCAAGGAGTTTGTCGTACGTGTGATCCCACGTTAACGTGAATGCGGAATCCAATATCTGTCCTTTGACGTGGATGCCAAAGTCCACCTTGAGCACGTCACCCTGTCTCAACACTGGTAAAAGGGTCGTAAACTTCGATACCGAATTTCAGTTGATGTGTAAGATTTACCAGTAGTGTCTCCGGGATTCGGGCTGTAGTGAGCAGCACAGTCATTGATATTCAAACCAGTTGGAAACCCAATACCGGACTCCAAGCCATTCTCTTCTACAAGCGCCCGTGCGCTTGTCTCGATTTCCTCAGCGATATCCAACAATCTCATACCAGGTTGTATGAATTTCCGCGCGTGCCTACGGACTTGTCTGTGCACTTCGGCAGCCCGGCGAATGTTGTCATACGTGACCTCCGGGTCCTCCATCGCCACCCGCTCGTTGTAGCGCTTCTCCTCAGAGGTGGTGCGCCATGCATTGCTATATAAGCGCAGGGTACCACCAAGTCAGATACCTCTGACCCCCGTATGAACGACCAGTCGTAACTTACTCGTCCCTGTATTCGAGGATTTCCCCCACCGGATATTCTCCGCTTGGGAACAATTTTGATACCCCAATCCGCGGAGGGTCGGACTGTTCTACCTTTTTCTTCTTCGACTTTTTCTTCTTTTTCCGCTTTTTGGCATCCCCTTCCAATCCGAGAGAGTTCTGTAGTCAGATATTGCATGAAGGGCCGTGAATGGTCCCGGAGCATACCGGACGGCAGCGTTGGTCCCACTTCGTCTTCGTCATTTTCTTCATCTTCCAGGGGTAAGCGATCGCTGTTGATCTGCGTTTCGAGGGATTTAGTTTCCACCGTCATGGTTGTCCCGAGATTGTGGTAGCGGTCAACAGAACGGGATTGCTTGCCGCGCGTGGCTCGTAAGCCAACCAGAACGCGGTGAGAGGTAACGTTACGTCATACACCGCAGGAAAATGTAGCGTAAGCATGGGTTACAGTAAGATACAGGTCAATAGTCGTCCCCGCGACTTACAACCTCCTTAACAGTTGGGCGCAGAACGAAGGTGTGTTCCTGTTGACATCGTCGTATCAAGTCCAGCACCTCCTTTGGGCAAATGAACTCACGAATTGTGCTGTCATGACACCTTTCGCCTCACAGAGGGGAGGATAACTCTGAACGATACCCTGGCTGACTAGGTTGTTAAGCTGCGAAGGGTGAGAAATAAGTAGTCGCAAATTTAAGTCATCAGGTCTCACATACCGCAAGAAGGTACTTCGACTCCCCGACACGATCGAGATACCTTCTACAGAATGGCAGGGTGCCGAACTCCTTGTTGATCGTCTTGAGCAAAGACTTGGCAGATGTAAGTCTGTATGTAGATAAGATACCGTCAGATAGATACGACTCGCTGCGATGCCCAGATAAAACCGACCTGAGAGGAACGTGGGGTGCATCGACGACCTTGGCGTAATGTGAACATTCTCCTTGCTCTACAACATGGCCACGTCCCGTTGACCCGAAAGTCTCAATGGCAAAGTATTCGCCCTCTTCCATTTTCGTTTGGTCGTTATTCTTGACCAGCTGTACGGATTTACCACCATGGATTTGGTATCGGTTAATCGAGTGACCGCTCAAGTTTGCGATAGGTTTCACTGGTAACTGTGAAGCAGACCGAAAGCCAGGATATGACTGAAACTCACCAGGCAGGGTCTTCCCTCCGACTTCAACCTCGTAGGACTCCATGGTTTCCTGGATGGCCGCGGCAATATCGCAGAGCCGTACATCGATTCCGGCTTCCTGAGATAGGGCGAGTGATCAGTCAAACCGAAACATGGGCTGTTAGAACTCACCCGAACTCCTGTGTTGGTCGCGGCTTGTACTGCCTCCAGCAGCTTGTCGTATGTGTGGTCCCACGTAAGGGTGAAGGCAGAGTCCAGGATCCTCCCTTTTACATGGACCCCGAAGTCAACCTTGAGTACGTCCCCCTGTTTGAGGACTGTATAATGTTAGGGGACCACGGGCTGAGATTGTAGTGCAGGCTTACTAGTAGTATCACCCCCATTCGGGCTGTAGTGCGCGGCACAGTGGTTCAAGTTGAGTCCAGTCGGGAAACCAACACCACATTCCAGTCCGTTCTCCTCCACGAGAGCTCGTGTGCCATTTTCGATGTACTCGGCGATCTCAATTAAGGACTGCCCTGGCTTGATGAACTTGCGTGCGGCTTGCCGAACCTGTCTGTGGACCTCCGCTGCCCTCCGGATATTGTTGTAGGTGAGTTCTGGATCTTCCATGGCCATCCGCTCATCGTAGCGTTTCTCTTCCGAGGTAGTTCTCCACGAATTACTGTTGGTGCATCGAGGGTAAGATTAGATATGGGGCAGATCGGGATCCTCACTCGTTTGTATACTCGCAGATCTCTCCGGTCGGATATACTCCGCTTGGGAAAAGTTTCGAAAGTCCGACCCTTGGAGGATCAGACTGAGTTGCCTTCTTCTTCTTGGGCTTCTTCTTTTTCTTCTTTTTCTTCGCACCGTCTGCTCGTGAAACCCACAATGAGAGGAGAAATGGCATATGTAGGGACTAAGGTACTCACCCGCTCCGGGAGTTACACCAGGATCTTCTTCCTCCTCGTCCTCATCTTCTTCTTGCGGAAGCACTTCCTTGTTCTCAAACTCTTCGGCTTTTGTTTCCGCCGTCATAGTTGTGGGGACTGCCACAAGGCTTGATCAAATCCGGGATCTCTTCCTCCCCGGGTACGTCACGTGCACTACACTCACCGGAGTTTCCTCCCACCAAGTCCGCCTTCAAGCTTCGGGGTCGGATGGAGCGCGAGCTACGACTCAGGAATCACATTCACGGATTGTTGCTGGACTACTGCCGTGCTCATATCACTGAAGATTATGTGGCCTTCACACAGGATGCCGTGCAAACGGTACCACTCATCTCACTTCGCGTCCATTCATCTTTCGACCTCCCATTTCTGATGTCTGCACATGTCCCAGCTACTATCCGATAGGATCGCACTTGTATCTTTGGATGATCCGAACTCCGTTACCCTCCCCGTCGACCCAATGGATACTTTGCTTCGCGCTTTGGACGCCCCGCTCATCCCGGAAGAGAAGTGGACAACAGACGCGGACGCTCTTGGCCACATACGGAAATCTATGAGCATTGGTTCTATGTCGCTGAGAACCTCGAAGTGCTGGCATGAGACTGATCCCTGTTCGTCGTGTTACATCCTATACAGATCCGTTTAACCGATCTTACTACAGACGAACGGGCGGTGGAAAGCTTTCGCCGCATGTCACCTATCTTATCTAGTCGTGCTCTGAGACAAACCCCGAAGATCGGAGAGTCCGGCGCAACTACCTCACCTGATTCTCTGCGGTCTACGCTCGGCGCATACAACCTGGCTCCGGTTAAAGTTCCTGACATACCCACTCCGTCTCTCCCGACCCTCGAAGAGATACTGTATTCTTATTCATCTATAGCATCTAAAGTCCTGCTCACCGTTGAATAGGGACATACAGTACAAGATTGAACCCGATCTTCATCGTGAAACGGTGTCCCTCATACGTTCTGTTCATGTGGGCACAAAGGCGGTTCCGGATCAGACAAACCCCGCTGTGGAGTTGTTTCTTCGTTCCGAGTCGCCCCCTTTGCCGGTCGCTCAAACCGTAGAGGTTCCTCTGTTTCCTCGAAGTTCCTGGCCGGGATTTACGGATGGTTCGTCTGCGAGTTCAACAAAACTACCACGGAATATGAGTGACTTGCACTGTCTTGCCCCAACAGTGGAGATTGAGGAGGAGGATCTGAGTATGGAGCACATGAAGATCGTGGATGGTTGGAGTACGTACAGGTTCTATCGGTGACTGAGCAGACTAGCTTATCGGCGTCTAAGCGGCTTACCCTCCGATTCCATCCCCTTCGCCGACTCCCTCCCTAGGGCTGGGGGGTACGTCGAGTCAGGTGGATGAATTATTCCCTCCATCTCCCCTTGCGGGGCCAGACGATGAAGTGTCTGTCTTGGAACTAGAGTCCTTGAAAATGGGTAGGTCCGCGCTCTCCCATTCTTCTATTACTAACATGGATCTGCGTTAGGAGAAGTTCAGATACCGAGACGGAGTAGGATTGGCTACATTGATGGAAGTCTATTGTATCGTTCTCAGAGGTATGAAATGTTGGATATCGACAAAGAAACATCGATTTACGTTGCATTATGTAGCCTTGCGTCACTTCTTCCGCAGCATCGTATCTCGCTTGTGGATCTAAAGCCTCATGAGGAAGAGCCCCGACCATCAGAATACTTGGACGACATAACTATTGCGACATCTATGCTTGGTCAGCCACCCTCTAAGTTCGATGCTCGTGATAACGAAGGGGAATCTCTTCCGGATGAGGACAATTTGACAACGGACTTGAAAGCCATATGGTCAAAAGCTGGATGCGACGAATTCGAGATCATATTACAAGATGGGATAGACGAATCAGAGGCGCTGCTGTTTGAGGGTGAGGGGGCTCCAGGAAACGCATCATCCTCGTCCTGAAGATTTTCAGTACCGAGATTGCCTCCTCCTACGGTGCACAAACCCTGGGAACAGCTACCCACAAATCTAGCATCCGTGGTCTCATCCCTCGGGATGGTCAAAGGCGTACGCCCTCTGAATCTCGAGTTGTCCTGGGTGTATGCGATCTTACACACTAATCTGGCGCTGCGGGACTTACGCTCATTTCTCTAAGTCCCTTCAAGTACGGTAACAAGGTCCCTACCAACGAAGAGGTTTCGCGAGTTTCAGAAGACATCCTGGAAGATCTAACAATTCCAATTTTCCAGGACCCGCGCCACAGAGACGAAGTTCGGAGAATACTGAGCGATTTGGTTTCCCCCCCACTGTCAAAACCTGTCTCAGACCTTGCCTTTGTGGAGTACACACACCCAGAAGACTTTGTGGTCGCAGCAATACTCAACAACGAAAGCGCCCGCTCTCACCAGCTTGTCCTGACCCGGGATGAGCGGCATAGAGTATCCAGGACTGGAGCCGACCTTTCTGATTTACTTGTGCCCAATTCTCTCCACAGCCTGGGGGAACCTGCAGGCGATGACACTGGCATGACACCGGACTTTCACGGTGGAGAAACTCTCTTCGAGGAGCTGGAGTTTAGCTCGCAGATCCCACAACGTGACTTTGCCCGGCCAGAGTATCTACCACCTGAAGGCTGTGAGGATGACTACGAAGAACTACTCCCTGCGCCAGCGAAGAGACCACGACTTGGAGACTTTTCACCTGTGGTTGACCCCCGCTTTGAATTTCCCCTAGTATCAGCCGACTCAAACAGGATGCCTCACACTGTTCTCTCGCCCACGGAAGAACCCACCTCCCCGAGGCGAGCAGAACCTCCGAACGACTGTCATTTTCCCCCACCTCCTCTTGCTCCACAAAACACACACGCCCTCCCGGATACCACCTCATGCCCCCGCGTTCCTATCCCACCGAGTATCCCTGATATCGTCCAGCGCTCTGTACCTCCTGGCACCGAACGAGCTACTGCACATACTACAGAGAGGAGACAGGACTTAGCTGAATTTCTGGCCCTTCGTGGCGTACACCCCAGTGTTCCTCCGGCAACAACGGCAGCAGAGACTGCCATAGATGATCCACCGCCCACTGAGGTCCCACAGTCCCCACAACGACTACTGACGGAGATCCCTCCGGGTCTTATTGACAAACACACGATTCAACTCCCTGCGGATAACTCTTTGCCAATATCTCGTCATCAATACCTGGCTTCGCTCGACCTTCTCCAGAAATATGCACTCTGTCGATGTCTATCAGACGGCCCAGCTGCTATAGATCTCATTGAACGCGAGTTCCTCGGCGGCGTAGATCTTATCCTCGACCAAGACACCGCGATCCTGTTTGTCCCTCTTTCTACGGTACCCTCCGAGTGTGAAGGTCTCATCGCCGGAATCTCTGACATCTCCTGGCGATACTCTCACATCTTGGTCATATTCGAAGCCTTTCTCATTTCTCAGGCATTCGGTGATGGGGAAGAGAACCAGATCGTTTCCTTCACTTTCACGGAACCGATTTTAAAGTCGGTGAAGAAACTGAAGAGATCGCTCGCGATCGCTGAGGGTGTGGGGACAAAGGCGGAAGATTGTTCGGCCAGTTGGGCGTTTGCTAAGAATATAGAAGAGGCTGCAAGTCTGGCTAGGGCTTATGGGGATGTGGCAGAAAGTAGGGATAACGTAGGCGGTTTACTTTGGCAAGAACGTTGGTGGTTGGGAGAAAGAGAATCAGAAGATTCACCTCTTTCTGAGTTTCAGGTCCGTCCTCCATGTTCAGTCCAAAAGGCAACCCTCGCCTCATGGTGTGTTCAGGACGAAAGTGAACTCGCAATGGTTGCAGGAATGAATGCCTTTGCGGCATGTCTCATCCTTTCTCAAATGTCATCAGACCAGTTCTTGAGTCTGATGCCCCAAGAAAGGACCGAAAGGTTCGGCCAACTCCTGGGGACTAAGCGTATGGTGCGTTTCCGAAGCTTACTGGCAGCAGCAATTGGCTAACGATAGGATGGAGATCGAACTGAATCGCGCTCTTGAACATTCCGCTGCGGCGCTATCCTCGTCGTTACCCGCTTCCGACCTAAGGGATTCTTCGAGCACACAGCCATAATTCTCCATTCCGTATCGCGTTCGCCTTGCTAAATGTATTTGTGATGTGCTGCGCTGGAGGTATTATTATCTAAAGCATAGAGAGGAAAAAATACAAAAGACGGATAAATCTAGCAATATGACATGCATTCGAGAGCAATTCAATAGATCCTTTGGATCAGCGCTGGGACTTTTCCACTCCCGAGTCTGGAGACACTGGAGGGTAGCGACAGAACTTGTCGGAGATAAATGTGACGGTCCATGTTCCTATAGAAGCTCATCAGCACGAGAGAAATCCATCGCCTCGTAGTATACACACCTTCCAACGAAGAGTAAATGGAGTATTCTTTCGTGGTCACCCCCGTGACGGTGTGTGTCTCAAGGATCTTCGGTGGTTTGTTGCTTTTCTTGGTCTGGAGTTCCGACCTCTGGTATGTGAAGGTGAAGGGTGGTTCTCCGCTGAGGGTGAATAGGATCTCGGCTTGGTCACCTGAGGCGTACTTGAGTGTCCGGGTCTCAGGCTATTTACAGTGAAGCTTACCCTCATGGATATCCTGTAACACTCTCTTCCCGTTGCCAACCTGCGCGGAAGGCATGGGATGAACAGTATAATGAAGGTCTGTCACGGCAGTCTTGCACATCGTTTGCTGGTGGGCCACAGAGGTAATCATGAACTCTCCCGGTTTTTGCAGAGCCAGCGAGAATGGCGAGCTTCTCGCTTGCTGGTTGTGAGATTTACCATTGATACGATAGCTTGAGCGAAACAGGCGGATTAGAACAGCCGAGCCAGGGGTAAGCAAAATTTCAAACGTACCCAACGGTCCAAGGTGGGTTACCCTCAAGCTGAAATTGCGCTGTTTCTCCCTCACAGAAGTGTTCCCTTCGGTCGAATGGTACGATGGCAGCGGTTTCAGCCACATCGATCCAAATTGACCTGTGAAGAGCGTCTGGAGCAGTTTGCTCGCAGCGGGAAGCGTCGCCGACGGAGTCAATGGTCACCAAATAGGGTCCAATGCTGGTGAAGGTGTACTTCGGTAGGTTGACCTTCCAGGACATAGCATCAACCTCGACAGTCGTATGGAAGGTCTCTCCAGCGGCTAAGTTCTTGACCGAAACGGCTATCGCGAACGGCGGTTTTCCTTCCAAAATTATCACCCCATCAGAGCCGGTGAAGTCCCTGGTTACGAAGTTGTCGTTTACGCAGTAAACCAAGCGACTGGGAGATTTGAAGGCAGCGGATGGTCTCATGAGAACATCTTGCTCAAACAACAGTCTGTCCTTTGGTGCGATGATGTGGTCGCGGTGTTTGGCCAATGGGTACGCTGCGTCACCGATCTGTTTGACCTCGTAGTACATCCTTCCAGGCTCCTTCGTGTGGAGCTGGAACCTCGTGTGAGGTTGGATACTGTTGAATGTCGGTTGGTCAAGAAGCTTGATCCCACCAGCACCGTTGTCCCTAGCAATATTATACATGATCTGGAACGGTGGACGACCGGAAAGATCGAGGTCTACGTGACCGAGCGTTCCTTCGCAAATAGGCGGCAAGATATGAGAACCGTTTATTGCGTCGTAATTGGATTCGGTGTCTTGAGATAGACGAGCGAAGGGTCGGGACACCCATTTAACGACGAACTTCGATTCCTCCGGAACGATAGCACCGAAGCATTGTGCATCAGCGACTTCGACGAGCTCGTACGTTCCATCAACATGAACGGCGAGATGGTCATTCGGAGTGACAAGTGTGGCTGAGAGTATTCTGTTTGGAGCCTCCTGTCTTCGATACTTGACGGTCCAAGGCGCGTCGCCGGTCAGCCTGAGTGGAATGCTAGCTTTCTCGTGTTCAAGGACGGTGACTTCGCGTTTCTCTCGGGCGTAGAACTTGGCAGTGGGCTACCAAACATGTTAGATTTTACCGGGACGCCAAATATGGAGTGCTAACCTTGACTCTCCTGACGTTGACGGATACACTTGGAACGGTCAAAGGTCGTTTGCAGCCATATGCGTCCTCAACACTCGCTGAGTTAGAGATGAGTAGAAGACATTGTGACAAGGATGGGTGACCTTACCCAAAGCGACCTCGAAGGAGCCACCATCGCGATCAATATCCGAAGGGATGGGAACACGGACTGTATATCTCGGGTTGGGGATGTTCTTCTCGCTCAACAGCTCGGAGCCCTGAGGGCTGACGACTTGAACATTGAGGTTCCACGGTCCAGTACCCTATGGACTAGATAAGCCTTGGGGGTAGCCAGAGAGGCCGGGAATACACACCTTGAGATCGACAGGAACGTCCACATGGCTCCCACCGCAGCTACTAATGAGTTTCCTGGTCCTACCAAGAGTGGTACTCTCCCTTGTGGCAAAGTCCGCTGAAGCGAGAGGGTGGACAACCTGGTCAATACTAGGTCCGTGGAGTAGAACCTTCTTGTAGTTGGCATCGCTAAGATGAGTGAACGTGAACTTGTAGTGACCGCTCTGATCCGGCTGAAGAGTGATTTCGCCACGGGAGCCCGCAATGGTCTTGATAAGCTCACGAGGGGGTTCCTTGTCCTTCTGTGATTGGTAATACACTTGGAAGGGCCCGGTACCGCGGAGAACAAGCGAAGCAGAGACACCAGTGTCGCCAGAACTTTGGAGGGGCTTAGCATGATACATAGCGATGCACAAAGCTACATACCACTCGTGGATCTTCTTCCATTCGATCTCTGCACTGGGGAGGGGCATCTCGATGACCTTGCACGTCTCCGGGCTCAAAACATCACCATCGCAAAACATTCCCTTCACACTGAGGATGGTATATTCACCAGGAGCACTTGCACGCAGGGTGATATCCTTGGTACTATCCTGGGTACTCAGTTGTTTCTCCCAACCCTTGTGCTTCTTGTCGGAAGGCGTGTACCGAACGCCAACGTCCCAGAACCCGTCCAGCGGGTCAGAGCTGTGGGCAGTAATTGCGACTTGTGTCTCGGAACCGATCAGCAAGGAAGATGGGCGACCAGGTCCACAAGTTCTGAATGATACGCTTGGACGGCGGAGGACGGTGATCGTTCGTGTTGTCGTGGGCGAAAGGGGTGGCGTCAACGAGTTTCCGTAGCGATCTACTACGTACTCCAAGGTGTAAGTGTGTGATCCAATCGCCCCAAGTGAAACGGTGAGGGGTATTTGAAGTTTCTGTGGGACCTCTGAAATGCCGCGGGTCTGGTCGCCAACAATGCCCTCGACGGTGAAGTACTCCCGTCGTCCGTTGACGTCTTCGAACCAACGAAGGCTGAGGGGTGGAACTCCGAATATGTCGAGGTTGAAATTGACGTCTTCCCCGGGGGTAGAACCTTTGTGGCCGGATACGACACCAGGGGCAGCACACCTAATGTCGTCACCTCGGGAGATATCGTCGGGAACGAACTCTGCTTTGGGACAAGGAGCAATAACAACTTCCAGCGGATACGCAAGCCGCGCATCAACTTCCGCAGAATCGAGTACTCGTTCGAGGCGCAGCGTTCCGGGTTTCGTGACACGGACATGGACCAGAGTTTGTGATTTCTGCAGGGAGTTGGCAGAGGACTCAGTTGAGTCCTCCTCTTCGTCATCGTCGTATTCGTCGTAGTCTGGGTCGTTAACGTCGCGTTTATTTGCGTTCGTCCGAGTGAGCTCTAAGCTCTCCCGCCTGGACTGTTCGATGGCGCGAAGATCTTTGGCGTTCAAGTCGTGGGTCTCCACCTTTCCAATGATTTCTTGACCTTCACCGTGACCAAGTGGAAGGAGGGTGTAGCGGATTCCAATCGGCGTGGTGTTGTTCAATAATATGGGGACCAAGACCGCGCTTCCGGGTGTTTCAAAACAGAACGCTTCAGCATAAGGATTGAGTTGTGCCGTGCTGATAGGAGACATCCTGACAGTGTGTTGGCCAAGTAGGTGTGGATCACCACCGTCGTTCGTTCCGAAGAGACCAAAAGTTGGTACCAAGTCCGTGACTCGGAAAGGGGCTGCACCTCTTTGACCTTCAAGCTAGGGTGAGAACGGAGACACGTCGTAGTATAAATACAACGATTTGCACACCTCCAATCGCCGATGACAGCGCCGCACCGATCCCCAGGTGTAACGAGATGCTCCCGAACAACACTCCATCCAACAGACAAAGGGTAACGAGCTGGAGGGCAAGGACGGAGGAGGTATACCGTAACCTTGGTATCCTTAGCATAGATAACCCGAGGATGAAGAAAATGTCGACAACTATCCACTTCGCCACATAGCCGACCGACCAGGACTCCTCGTCATAAGTCAGGAGGTACTGGAAGAAGTCGAAAACTTTGACGGCCTGGTTCAAAAGTCAACACTTGGCGAGTCTCCCTGGAGTTACAGACTCGCCTGGCATAAGAGCCCCAGGCTCAGCGCGTACAGCCGTTGTGCGGGTGCGTCAAAGTAAGACTCAGGGATGAGCGGCGGGTCCTCGTTCTTTTTCGCGACGGACATGGCGGAAGAGGGAATGAACCTAGAGATATGTCCGAAATGTGAGGTTCGCGGGGGGTTTCAGGACGAGATCTCCTAGAGACAGTCGCGCATCGAGGGTTGGACGTCAAAGAAATGGATTTTGGAAATGCACGCGTCTGCCACACGTGACCACCTGCTTGTGCTCGGGAGTGCTCATTCGGCCGAGCCACATCTCGATGTCGTAACACGCTCGTATAGGCCCCAGTATTTGGCCATCGTATGTGGTACAAACGCCCGAGAAGAGTACGCACGCCTACATACCCACAAAGCACTACGTACAACAACAGGGGGCGAGGTTCTACAACAGCCGAAAGGTGGCCCTCGACCCTAGAAGAATGTCTGAATAGCAACGTACAGGAAAAGAACCCAGCAGAGAATCTTCAACTGGGGGTCCAGCCCATTGTACTTGTCAGCGATGCTGCAGATGAGGCCCCCGATTCCTCCAGCAGCAGCCCCAGTGGGTTGGGCATTAGGTGGCGCGCCTGCCGGGCCATTCCCACCCAACCTGTTTCCTCTTCCGGGGAAGTTTTGTTCCGCGGTCGCTTCACCAGGTGAACCAGCAAGGTTTCTCAGCGTTTTATCGAGTCCGCTGTAGACAGAAACCAGTCAGGACACACAGGACACTCGCATAAAATGAACACTACGCTTTGTCAGCACCACGAATCATGTCCACCTGTTTCGATCCCTTGAAAAAGATGAACGTCGGCCTGTGAGCTCGAGTTAGTTGGTAACAAGTGTCAGTCAGGTCCGGCGACTCACATTGCAGTAACCTTATATTTGGTAGAAACGGCCTTTGCAGCATCGACATCACATTTCAGAAAGTTGACTTGGGGGTATTGCTTGGAGAGCGCCTCGAACACTGGGGCAATCTGGTGACATGGCCCACACCTGAATCATTGCGAGGAGATCGTGAGATCACATTTGCGTTCCGTGTTGAATAAGCGATTTGTACCATGTGGCGTGGAAATCGATGACCTAGAAGTCCAATAATTAGACGCATTCAACCTGCTCTAAGACATGTCCGACATACCGAAACTTTCGTAGGGGACTGACCGAGGACCCCGTCGAGTTCAGCATTGTTCGTAATGTGGGTAATACCCATTGTAAACAAAGGGCTTGTGGCTGGGTCGGTAAGCGCGGGGTGTATAGTGGTGAGAAATGCAAAGGATAGGATGATGTGTCTCGCCAGAGTTCGGAACGGAGTCCTTCTGATGTAAATTCTCACACTCGCTACGCCATAATATGATCAGGAATAACTTGACGCCAACTACAACAGCTTGGTGGGACGATACTCCTCCGACGGTAGAACTCTCAGTACAGTAATCTACATTCTAGCAGGGATTGAAACCTGGATATCCGGGACCTGGGATCCCACCGGTTGATCTTCCTCCGCACTGAAGTTGGCTTCACCCTTGTCTTCGATAACCTGGTAGAGTGATAAACACGCGTATTAAGGGCAATTTCATCGCGATTCTTACTCTTCCGTTGGCGATTTCGATGTCTTCGAATCCCCAGTCCCTTGAGGCACCATCCTGAAGATGTGCCCCATCCGCCAACCTCTTCGCTTCCCAGCCGCCAATCACATTCCAATTCTCCCCTCCCTTCCTCACGAATTCCCCAAGGGAGCAGCACCCGACTCTGACCGGCAGGTTCCGATCGCCAAGCAGGCTCCTGACAAGCGCGATAATGGTCGCAGCATGACTCACCAGCACGATTACTTTGTGCTGGGGGTATAGTCTCCCCAAATGCGGGATGAAGACAGAGAGGTATCCGTTGGTGCGATCGTGGATTTCGTCCACGTCTTCTCCTCGTCGGGATGGGTACCAGCTCGTGGACCATCCTTCAGGGTCGATTTCCGGAAACCATTCCTTGAGAGATGAGGCAGACCCAGGTCGAGGATGGAGACCCGTCCCGGGGGCAACAGGAGAATACCATTCATTCAACCCTGCAAAGAAACTATCAAGCACCACCCATTTTCAAAGTTGGGAAGACGGACCCTGTTCGACGTATAGAGGGAGCTTCAGGGCCTGGGCCATCGGCTGGGATGTTTGCAGGCATCGATCTGGGCGCGGTCGATAAGTTGATATCTAACTGCATGACTTAGTGCGGAACGAACAGTAGGGAGAGGAGAATATAGCAGTCGGCCTTTCTCCCTCGGGAAGTGAGAGGAAATACTGTGCGACCTCCTTAGCTTGGGCCTATCTCGGGTTTAAAATTTAAAGATCAATGTCACATCATTCCTCGATCAAAACACAGAGTCTTACTTCTCCGTAGGCTGCGAGAGGAGGATCCCTCGGGAGACCAGTTGGACTCGTCCTACAACAGATTTCATCAGGAACTTAAGAAGATGAGGATAGATTTTGCGATCATAGCGTACCAGTTGGTGGTAACCCAGTTGAGCCGGAACCCTATCCAGGCGGTTGAACATGAGCCTTCCAAACGGCTTTGGAATGCACTGACCGTGTCTTACGATGTAGATCTTTTCGATCATGGTCAGTCAGTCTAAGTTGCCAGCGAACGAGCGTGAGGTGTGAAGCCGAAATGACAGACACGCGTCAGTCCTTGGCCGGGACACTGACAGCAAGCATTGATGAAACATCAGATCCAAGTACGTATACACTTTTTATGATTCAGCGTTCAAGAGCTATAGACGTGACAGAAAGAACGAAACCACAGCTGCATTCAGAACGGGAGTCGGGTACGAAAGGAAGCAGAGAAAATATACATGTCGTAGTGTCATGCTGTGGCCATATCATTTTGACATTGGGGGTGCCGCAACTTGTGGAGCTCAAGCTCTCAATAACGAGGGGAAAGCGGTCTCGTCATCGACATTGAGGGGGGATGTGTTGTCATTGAATCGTTGACCACCACGCTCTCGACCACGCGCGCGTCCACCCCTCTCTCCACCTCGCTCGCCACGACCACGACCACGACCACGACCTCCCCTATCGGGGCGTTCAAAACGGGCATCAATCTCCAAGTAGACCTTCTCCTCCTTTTTTGTGCGGCTCTTGGGAGTGGCCCTGGTCTAAATCGGAGTGAGTGGATGCAAGTAACGAAGCGCAGCTCACACTGACCTTCCCCACAAAGTAGGTGTCCTCCTCAGCTCCTTTGACGAGTGCGGTAGCGCCCTTCCAGGTGCCTTCATCCCTCTCGATCTTCCTGGTCTCCAACTGGGGAATAACGGAGGACTTGTCCTTCTGTTGGGCGAGATATTCTTCAAGAGTCAGTGTATTCTCTTGCTCTTCCTCTTGGCGATCCCTGGGACGGCGGTCAGACCGCTCCGCGGGCTCTTCGACGTTTGTGGTGGAGGCAGGGGGAGGGGCGGCCCAGTCAGTGTTGTTGCCACCTCCAGCACCCCAGTCATCGCCACCACCCCCACTAGGTGCCCAGTCGTCGCCACCTCCACTGGGTTCCCAGCTTTCAGTGGGAGCAGCTTGTTCAGCGGCAGCATCGTCTGCGGCAGCAGTCTCAGTTGCGAGTTCGGTCTGGCCTTCGTCACCACCCCAAGATTGGTGGATTTTCTTTTCCGAGTCACTGATGGAGGTTTAGGGTAAATCGCTTTATACCTGAATCCGAATGAAGGTGCGTACGTCTTGCCTGTAGCGCTGCGACGGTCGTATTCACGTCGTCCGCCGCCGCCACCGCCACCACCGCCACCGCCACCACGAGGACCATCCCTGTCACCTCGGTTGTCACCTCTGCCGCGACCTCTGCCACGACCTCTGCCACGACCTCCGTCGGCAAATTCAACTGGATAGGAAAGAAATGGACGGCGAGGACGATCAGGGGAGAAATTGATGGATTTCTAGAGGAGACGATTACCCTTCTTGCCGGCAGAGTCATCGGCACCATCATCCTCAGCACCTTCCCGAGGGGCAGATGTACGAGAACCACCCCTTGGGTAGTACTTGCCGCCCCTTGCACCGGGACCACCACGATTTCCGCGACCGCGCGGACCACCTCTGGTCGAGGGTTGGTCGGCGGTGGCGGTTGTGGTGGTTGTAGCTGGCTCAGGAGCAGGCGGGTTCACCCCGTCCTCTGTGCGGCTATGAGGGCCAAGGAAGCGGTGAGGGGATTAGATACGGACCATCAAGGAGGGCGAAGGGGTTTCTTGAAGCCACCGACATGGTAGAAGGTGGATTTGAGGACGATCAGTAGAACGTCTGGTCGAGTTTTGTCCAATGAGTTTTTTCTTGAGACCCTCGGGCAAACTGGAGATTATCTCAAGTGGCCCCAATTTCGGTCTAGTGCACAGCCACAGCTGTACAGTTCAAAGCCCGCCGACAAAAACCATGGAAATTCCCACAAAATATTCCTTAACGCTTAAACCACAGGTGCGCCGTCCCCCGTTTCCCGCACGAAACAGAATTCTGACGATTTGCAACAGCCCTCAAAAGCATCTCGACGACTGATTCGCCCGCCGTAATTGGACTGGTGTGGATTGAGGACCTTGAGACCGTCTCATTGGGCTGGAGAGCAAACACAGGGATGGGACTTGGGTGCGTCGGACGCGTTCCATAGGGATTCTCTTCGGAGACGTCTCTGCGGCTGCCCTTCGTGGTCGTCGTATGGGTTTTGTACGCAATGTCTCGTTGTACAGATTATCTTGAGATAATATTCGGTCATTTTGTTTCTTGCACCCCTACCATCAACTCGACATGGCCTCGCGCCGGCTTGCCATCTCTTCCCTCCTATGCAGTGATGAGACGAATCCGCCTTCCTCATCACCAACATCGTCCCCGACGTCGGCAAGAACGTCGGCCGCCCACGACCTTGAGCCTGTTCCCCGTCCCTCACGTCATCACCCCGCGTTCCCAGCCCAGACAAGCAGTGTACATACACAAACTTCCCCTAGCTACCGTCCTCTATCTGATGTTACATACACCCCCGCCGTAGACCGACCCCGGTCATACAACGACAACGACGCGCTCAGATCCCGCCCGACGGCATACTCGTCTCAACTCACCCATCGGCGAGAACTTTCAACCTCTCCTGAGCGCGTCTTGGCACAACACCAACATCAGCGAATTTACACCTCCCCCATGTCGCCGTATAACACCCAGCCCCCCGCTCAACCTAGCCCGTGGAGCGGACACTCACCCCTATACGCCCGCCCCTCTACGTCGAGCTCTCAAGACAACTACTTCCCTTCTAGTCAGTCTCCGGTCGAGCCGAGGTCGAGGTCCTTCTCCAACCCGCCAGTGCACCTTGCCCAGTATCCGTCCCAGTCAGTCTCAACGTACCCGCCGTATAATTCGAGCCCCGTCTTACCCCAACCACCCCCATCACTTGGTGGCGGACTCGAGGCGCTGGCTCAAGCCGCAAGCCAAGAACGGCGGCGCTTGAGCAATGAATATGCCGAGTCAAGGCGGACTGCTTCTCGCGAGAGCATAACGCGTACCCCGGTGGTCACACAGAGTCCTCCCGTTTCGACTTCTACGTACCCGAGAGAGCCAGCTCCGACCTGGGGGCGCCGAAGTAAAGAACATCAGCAACCCCCCCACAAAAGACGGAAGAGTTATGATCTCCTTGATGAACCCATTCCTGCGGAACCTTTGGAAATCTTCCAGCCAACTCGACCACCCCACGAGAGGGGTTCTTTGATGCGCATCAGCGCTCTTGTGCCAGAAATTCCCGTCCCGGCGGACCGTACCTATGTGCCACCAAAGCCGCAGCGTTCTCCAACTCTTCCCCGTGTCTCTGACATCCGCCATAGCGTTGGCACTGGTCCTGCCATCCCCATTGCGAATTTACTCACAAGCGACCCCCCTCCTCGAAAGATCTCACCCCCGCCCCTCTCTCCCCCTTCACCCCATCCTTTGCAGACTGCGCCACCACATGTCGCCCGAAAAGCTCCAACATCTGCGCCCCCTCATTCACCTACCCCCCCTTTTAACCCACCGTCTCCCATTCAAGAACCGCCAAAGTTCGCAACTGAGTATCGCGAAGTTTACCGTTCACCAGAGCCTTCAATACTTCCTATCCCTAAGGACCCCGCAATTGCCCACATCTTTCCAAAGATTCGGTCACCTTCGCCCACAGTCGAAGAGGCTGTCGAGGCGGAGTTTGAGGGGGTCCATAATGTACCAACTTTGGCGACCCCTGTTCAAGAATCAAGCGAACCCCCGACACCATCTCCTGTCATTCCAGTAGAATTGCATCCATCACTTTCTCCTACGCCTATCGAGGATCAATCGCCAACGCCAGTCAGGTCAGCTTCCCCGGTTGCCGAATTTGAACCCGAATCCGTATTGATTCTCGAACCGCCTGTCGCTCAAGTTCACCAGCCAGTTTCAGAGCCAGACCCAGAGGTTGAGCCGGAACCAGTCCCGGCGCCTGCGCCCACCCCAACCCCTACGTCCGTGTCAGACGTGGAGAAGGAACCAGGTCCCCCACAGAAGATCGAGCCTCCTCGCCAGATCTCCATCATTTCAATCTCAACACCCCTTCCTCCCCCAGCGTATTCTGCCCCTGTACTTCCTATGTCAGGACCTGGCCTCCGGCCACCTTCTCCCGTTCGAACATCTAACTATCCCCTGTCTCGACATCCCCCCGCTCAACCAGAACCCGAACATGATCATGACGTCGAAGCGAGGAATGATGACGACGGGACAGAAAGCGATAACATGACTGTCGACATGGAGTTCGACCTCGCTGCTGGTGTAGCCAGTGACAATGCTGCTGGAGGTGGAGGAACAAGGACCGACAGCGAATACGAGATGGAGGTTGACGTTGACGTTGACGATGAACTTCTCAGGCTTGTTAATGGGGAGGGTAGCGGCACCGGACAAGGGCACCATGACACTGGATATGTGGGCACGAGCCAATATAAGAGCAAACCGCGGGCAGCGAGCACATCGACGGATGCCTTCTTTGATCACGCCGTGCCGCCCCCGATGGACCTGGAAATGATCATGAGGGAGCAAGGGCAACCGAGGATTTTGTATCAGCAGTTGCAGGGTCCCGGGCAGCCTCTCGTTCCGTTGATCGTCCACGAGCCGAAACCTGAGCCAAAGCCTGTCATGAAGGGGAAGAAGAAACAGACCGCAAAGGTAGGTAGCCTAGGATTCTTTTCTTCGTCTAGGTACCGTCTAACCGTTTGTTGATTCTGCTCAGGCTCCTGCGAAACCTAAACAACCCGCCAAATCTCGGGCTAAGGTTACCACCAAAGCCAAGCCGGACACTTTGCAAGTTCAGTCCGCCACCGAGACTGTGTCATATACAGGATCAGGACGGATGACTAAAGCCCCTGCCGTTCTCTCGCTACCTGTGACAAATCTCAACTCGTCTGCCGTCGGGGCTGCCGCTGCTCGTTCGAGGTCACAGTCGACAATGCCTGTAGCGAGCGAGACTACGGACGAGAAAGAGGCGGAGAAGGATGACATGGATGATAGGGTATATTGTATTTGTAAGACTGAGTACGAGGAGGGTAAAGTCATGATCGCTTGCGACAGGTTTGCTATTCCCCCCGTACTTTGACTGTGCGGCGAGGCTGACGGTCGTTGACTTTTAGGTGCGACGAATGGTATCACATGCAGTGTTTGGGGATGTCCGATCTGGAAGTCGATCTCGTGGATCAGTTCTTCTGTCTTACATGCATCCAGAGTAAGTAACTCAAATATCGTTTTGGCGTCCAGGTTGCTTACAAGTTATTCGCCAGACAATCCCAACCTCTCACTCAGGACGACACATAAGACACGCTGCTTCGCGGGAGCCAAGCACAAGGACCCTTCATCTCCTAGCGCGTGCCACAAGCCCGCTCGAGGCGCATTTTCGAAGTATTGCTCCGACGAATGCGGCGTCACTTTCATGCAAACGAAAATCGACGCCTGGACGGCGGGAGGCGGCCACAATGCGAAACTCTGGGAAACCGTGAAGGACGCTGATGCAAGGGAGGGTGTCGTCACCGTCCTCTCTGGATCAAAGAAACCTGCGATGGTCAAGGCTGAAGTTGACGCGGATGGAGACGTCAAACTCACTGACGGTGCTCTCCACGACACGAAACAAGAACCCCTCGCTGATGGACCAGCAACTACCATCAAGAAGGGCCTGAGCAAGCAGAAAGAACGAGAACTCACCAGGCTGAGGAAGGAGCTGGAAAAGGTGGTTGATATGCGAAACTCGATGAAGCAGGAACTGGAGATCATCGAGTGGAGGGATTCCTTGATCAAACTCGCGAGCCAGAGGTCTGAAGAGGTGGGGGAGTGTGGATGGGATCAGAGGATATGCATGGACGACGAAGAGTGGACGGAGGTCGGGCCGACAGTTCTGGAGAATTATGACGGGCAGGACCAACAGGAGGATGAATCCGAATCCTTCGGGGAATGGTGGTGTCGGGGGAAGAAAAAGTGTGATAGGCACTCTGGGTATGGTCTTCCCTTCTTCCCCACTCCAGTGAGCTGGATGGCTGATCCACCGTGCTTTTCTAGGTGGCAGAGGCTTCGTGCGGCAGAAGTCGAGTTCGAGATTCACCAGAAGGACCTTGGGCTGAAGAAACTCGCGGAAACCGAGCGGGACATCCGGAGGCGGATCGAAGACATCATGGACCCCCAAGTCGCCCCAGCTCAAGTTCAGGTGAACGGTAAGGAGAACAAGGCCAAGGTCAACGGCGCGGGAAAGACTGCGAAGAAACGGAAGACGGCAGGCTGACAGCAAGACCTGGTCTCTACCTATAGCATTGTCGATATACGCGTGGTGTTTCGGACGTTTCTGGATCTACAGTACATGCTATTGGATTAGTAAAAGTACATGTATATCATGTTGGATTTCAGGCGTAATGAATCTGCCAGATTAATACTCTCCATTGGGACCTCGTATTACCCACAAAGCTCGAGGTCAATCGGGACCAACGGGACCGACTGATGGGGCCGTGTTACACCCCGAGGTCCAGCACTTCAGTAGCCGTCACCCTCCCCGCCTTCCTTTGAGAAGCCTTTCTGTTCGTGGAGTACTTGGGCTTTGATCTCCTCTCGGCGCTTTTTCATATCGGTGTCGCGCCTGTGGTATGGAAGGAGGACGTCCCATTCGACCTGCTTTAATGGGACTTCGTCTTCTCGATCAAGATCCTAGGAGACGCGGCGCTGTGATGAGAGGTTGCAAAGAGACCGACTCCGCCACGTGTGCATGTGGTGGAAGACGATAGGAAGGGGGACTCTGGTGTACTCACGATCTCGCCGAGTAAAACGACATTCTCACCACGGATGAGGAAGAGACCGACCCATTGTTCGGCGAACACGTCTTGGTGGTATATCCTCTCGACCGTATCCTCCAGAACCAAATTGGCTGAAAAGCGGGGGGAGAGAAAGCATTCACAGTTGAGTCTTCGTCAAACACCAAACCGGTATGCATCTTACGCACCGAACTGATCGTAAGATCTCAAAACCCCAAACAGCTTTCTTCCGTCCCGGAGGACGACCAGCATCTTTCCTATGTGGCGGGAGCGATGTGACGAATGGGCTGTTTTGTCTTTATCTGGGAGCCTGGGATGGACTGAGACGTACGGTCGACGCAATCCACCAGCGACCCCGAAGTCGTGAACGGAATGAGCGAGTCCATGCCAAAGAAGGGGTCAACTCTCTCTGTGGTCGAGTTTTTTCTTTCGGATTTGCGCTTTGTGCGGTTTGCGAGTGAGTGGTTGTCAAATCCGGTACCGGTTCCCGATCAATCCCGCGGATGCAGCGGTCCGGTCGTATCGGGCCGGGTGTATATTGGCTACCGAATACTGAGTAGTACTGAGTACTGAGTACCGACCGTGACTACCGTGGTCAGGCTCAGCCCTGCTCATCGTGTGGCGAATTTTACCCTTCGTTACGTTGGCTCCATACGCCAGCGAATGGATTCCAACTCGCATCCTTATGAACCTCGTATTCGATGATGTTGGCCGCCCTATCAGACAGCGTCTCGCCATACACGACGGACGCCAAGCTATGGATCATGTCCATTCCAGCTAAGAGAACCGACCATCAGCCATGTTCCAGAACTCCGTGGTGCGCTAGCCTTACATGTAACTCCGGAGCTAGTCCAGATGTTTCCATCGACGACCCATCTTGCATGGTACACCTGCGGAACAAACCACCGTGAGTTGTCGAACATCTTAATTTAGGATTCGCATACCCAATCAACGTTCGGTCCAGATTCTACTATCTCTCTCCAGGAATGCTTACTGGTGGTGGCACGTTTGCCGTCCAAGATCCCAGCCTTGGCCAAGACCTGAGCACCAGTGCAGACGCTCACAATGTACTGCAACTTGGGGTACGTCCTTTTAACGTAGTCTATAATCGCAGGGCGATTGTACGCATATCGGCTACCGGGGCCACCAGGAATCACTGCACCAAGCGTCGGTCTCAGCGAGAAACAGAGAGATGGCTTGATATCGTACGAAGTACATCCAACTCTGGATCTTCGTCGATCGCGTAGGTGGGTTGAAGATACGAGGTGGCTACACCAGTACTAGAGTTGGCGTGGGAAGGCACAGGTTCTCTTGTCTCTCCGATGATAGAGATCGCCATGCCCGGCATCTGGGCTCCGATAATGTTCAAGATTTCTAACGGCCCATACACGTCCTGCAGAACTACCTCAGTATCGCAGAGGGTTGGGCAGGACCCTCTACTTGCAAGTCCAAAGAACCTCGGTAATGCAAGGATCCCCCATTTCTTTGGGGCGGTCTCGTTAACGGCGTTGGCCATAGCACTAGAGATGGATAGGAGGAGAGATCGTGTGAATTTCACACGGGGACGGGGCCCACAGTTACCACTCTCCGCCAAAGCGGCCCATCGCCCTTCAGTCCAATGACTCGCGGTGATGACAAAATGTAATTCACGAAGCGATGGATACCAGCTTTCGATTTGGTTCGAAGTCGCCATCCTGACCTACCATTACACTGGGGGTTCAAGGACCTCTGATGTTTACAACCCCATTCGCGAAGGTCACTGTGTACATTTTCATGAGGAGCACAAATCAACCAGCAGTGGAATAACAAAATAGAGACTAATGAGGAGTACACTGGCCAGGAATGGGATATCTGTATAGACGTAGGTCCGGTTGCCCAGGGAAGTACACGCCGGGTAAGTGTGCGGGATGGTGTGCCACGCACTAAGGGTAGATGATCAACACGAATAGGAAGTACCACCATTTCCGCGAGCCCACCGTTAGAGTTCAGCCACCAGGGGTGTCCGTCTTTCTCGTTCCCTCTTCGATCTCCTGGAGGAGAGCTCTGCAGTCCTCTAGATCTCTCGCGGCCCCAAGCCTCTCATAAATATCGGCAGCGCGCAAAACC
>Ga0307517_10003852_pt1 | contig 23264 bp, 12 predicted proteins | sample 23_EM_MG_FD_194515 | JGI IMG/M metagenome (GOLD analysis project Ga0307517, IMG submission 194515) | Populus trichocarpa ectomycorrhiza microbial communities from riparian zone in the Pacific Northwest, United States - 23_EM | ecosystem: Host-associated > Plants > Roots > Unclassified | place...
AGGAAGCTGTCTCAGGGCATTGATGTTGTGTTACAGCAACCGTGCCGCTATCCGTATTTCACACCTGTATAGTGAGCGTTCAGCAAAATTTGATATATATATATTTTTTTAATGTTTTTAGGTTGTTTTAATGTATTTATATTAAAAATAATTTTAAAAGAAATATTATTTTAATATATTTCTAAATAAAAAACAACCAAAATTTTTTTCCATTCTTTTTTTATATATGCACTTGATTAGTAAAAGTGATAAAATTCACACTCAAAATAACAAAAGTAGTAGCAACACTCGGAAAAATTATAAAGTTCAAGCACTTGTTATAATTTTCTCTTCGTTTAAACAAAAACGAACTGCATCAAAAATTGAAAAAACCAAAAAATGCCATTGCAGCACCAAAATAAAGCCAACTCCCTAAAGCTCTAAGCAAAATAAATTTCCAAACGAATTCTCAAAATTCTAGAAAGATTTTCGAAGCAGGAAATCCGGAGGATCATAAACGTTTTGATACATCAATGCCAAGATATTACAGTTGGGTCTGTGCGTGCATCTAGACAACAAGGTTAATGAAAACAGTGGTGGACCACACCCAACAAATACACACAATACTTGGAAAAAATAGCACCAAGCCAACTGACACACTAGACCTCCCAATTCCTCCTAAAATCCAAAAGACAAGGCAAGGCTATAATCAACCCATCTTATGGACACTGGTAAAATCCAAAACCCAGTCATTCCCTACCATAGATTCTGCCCAAAAAAACCAAAATTTTTATTCTCGAGAGATGCTTCTATCCCGAAGCTTTCAGCTTGTAAAATCCAGGAAAATTAGCTTCAATGCTCCTCATGACATTGATCTCCCGGTTGCAGTCTGTTTAGCTACGTAAATCTGCTTCGTTTTTGAAGGGGGGTAGTTCTTTTCTGTACCCAAAGTTTGATTCCTTCCTTGGTATGCCATTCTACGATGAGACCATTCAGCCCCGGAACTATTCTTCTGAGATCCTCCACCTCCTCGCTGATAATTATACCCAGAGTAATTGTAATGCTGCGCAGATGTATTCTTCTGGTGCGAAGGCTTTGTCTTCAAAGCAGACCTTGAGTTCTGGCCACTACCACTGCTAGCCCTGTCATTCTGCATAACATCTGTCTTGCCAGCCTCTGGAATGGTGCTTGCAGATGTGCTCTTAGCACCAATGCTCTGAGTTGAAGTCCCCACACTGGTGGTAATGGAGTCTACCAATCCAAGTTCATCAGGTAACTGGCTGACAGTGCAATCAGTTGCTGCAGGGAAGTTCTGCCTATTGTCAGGAGGAGTTGTTGTTCGAGACCCAGAGAACCTGTTAGCAGCTAATGGTTGGTCAACAGGAAGGCTGTGGTTAAAATGAGATGATGCAGGAACACCCTCTGCCTGTTGCAATGGCTTTGACACAGGAAGTGATTGAAGAGGGGATGCAGAGACATGAGGCCAGCGAGCTTGGACTGAAATGTCAGAAGACTGGGCAAAACAATTTAATCAAAATGTTAGGTTATGGTACACCATTCTTCAATACATTAGCAGCATCACATGATAAGCAATAGGAAAGAAATCATTAGTCAACCTCCAAACAATTGATGTCAACCAATTTTGGTCCAAACATCTGCTAAAACACATGACAGAAAAGCTTCCAATTCATTAAACAATTTTTGGCAAAAAAAAGGCAAACACTTGTAGAGGGAAAAGAATGGGAATTAAGCATCATTTTGGCAAGCAAATAGTTCTCAGCTTCCAAACCATAGATCAAATGTGTACCTGAAAAGGAGAAACATCAAACATGGCCACAGGCGAGGCCATTGACAAAAGCGGAGAACCAGGGGCAAGATGCTGGATAGCAGGCATATTGGTGGGATTGCGCTGTGATGACACCATATTCATGTTATTCATGTCCCCTTCACCAACACTCATGGCAGAAGATGTAGGGTTATGCTTCCAATCAGGTTGTTTTCCAGATGGGATATATGTGGTGCCCATATAACTCAAGCCAACTTGTCCAAACTGTCCCACTGGTGCAAAGTGATTGTAGACAACCATGTGAGGTGGACCTTGAACCCCCGGGATGCTCCCAGGTGAGCTGATGAAAGGGCCTGTGAAACCAGCTGGAGGACCATAGAATGAATCTACAGCAGAATGCTGTTGCCAGGCACCCAGTGGACCTGTAACTGATGCATTACTTTTCTGGGACTGTGACTGAGTAGGTGTTGATTCATCATGTGGCCCAAAAGCAAAGATCGGTCCTCCCAACATGGGATTCATCTCGTAGAATGGAAAATGAGAAGGTGGAGCTCCAGGGACATGCGAAAGCATATGGCTTCCAGAATTCTGTGGAATTGGCAAAGGTGGCCATAAGGAAACTGGAGTCTCCACTGAAAGGTCAGCCGGCAGAGCCACACTAAGAGACTCTTCAACTCTTGATTGACTTGCTAATTGTTGATCAGCAGAAGCACCTACAAATTATTAACAAAGACAGCTTAAAGACAATAAAAGGAAAAGAAATGTGAGGCTCCCAACAAATATTGCAGCAATAAAAAAATTAGTACCCGCTGATATGCTATCAAGATCTGCACCTCCAAATTTTTTTGAGTCTGAACCAGAGATGGGGCCTGCACCCAGTACATTACCACCAATCTCATCACTACTAATAGCTGCAACAGCAACAGCTGAAGCAGCTGCTTCGGCTTCGGCTTCAGCTTCACAATCTTCCAAATGAGCACAAGATTCATTGGAGTGTTTCTCTTTTTCAAAGAAAAGAGAGCAATCTTTTTTGGCTGCAGAGAGATTATGAGAAATATGAATGTCCGATTGACATAGACCTGGAGGGCCAATCCCGTGGGAAACAGCCCGTCTGTTAGAAGGAAGAATCGGAGATGTCACAGCACCTGAATAAGGGAACATCACAAATTTCAAAATAAGGCCAATAGTAATTCTTTAGATCAAACACAAGTTCACAAGAAAGTAAATGCCCACCAAATTGAATTTTCTCCCCAGCAAGTAATGAATTGATTGGGCTACCAGCAGAAGAAAATGACTTGTCCTTGCTCAAAAGGGATGATGATGGCAAGCTGGGTTCACTAACTGAGTTAGTTGGATCACCAACTGATGAATGTGAATCAAATTGCACAGGCTTCATAGCCTCATCAAGTTGAGTCTGTGTAAGTGCCATAACCTATCAGATACATTTAATCAGATGCCAAATTGATGTCGATTGCAGATTTACCAAATGGTCATGGATGATTAATAACAATGATGTTATTGCAAAAATATGAAGAGATATCAGAATAATTATTTGCAAAGGAAAGTAGATCATGGATCTTGAAAGTTGAAACTGTAACACAAAGCCCACTAAAACAAAATTTATCAGCTTGCTTATTCTAAAGGCCTTGCTGTTTTTTTTTTTTTTCTGCAGTAAATTTGCATGATCAACATTACAGACTGGATCTATTTGCTCAACAGAAATTGGTCTAGCAAAACTTAAAGAGAAACTTCTCACTGGCATGAGTTGAAATGATATCAACTGACGCTACAGCAAACACATATGAACTCTTTAATGGCAGCAGATCTCCCAGGTAATGTTGAATGCTCTGATGGAACATAGTATTTCAGAGCTTCGCAGAGAGAATAAATCAGCATGAAGTCAAAATCAATTATAATAGAGCATGACAACGTGCTCCCACTTTCACTAAAACAGTGAAGCACACTGAAATGGTCACCATCACAAATGCCACAGGAAAACAAGCACATTCAAGTCACCTGTTCTTATTTACAAGTCCAAATCTAATTAAGTTAAGGCATAACTCAAGCATGCAAATATGCCTTGTTGTCTCTCACTATGAGTATGATGAAATCATCATGAATTTCACAGTTGTTTGGTATGTTAATAAAAAAAGTGGTTTCACTGTATTAAAATCTAATAGTGTGAGGCTAGCCTTTTTTTTTTTTGGCATGACTTTGCGAGCTATGGTTTCAATTTCTAAACCCCTAAACCTTACACCCTATCCCAATAGACTACCATCTTCAAACTTCATCTAAACATGTCATTAATTGTAAGCATTTTAAAATTTAAAGCACATTAAGCACAGGATCTATCTACATATATGATACCTCCTATCACAGAATTTACATATTTTCCTCTTAAGTGCCTGTCCACTTTTTTCAACACAAAGACGCAAAAGAAATTAAACAGAAATTCTATTCTCATCCTTTCACTCCCTTCCCCTTCCTTTCCTTCTACTATTTCACCTCCTTTCCATCTTCTTTGGAAAAAAAAAAGTACCATTGGTTCTGAGGGCTTGAAGACAAGTGTGGTAGGACTGGACAGAGATGCTAAAATCATTAAGCCAGATCTTCACTGAACTAAGGGTAATTTTTTGCAGTGCACTCCAGAGAAACACTGCACCAAACTTAGAAAGCAATTAAAATGACCCAAGACCCAATATCGATGAATGAATCATAAAAAGAAATAGCCACTAAACTGAAGAACTTCAACTAACAAGCAAATTTTCCATCATGTTTTTTTAGTGAGATCATAACAATCATATTCATGCAAAATGATAGAACAGAAGAACCCTAAGAGAAAATTAAACTATCATGGCACTTTAACAGCAATAATTGGAAAAATGATGGTAATAACTAATTACCATACCTGTTGGTTAATCTGTGAACTACCCCAGGAGCCCAAAGAAGTTTGGACAGTTTCTAGAACATTATTCTTGCTATCAAAAATTAAGCCCGAAGCATGGTTCTTTCCACTACCTGACACACCAGTCAAGGAGCTTGTATGGAAGGACCTGCAGAAGAACATATGAGACTTACAAGTCTGTCCATATATATTTGGATATATAAAATTCTGAAAGTGTACATACTTGACAGCCTGAGTTTCAGTTTTCACAGCAGGAGTTCCAATTGGAGGCAATGGTTGAGACACTATAGGTGTAATGAATCCAGCTGATACTTCAATGTTTGCCAAGCCATGCCCCTCAGGTGCCTCAAAATCAGAACGAATGCTGTTTGATGCCTCTCCACCAACTGGTGCGCGATTTTTATTTGAGATGGAAGACACAGAAGCACTTTGCGAATAAGATCGAGGTTTTCGTGGCATCTAATAGCAACAAATTAAAGTAATTAAGCAACATGTTTTTTTATGCAACAAAAGCTAATTCAAAGTAAACCTACAATAGAACCTTTGAAACCCGAGACTTCGCCTTGATCTCTTTCTCTCTCTGTTCACGACGATCATTCAGCATTTGCCTCTTTGACCTCACCTCAATGAAGTCATCATCATCGCTAGGGGCTTCTATGCCAGGTTGCTCAAAAACACGCACGATTCCACTTTGCAAAGGAGCATCTAAGTCCTCTCTGGAGTGACAGATGTTCTGGATCTTTCTCACAGATTCTTTTCCAGCTATCTTTTCAGCCCTGCTTCGAGAATCTATTTCCTGCAAACTTACAGGCCTTGAACTAGATCCCTCTGATTCAGATATCTGTTTTGGTTGTCTATTTGCAACAACCACCCTCCTAGACCCACTTCTTGCACCAGCACGTCCACCACTGATATTAGACTTTTCATCTACCTCTGATCCAGCAGATTGCTTCTTATCTGAATTTTCACGAACTCGAAATTCGGTTCGCAAACGTCGAGGTTTCCCCTGAAATCCACTAGAATCTGAGCGAGAAATATCTGAAGCTTGAAATGATGATCTTGGGCCAGAATGTTTCGCCGGGAACGCATACCGTCTCCCTCTCCCACTTGACATTAGGCCTGGACCCTTCGAAACTCCTAAACCTTTTTCTTTCGTAACAGATAGGGATGACACTTCCTCAGTTTGAGACCGGTGTTCCAATTCTCGAGCGGGTACAGTTTTGAAATTCTTCACAAATGAATTTTCTGCTTGAAAACCTGATTCAGGCCTCGAATTGATATCGCCACTGTGCAAACAATCTCCTTTGCCCTTGTGTATTTTTATAGTGCTATCAGCTCTTTCTCTCAGTGGCAATGAAATTCCCTCTTTCACTGCCAGATGAGATAGATCCAAGTGTCGTGGAATAAGGCCTCGTTGGTTATCCATTGAAACTGATGAAACATCGCCTTTCACAATGTCTTGACCAGGTTTAATAGGTACAGCAACTCCAACACTATGATTGAAAGAAAAATTACTTGGAATATTGGGTCGAACCAAGGACATCGATTGAGGATTCAAAGGTAAAACCCCCTGTGGAATGGGAGATGTATACCTCAGCTGACCAAACTGAAAGAGTGGAGGCTGTGATGGGTGGATATGAGTGAGGGATGATCCAACTGGGGGATGGAGATGAAGTGGCATCTGTATAGAACCAATCTGTATGGCTGGAACTGGTGAAGGTATCAGAGAAGGACCAGAAAATAGCCCAAACTGAAGCTTAACAGGTACCTCTGGCTGATTATTAGCAGAAGGAATGGTTGACATGACAGTTTGATCAGATGACAATTGGATTTGAGGCTGAATGGACAAGCCATGATTAGATGAAGCATCAGAATGATCCATGTGCTCGGGCAATGCTGAAGTTTGAGAAGCATTTTTGGATTGAATTGCCTTCTCTGTTTCCTGGAAGATTCTTGTAGAATTATCAAGATTCACTTGAGTAGAACCATCCACATGTTGAAGGGTTTGCCCATCACTGCACATTGCATCAAAAGATCCCTGCTCTTCTGAAGGTTTTGGTGTCACAAATTTGGTTTCTTCATTCGTTGAACTTCTTTCAAAATCATCATTAGGCATCCCAACCTCAACACCCTCATTGAAGCCTAAGACCAAGTTTTCCATCATATCAGGAGCATCTTTCTCATCTAAATGCATGTCTTCAAAATCTTGAGTCAGGTTAATATTTTCATCTTCTCCATCATGCACTTCGTCTTCTTCCTCGTAACCATCTTCATCCTCATCATATTCTTCTTGCTCCTGCAAGTGTATCATCATTTTTTGTTGTGGATGAATCAAAGGTGAGCAAATAAAAGGAACAAATCAGTTATCAAGATATTCAAATGGCAAAAGTCATCTACAATGGGGAAATACAAGAGAGCTTAGGGCTGTTCCTAAAACAAGAAAAACACAGAGAAGATGATGGACTGCAAGCAGCAGATAGAAAGCAAAACAAAACGGTGGCAATTTCATGAACTCGGGATAACAGCATTTCAAACACCAGTCTCTCCAAGGTTCAGTAATCCATAAATTAAAAATTCGAGGCAAGAAGATTTTAAACACAGATGAATATCCAACAAGTTGGAGATTTAATCATCAACATTAAACGAGCTGCAATGAGGTGAGTTTGCAAAAGAAAGCAGAACCAAAACACAATAAACATCAAGCATTATATGCTAAGTGAATGTGGAGACTTATGATTAGGAAGATGCTATGCTAAAGATGCCCATTTTGTAAATATCATATCAATGTATCCTTCCATCGAAGCACCACCCCACCCCCAACTTCTCTCTCTTCCTAGAAAGAATCTTAATTTCATATACCATACCACTTAGCACAAAAATGATTTGTGAAATAACCAGAACCACGTAACAACATTTGGAGTGCATCCAACCCAACCACAACAATCACATTAACTTCCTTTTAGGCACCAATTTTATGTAAGAAAACCTATCATTGAGAAAGAACAAGGTTTCTTGCAAAACAATATTAAGCATATATAGAATAAACAAAAATACCCTTAGACCCAAAAGACAATCACTATGGCAGAAAACTCTAGCAAATTTATCAAGGAAAGACAAGCTTCCAAAGAGAATCTCAAACAATACCAGTTTATTTTTGGAAAATATACCTGCAACTGTTCATCATTCTCAACAGCCCACTCCTCATCCTCGCCATTAGAGACAATACTTGAGCCACTCATCACATTCTCTTTATTGGCTTCAGTAGGCAAGGCTAAAGATTCATTCTCTTGACCCAACAAGGCAACATCTTTTCCTTCACCAGCTGATAACACTGGAGAATCTCCAGATTCATCCAAATCATCATTAGAGAGATGAACTGGAGAATCAGGGGGGCTTGAAACAGAGAGTGAAGACTGTGAGTCACACCTTGTTGTGTTCGTATTCAGTTTCTGCACCTCAGTCTCAGAATTCTCCTGCTGGGCAATTATTTCAGCTCGTCCAAGATTCTCTTGAGAATTGCTATCATACCTTGCCTGCATGGTAGAATCATTTCTAGCTCCATGATTGGACTGCATCTCACTCTCTGGAAAGGTTGAGGGACCAGGGCATTCATTCTCACCTCTATAAGGGTTTCTGTGCAATGAAGCTATTGATGGAGGGGGTAAAACACGAGGTTGCCGCATGGGATACCGTGACCTCCCAAATGAATAGAGACCATCTGGCTCGTGATTTTGATACATTCTATCATGGTATTGAGGACCTGGACTGCCCCTAGTCTGAGCATGCCCCCATGCACTATCAGCAAATCTCTCTGCAAAGTTCTCTTGAAACTCAGATTCAATCTCTGAGTTTCTACTAAAATAATCTCCATCCCCAGAAATATTCCACCTTTGACTTCTAAATTGTTGACTAAAATCATCAACCTGAGGATCAGGAATCCCTCCTTTAAGATAAGGCCTAGAGGGTATTAATCCAGGTCCTCCATAGAACTCTTTCCTAAATGCTCTCCCTCCAACAGATGCATCTTGCCTGGGACTGGGTTGACCATTCTCCTGGTCTTGTGGAACAAATGCTCTAATGTTCACATTGTCAAATGCATCTCTCTTCCATGAATTCACATGTTTTCCTGTGTCTGAAAAAGCTGAAGAACCATCTCTAGAAAAGTGCGGCCTAGAATCTATCTCAAATGGTCTATTCACTGCTGAGGAATCAGAAGATACTGAAGCTGTGATGCTCTCCACCATCCTTTCACTTTCTTCCCAATCAGCAACATCTGTCACCCTGGAAACATCTTTTTCTGTCACCATCCCTGTCATTATCTCATCTGTAACACCAGAAGAATTGTCATTACCACTCTTTGTTGCTTCAGCCTGCCTCTTCGCAATCTTTTCTTCCAATTCTAAAAGCTTCTGCCTTGCACTATGTTTCCTCCTCTCCTCCTCCATAGAGATTCTCTGTTTCTCCTCCTCTCTAGCTATCCTATGTTCTTCTGCCCTTCGGATGGCTTCCAGACGCTCTTGTTCAGCTCTCCATTCAGCTTCTTTAGCTTCTTCTTCCAACCTTCTCTGCCTTTCTTCTTGTTCCCTAGCTAGCCTCATTCTCTCCTCTTCTTCTCTCCGAGCTAGCTCCATAGCCCTTTCCTGCTTTTCAAGTACCAGCTGCCGTTCCAGTTCCTGCATCTTTTGAACTCTCTCAAGTTCAGCCTCAAAAGATTCCCGAACAGGATCATGGAAATCAGTCTGCTTAAGCACATCCTTCTTCTTCTTAACCAAACCGACAAGGGTGCCAGAGAAGGGATCCCGTCCATCAAAACCAGAAGTTCCAAAGTCCTTCATGAAAGGGTCCTCTACATAAGGTTTTTCACTCTTTGAAAATGGGCGTTTCTCCCTACCAAAATTCCATATGGGGTCATTGACTGGAAGCCCTTTACCACCCACAGAAAATGATGATTTGGCAACCAAGTTATTCTGGTAAGTATCACCCCTGTGCCTATTGTATTGTTCACTGCCATAATGTTCTCGAGTATTCCGGTCACGCCCTCGATTGCCAAAAGAATCCATAGTATTACTCCAAGGCTGTTTCCCTCCTTGCCCATACCCCACATCCCTCCTCCCAACATCATCCTGAGAATTGACCCGGAGTGCCGAGGGGATGTACCTATTCTCTTTGACTGTTTCTCTGTTAAAACTAGGTGGTCTTACACCAATACCATTTCTTTCATTTCCAGCCTCTTGGGTGATGAATTTATCTTTTGTAAGAGGCGAAGAAGCTCTCCATGATTTCCCTTCCCTTCCCTCTCTACTAGGTGTTCTGACATCTCTTAAATAAGTGTCTACCTTAGTGACTTCACTAGAAGAAATCTTTCCAGTTTCATTGTCACGCTGTCCTCGCCTGTCAAAAACATTGTGAGCTGGTTTCTGCGGTAAAACACTAGGTCTTGGAAAATCAAAACCCCTATCCCAGTAGGCCTCATCCTTTGGAAAACCATGATCTCTCCCTCTGTCAGTCAAACCATGCCTTGTGTCCCGCTCATCATCAGCCCAATCTGACCTAGGATTCAACCGAACTAATGGCAAAGGACCCGCAAAGTACTCTTGCTGTTTCCGCTCTTTCTCGGATGTAACAGAATGACCCAACCCTTGGTTGTCAACACCATCCTCATCCATTCCATTACCCACATTATTCCTCGCCTGCATTTGGGGACGCATATCAACAACCCTGCTCAAACCAAATCCATCCCTCTGCTCATTACCCAACTCCTCACTCAAGACCTTCTTATGTTTCTGATTCAAACCATCCTTCTGCTTCTTTTCCAGCCCAGAAACAGAAGGCAAAGTTGCCTGCAATGAAGGAAAATCTTCACCCCTCCAAACCGTAGCTTTATCCACCACTGAATGACCCCTTGGACCATCAGAAACAACAGTCAGCTCCAATGACCTCACTGAAGGCGGCATATACACACCACCGCTACTACCAGTGCTTAATTTATTAACCCCATTACCCACATTACTCACTCCCTGATCACCACCACCATAATTATTTCCACTCTCAGCTCCATTATTATCACCACTAACATCAAGCCCTTCTTTCTCCTGAACTGCAATCGCAGCAGGCTTACTCCACCCCATACCAGAAGAACTAGGACGAAGCCCATTTCCTGGACCACCACTACCATGCCCACCCCCGGATCCCAATGAATCAAACCTTTCATGCTCCTTGCGCAAGGATGGCAAATTCAGGGGGGGCGGAACAGAAAGTTTCGGCCCAGCAGCTTTTTGAGAGCTGCGTGGCCTCGAAAGCACCACCATTCCTCCTCCTCCTCCTCCAGCCACACCAGGCCACCCCCGACCCTGCCCATGATTATACTGATTATTATGGTGATTTTGTTGGTGTTGTTGGCCATAAGATTTATTCAAATTCACAGATACATACTTAGACCCTACTCCAGGATTGGCCATTTCACGGTCCGACCCGAAATAATCAAGGCGGATTCCGATTCAGATCCCCGCCAAAGCATCAAAAGTAAAATACAACAAAACCCTAACCCTAATTTATTCCTCTTCTTTATTCCAATTGAAGCAGATCTCACTGTATCAATAATAATAATAAAAAAAAAACAGATTCCACAAAATCAAACGTTAGAGGGTAAAATGATAGTCTTTATAATCATGATCAAGCAAGCAATTAAACGTGAAATTAATCAGCGACTAACAACAACAATAATGTTAGTGAAGCTAGGGTTCGAAGAAATGGGGTGGGGTGTACGATAAGGGGTACCTGCAAGGGCGTAAGATAGAAACGGCGACGATATCGTGCGCCGCGGGGGTGACGAGTGAGAGATGTTTTTTCTTACAAGAGAAGTCCTGAGAGAGAGACAGAGAGAGGAGAGTAACGAGAAGAGAGAAAAATGAAGTTGAAGCAGCGAACGGGCGGAAGGAAAATTATGGAAAGTTTCTTTTTCTGTTTTTTTTACTTGTTTATTTATTTTTGTAATGGTTATTTGTGTCTTTTTATGTCTGTGTTTGATTATGATTTAAAAATAATATATTAAAAAATAAAACAACTTTAGTTCCTACTAGTTAAATTTTATATATATTTAATTTAAACCGTTGTTAAGATAGTTTTTTAATAAAAAATAATTTAAAGATATTTGATTAAAATAATTTTTTACGGTGTTGTTGGTGCTAAAATGACTAAAAATAATAAATTCATAACTTTAAATTAAATAAAAAGTACATGATTATTAATAGATAAAAAATGTAGCAAAGCAAATTTAAAATACTAGTTTTATTGTCTCATTAAATTAATTGCAACTCTTTCACAAACATAATACATTCACATAAGACTGTGATATCCATAGCATCTGAATATGTTATTACATTAATTCAAATATCATCATGAATAAAATTTAGATGGCAATCAAATTCTACAAATACATGATTTTCTTGAGTTTTTCTTCTAATATAATTATGTAGAGCCATTAATAACATTACAATTTGAAATTATATTTTATAACGATAAGCGGACATGTTTTATAAAAATTTTCATTACTTTTTCAACACTCTAAAGTATATTCTATCACATTGCGTATCGAAGAATATGCATAATATATACACCTTTTTATGACTTATTGGTTGTCCTTAACGCTAAAAATCTGGCAAGTGATATTTTTCACATTTATATAAACCTAAAAATTCATACTCATTTGAATATCAAACATTTAACAAATAATATTTTTCTACAACAACAAGTGATGAATTTATTAGTTATTTCACAAAAAAATATTATCCAGAAAAAAAGAGTTAAAATAACATGAGATTTTTCTCATGCATACCTTGAGGTGGTTTTGAAAATTTTATTTTGGAATTGTCAATTGTCCCTAAAAAAAAAAATATGTGTGTCATGTGTACTGCGTTCTCATCCAATCCAACACAAAAATAAATTGCATATTAAAGCTATATACTGTTATTATATTTTGAGTCGGTATATATTTTCTACCCGTAAATAGGATTTGATTTTCTATGGATATCCATTGCTTTATTTGCTAGACTTGTTAAACATATAAAAGCACGCACATGAGTATTTAAGAAGAAAAAAAAAAGGTTATGTTTCTGATTGCATTAAACCCATTAATCTATTTTTAGTAACTATTCAATTAAAAGTAGAAAATGAAAGAGGTAATACAATATAGTAACTTAATGTAATAATGCATACTAAACAACGAAAACGCACTCAGTGAAATAATAACTATAAACATAGTTATAATTTTGAAACAAGTTATTAAAAAAAGAAGGAAAAAGGTTACCTTTTATTAATAATTATATGAGAGTTTTTCAAATGTCACCTTTTATTAATTACTAGGCATATTCTACATTAGTTAAATTATTTTTAATATATATAATTCATGATTTTTTCATGAAAATGTTACCTCTGTAAAGCATTGATTTATGTATTTGCTAACATATCATCATAACAAGGTTACTATAGACTAGCTAATAAAAACTTAATTAACTTAGGCAATACAAACAAGATAGTCTAATAGCTAATAACATATAGTGAGGTTATTTAATTATTATTATTATTTTACTTAGAAACAACTAACTCTAAATTAACTATTATTGTATAACATTTCGAGGTTGAATAGCAACAAAAATCATAATTGAACTTTATAAGAAAGAAAATAGCAAATAAGAATTTGCAAAACCCAGCGGCAATGTCATTATTATTGAAACAATAAATCTTTGCAAGTTTGTAATTCCATTATTCTATACAATCCTCAATCTTCATCTATTTAATTTTTTTTAGATTAACGTGGGTGTCCGGGTCAGCCTGCGCGTACCTCGACTAATCTCACAGGCCTTGAAGTTAACGAATAACGACCATGTAAGCCTTTAGTGGCCCTGAGGTTTGTGAAACTTGAACTGGGGACCTCTAGAGAGCAAACTCAGAGCTTGACTAGTTGAGCTACACCCCTCAGAGTTCCATCTATTTTATTTTTGGTTAGCCAAAAAAGAGAGATAGCTTACATTGTCCTCGTATATAAGGTTAGCAAATTTCTAGGTTTTGTAAGCATTTGTGCCTTTCTTTGACACAATAACACTCAATGAAAACCCAAAAGACAGATAGATAATTAACTTCAAGCTAAATTAAACCAAAACCTAGATAAAAAACCTCAAGCTAAAAGGAAACAAAACTTATAAATTTTTAAGCTAAAAAATAATTTTTCGAAGTACAAAAGCTACAAACACTAGAGTACCACATTTAAGCTTGCAAGCACATATCCATTCCAACTTACCAAGATCTTGTTTACTATAAAATCCTTGCTCTACCTTTATTTTCAGAGAACATTAAGCTATAATTTGAAGCTAAAAAAGAAAAGAGAAAGAAAATGTTTTAATATTTATAGATCTATAGAGACATTACCTAATCAAATCAATTTGAACTAAAAAAAATAGGTCTCTTACTGATGACCTCGAGTATGCTTGAAGATAAAGATCTCTTTTTCTTGTAGTGTTTCTTTAAATGAGGCAAACCAAACTTTCAATTTCAAAGGTTAAAATGGTATATGGTTTTTCAACGACAAGAAAAATATATAAGAAGATAAAAGGTAAACATTGTGAACCATATGAAAAACATGTAAGAGTTGCTTTACAATAATTGAGGTTAGACCTCATTTATTGATTATTTCTACAAACTAAACCAACGTTTTTTTTTTTGTAACCAAACGCTATATTATAATGTTTGGGAGCAAAAAACAAAAGCCTCTTCAATCCCAAATGGGTATTTAACTTGAGATCTTTACATCTTACCCCCTCTCACGACCAAATGATATTTTTCTTGGCTACTATAAAGATAAAACACTAAAGGAACATTTGATATTAAAAGGTTAGGAAAGATAAAATAAAACATGAGATGGAGGTTGATGAGTCACAAGTAATAAAAATGTATAAAAGTTTGTTTTATTATGTATTATCATTAAACTTTAATGTTTGAAACATTAAATATAGATCATTATTTTTATTTTAGTTTATAATGAGCATCATTGTTTTAACTAATTTAAAGTGTGTGTTTGGTATTATAGTGCAATGTGCCTTTCAAAATTGTTTTTCGCTTGAAAATGTATGAAAATGATTTTTGTTTAGATTTTTTTTATTTTTGACATGTATACATCAAAATTATCGAAAAACACTAAAAACGCATCAATTTGATGTTTTTTCAAGGCAAACGCAATTTTAAAAAGCACCCAAAAGAAAAGGCTATTACACTCTTAAATGGGGACAAAATAGTAATTTCTTCACTTATTAAAATCATGTTATAAAAGGGATTTGTAATAATTGGAAAAAAAAAAGATAATTCATTGCTAAGAAGATATTTACACCAACACAAAGTTAAAATCTAACATGATTGAAAATACAAAATGATAATTTCATCACAAATATACATTTTTTGTTATCATTCAATCCCTACCTCATCATTATTAAATCTATTTTGTTTGAGAATATAATTAATTTTCATTTCTCCATATAATGTATGTTTTAATTATTATATTAACATTTCAATAATGATATTCATTTTCTTTCATAATGTTAAAAAACTCACTCATTTAGTAAAAAACTTCTTCTTATATGTTTTAATAAAAAAAACCACTCTTTGATTAATTAATTTTATTCAATTCATAAACAAATATTCTCTAATTCATTTATTTTTAATTATTAAATTATATAAAATAATTGATTATTTACTTTTAGTAATTTAATTTTTTTATATTAATTTGATGAAATAAAAAAAACCAAACTTATAATATTATATTGATATTTTCTCTATGTTCTCCTTCTCTCTCTTGTGTATATTTCTTATATTGTTTTATAATTTTTTTTTATATTTTCTAATTTTCAAATCTGATGGCAAGAATTTAGTTAACTAAAATCAACGGTCCAAATCTAAACATAAGGATACAGATTGAAATTATGAAATATTTAAAGGGATATTTATGAAAACAAAAATCAACATGGTTCTATCCTTGTGTCTATCCCTTATATCTTTTCTTTTTAGAATGATAAAAAAAATTAGCTAAAAAATGTCTATAAGATAGAGATAAGACTCATTTTTTATTTTTGTCTTTTATAACCAAATGTGTTTTATACTTGTTATATCTATCTCTTAAGTCTTAAGATTGTAACCAGACGCTACCCAAATGTTGTTTTGCATGGCGATCGATTAGCGTGTCAAGGGCTATCATACCCATATTGAGTTGTGTTTGATATACTAGGAAGTACTTTTGTATAAGTCATGGTTTTTCCAAACACCACTACTGTAGTGCTTGTGGTTTTAGAACTGCCTAGGATATGCCCTTAAGTGTATAAGTCTATGCATTACAAAGCCTATTCTAAAGCAACTCATTTTGTATTTGATTTAACTTATCAAACATAGCTTGCATGATTTGATTGAACACCACAATGTTGTTGTAGTAGGTCATGTTTGTTGTGTTCTACATCTCCATCTAAAGAGCCCTCGTATCAATGTTAGAGAGATTTATAGGCTAATAATAAGATGCTCTTTTCAGAGCAATTGTGGTTAGTTGCTGGAATTCACCATAACTCGTATGTGACCATCATATAATACCATCATATCCATAAAAAAGGATACATATATAGTTGTGTATGAGGCATTGATACACTAACATACCTATTTTTTGTAGGTGGTGCTGACCTTATTAGAATCGATGGAAATATAAAGGACTATATAAAGATACTAGAGGTATGTTGTTATGTTATAATGGTGAATCAGACAATAAAGACCTTGTTGGGTTTCCTGAAGCATATAAACATAGCAGAAACAATAATCTATGAAACCATATATGAGCATTTAAAGTTTGTGCAAAGAATACCTTAAAAACAATTCTTCTTTCTTGGGTTAGCTCAACTCTTCAAGGTTGGGTTATTGTAAACCATAAATCGTCTAATTATTTAGTCTTTAATAGTAATCCACACGAATCACCAAATCAAAAATCTCTTAAACCACTTTTTAAAAGAAAATGATTGTTATGCCTTGAGCGCTAACTCTTTCTTTTCTCAAATATGCTTATCCATATAAGTGTATTTGATGTGTAAGGAGTGTATAATACATAAAGAAAAATACGACATAACATTTTATTTATAGAAAAAAAACCTCTATTAATAGAAAAATATCATTTTGCCCCTAAATAATATCACATATATTTTTTTAGAATAATTTTAAAAATTTATGAAGTCACATCCTTACTTTTGGGTTTGCAACGTATACCTAAAACAACTACTCTCTTTCGGCTTTTATTTGGAAAATTTTGCTTCTCACAAACTTACAAAACTTTTAAAAAAATTTGTTTGGCCTTTTAGACCTTTACACTTATGTTTCTTATTAATATTTCTCTTATTTTCCTTATCTTATCTTATCTTTTTTTTTTCTTTTTTTTTTCTTTTTTGTCCCTTTCTATCTTGAGGAGGGTATTTAAAGGGTTTTGCTAGGGTTTTGGGAAGTCTTGAATCCATTTCTGACCTCTTGGTCTTGAGGGTAGTGTTATAAACCCTTGATAAGAACCCATGGAGGAGCCTTTATGTGTGAATACACGAAAACCAAATCGGTTTTTGCATGATAGTTGCAATGTTGGGGTTGACTGAGTTGCCCACTTTTAAGGCCTCATTGGAACAATTCTGACATCATCACCACCTAAGACCACCTGAAGTTGATAAAGGGGGTGCACACCTTTCATTTGGATCAAACATTACTCAATTTAGAGGTACGTAACTCTACATTCATGCATTTGAAGTTGCCAACTCGATCAGCTAAAACTGTCAAAACAGAGGTGTAGTCTGATGAACGACGTGTCATTCACCTTCTCTTTATTAAGTCTGAATGACACATCGTTTAGGGTTTTTAATTTCGAATTTGAAAAAAAAAATCAATTGAGTCTCTATTCTTCCAATTGCTTTTAATTATACCCGTAATTGTCTCCTGACTTTTAATTTCAAGTAATTTCACCCTTGCCAAACTCAATTGTCAGCCCCCAAGTTGACTATTAGTTTGATAATTGGTTTTGAATTTCTTCAATCAAGTCCCTAATTGGCTATCAAACTTTAATATTTATACAATTAAACCCCTGATTTGACCAAATTAACTCTTAAAAATTGCAATTCGACCCACAGACTTTAATTTCTTTCAATTAAAGCCTAAATTGACTTTAAAAAATCAATTTTTTCTTGCAATTAAGCCCTCAATAAATTCAATTAGACATTGAAAAACTTTAATTGAGTCCTTGGACATTCAATTTTGAATTTCCTTCCTCAAATTAAATTTTTCTTTATCAATAGGACCTTCATCAGTAAAAAATACACCATCAAATTTTCCAATCTTATATATTTTGATATTTCTCAACTAGTCTTCGATAATTTCTAGAGCGTTCTAGTATATTTTTCTCACTAGTATATTTTTTTATTTTCTTCCAACATTTTTTCAATTTTTTGTATTTTTTTTTTCAAAAATGAGTAACAACAGATGCCTCCTCTTTACAATACTTATAGAGCAAAACTTGTCAAGTGTTTTGCGTAGTAAGTTTGTAAAGATAAATGAATTGTTCTTCACAACTAATCTTCTCAAGGCTTTTAGTTTGGTTGACCTAAAACTCTGTCTTCGCGACAATCCCCTTCAATCTAGAACTATGACCCAACTATTTATAGCTCGGTTAACCTGAAATCCCAATCTAGCGATTCCCTTTAACCATAACATTGGTCTTTGTCTTTAGCTTGATTAACCTGAAATCTTAATCTTGTGATTCCTTTTAACCAAAATCAAAATCTCTATCTGCAGCTCTGTTAACCTGAAATCCTAATCTAACAATTCCCTTTTAACTAGAACCAAAATCTTTATCTTTAGCTCAGTTAACCTGAAACCCCAATCTAGTGATTCTCTTTAACCAAAACCAAAATCTTTATCTACGGCTCGGTTACCCTAAAATTCCAATCTGGTAATTTCCTTTAACCAGAACCAAAATCTTGCAGCTACTAGGAGAACTGTATGCTTATAACTATTCTCCGACACAATTGGCTTCTTTTTCAGCTTAGTTGACCTAAAGTCCAGAATCTCAACGATCACTTTCAACTACAACTTTCCAAGGGTATCTTTAACTATTTTGATTGAATCCAAAACATTTTTATTTTATAATTGAAAATCGAGATTCCTGATGGTAGGGTTCTTATTTTTTCTCCTTTTATGATGATAGGGTTTGATCAAACTCTTCTTAAACTTTCCTAATGTTTCTTGATTGCAAGGTTGACATCTGTCTTTCCTGATGATAGGGTTAATTGGATTTCCTGATGACATGGTTAACCGCATTTCCTAAAGACAAGGTTGGATTTCTTAGTGCTTCCTGATTGCATGATTGACCTATCTTTCTTGATGCAGGGTTAAACCGATACTTCCCGATCACGAGGTTTGAAAACTTGGTGCTTCCTGATTACAGGTTTTAACTGATACTTCTCGATCACGGGGATTGAAAACTTAATGCTTTCTTATTGTAGGGTTGACCTAATACTTTCCGATCGCGGGGTTAAAAAACTTGGTGCTTTCTGATTGTAGGTTTGATCTGAAAACTCTTCTTGATGATATGGTTGATCTTTTTTTTTTTTGAAAATTTCATAATAATAGGGTTCTCTTCACTTTCCTTCATGATTACAGGGTTTAACAACTAATACTTCTCTATCGCGAGGTTTGAACTTGGTGCTTCCTAATTGTAGGGTTTAATAACTAATACTTTCCAATCACGGGGTTTGAATTTAGTACTTTTTAATTGCAAGGTTTAATTGAGATTCCTTGCTATCATAGCTCAAAGATTCTTTCTTTGTTAACTCAGATTCATCAAAATCTTACTTAATGGCATTAAGGATTTTCCTAAAAAATTCAAAAATATTTACGCAATTCTTTAAGGTTAATTGATAAGCATGCATCCTTACCTAGTTTGAAATATAGCCCCCCTTCTTCAATGCTTCTCTTCATAAGGTGTCTTTACTTGCTATCTTAGTTTTCTAATTCTTTGGCTCATTCAAGTTTACTGTATGTCAATCCTTCACTCAAATGTAAATGCAGTACCCATCCTGGGTTGTGCGATAATTACTGCTCTTATTGTTTATTAAGCTTGACTATGCCCTAAAGTATGACATTGCTTGCTTTATTATGAAAGAGTTTAACAAATCATTCAACTTCTTGGATTATTTCAAAAACTACCCTTTCATTAATTATGTGCATCCTGCCAATAATTATCAAAAGATTTTCTAATATCGACCTCATCTTAAATTGTCAATCAATCACGAAGTTGTCTTTAGTTGAACCATACTCTTCTTTTCTGATCTGAGAATTATCAACTGATTTGACCAGGCTCCCTTGTACTATCTTTATAAAGGATCCTGTGCAACCTATCAATGGGACCATTTGCTTTCAAATAATCACCTTTTCCTCGAGAGCTAACCATGGACTTTTAAAGATCATGCTCATTCCTATCTTATTGTCGAAATAACACCAAAGTGATGTTTATTTTGAAAGTATTTTAAAAATTAACTGGGTTAGAGACTTAACACAAGTCATTCAATACATGTAACGCTTTGATTATTTTGCATTTTGAAAACAAAAATTAACTTAATGTAATATTAAAACAATTTCTTTGGCTATTTTATGGTTTTTTGTGTTAATTTAAATTTTTCATTTTGGGTATAACATTAAATGGTACATGATGAGGTGACCTTCTGTGAATTTCAATAACAAGAGGTTCGAGTCAAGACTCAAGGTTCTATTAAGAAAAATTATCTTTTTTTAGCAACCATTGTATCAGCATACATAATAACCAGTAGCTTAGTTCATGAAGTCGTGACCTTCATATAAAGCTCTTCATGTTTTGAGAGCGCTATTTATCGGTTCAAATTGTTTATTTGATTAAAAAAAGCTTTTAAAAGCACATAATGCAGGTTATGGCTCATGGTTATAAAAGGAAGGTAAATTCATAGGCTCAAAAAGTATTTGAGGGTTTCAATAACCTAGGACCACTATCAATTATTCACTCCTTTCTTTTTCTTTTGTTGTCTTTGTAAAAGACATAACATATAATCATGCCATTCATTTCAATCATAATATTCACCTCAATCAATCAATGGTTCAGGAAGTTCCATAACCATGTCATTCCTTTCATTTTCAATTTCAAACTTAAAAAGAAGACTAAAGCTCATTGCCCATCATTTATCTCATAAATACTCCTTCATCTTATTGTTATCTTAACAGCGGTCATTAAAGCAACTTCAATTCCTCATTTGATGGATAACTTATCTTTTATCTAATCATTTGAAGACATAATAATCTCAATCACATTTTCCTTAACAGGAGGCTCTATCATAAATACCAAAAGATATAGTATTTCACTATCTTGTCTTTCGATTGTTTAGGTGTGTTTTCTCCTCAGCTTTGTTTTTCTTTCTCTTTTTTTTTTCTTTTCTTTTTCTTTCACTTATGCCCCCTAGTCATTAACTTTTGGCATTTTTATACCTTTTCTTAATTAAAATCAATCTCTCTCGCCTTTTCTAACTAGGGCTTTTTCTACTTTTGACTCTTTTTTAATCTTTTGTTTTCAACATTTTTTTCACCATTGATTCTATCATTGTCTTCATCATTTCAACAAAAAATCTTTAATTTGCCCCTGGTATGGGGTGTGATCCATGTCATGTTTTGTTTTTAAAAAATAAATATTTCATTAGGCTTAAATTGGGACTACAATGGATATATATTTTAAGAATTGTGAAAGGAATAAACAAAGATGAAATTTTCTCATTTCAAAGAAGGTCATTAAGAATTGATAAATTTTGACATTGTCTAGCATGATGATTTGAACTTGCAAAGAACTATGATTCGGAGTCTATAACTATTGAATCCATTACATATCAATATGCATATTGTTAAAACTTAGCTCCATGATGCGTGGTTTAATTTTGTATGTGAGTTTGAAATTTGTTTGGTCACCCCATGCCATTTTAACAACAAACGTTAAATAATTTCTGCAATCAAAACTCTTTTAATAATAATCTTTTTTTTTAAGATTAATTAGCCTTAACTTCGCACGTTGGGGTTTGATCAAAATACCCTTTGAAAGAAGCATCTCTTTATTTCAAGACAATCATAAGACAAGTAATAAAGCATAATTCATTGAAAATACATGATGTAGTCATAATACATGAAAAACATATTAAAGAAAAATACAATGCTCATTCTCTAGGTAACTGCATATTATCTATGCCTTGTTAGCATTTTGTAAGCTATTGGTCATTGTTGAAAATATGGGTGACTATATGGTAGGTACCACCATTCTTCACAAACTCAAAATGTTTTTTGCTCACCAATTTCCGAACATGATACTTGAAATTTTTGTAATTTTCAATCGAATGGTTTAGAACCCCATCATGACATTCACATCTTTTATCTGAATTATATCACTTAAGAAAAGTGGTTGTATGGGATTTGATGGTGTTGGGGTAACAAGTTCGAAGTCTAACAAATATTGGTAGATAAACTCGAGAAGTAAAGTTATGTCAATCTTTGATAAAGGCACTAAGCAGTTGATGCTACTGAGAGACTTGAATGGACCACATAACTAAGATTTTCCACCTAAGAGCCATGTTTTGATTCATCTCTCATCATTGTTCTGGAACCCATGGTAAGACCTCTAATTTTTTCTATTTTAATAGCTTGTTCAATTCTTTCAGCGATCCTCACATTATAATAAAATTGTTGAGTTGAGCTTCCCAAAAAAAATCACCATTTATATTTCTATTAGCGGAGGTTGAACATATGTTGCCTTATCTTGCCATCTTTGCACATATGCCTTCATAAACTCTTGGTTTCCCCTCTCAATGACCATCAGGCTGGTTCTACCATGAGCAATTTCTAGATTGAATTTATACTACTTCAAGAATACGTCTGTCAGATCCTTTCACTTATTAATTTTAACACTATCCAGTCTCATCTACCAACTCAAGACAGATCTTATAAGACTATCTTGAAAGAAATAGATCAGCATTTTATCATTATAGATCACTTCAGCCATATGGTTATAGTATGACCGAATATGGGTGTTCGAGCATTCTAATCCGGTGTACTTAATGAAGTCCGACACTCTAAAATCTCTTGACACCACAATATATGACACCAAACATATCTCAACTGCTCATATAGGGTTAAACAAATCATTCCCCTTAGTTGCTTTTAATCTCTCTTCTATATTAAACAACTTGTCATAGTTTATAAGACTAGTAGATATATCATTAGAGGGTTCTTCAATTGTCAAATCCACAATTATCAAAGCTTGAGCTAGTTAGACAGGGGGGAAGGGGACAAAATGCTATTTAGTTGCTGAATCTGCCCTCAAGTTTTGAGATGTATGAGAGACGCGAGCTAATAGTGCTTCAATGGAAGGCTGTGCAACCTTTCCACTCTTATAACTCAACGCTTGTTCGAGTAGATTTGTGAGTCTAGCCACTTCACCTTTGATGCTCTTAATTTCTTTTTGATAACGAGCCTCTATCTGAG
>Ga0307517_10003853_pt1 | contig 23262 bp, 10 predicted proteins | sample 23_EM_MG_FD_194515 | JGI IMG/M metagenome (GOLD analysis project Ga0307517, IMG submission 194515) | Populus trichocarpa ectomycorrhiza microbial communities from riparian zone in the Pacific Northwest, United States - 23_EM | ecosystem: Host-associated > Plants > Roots > Unclassified | place...
ACGCTAACCATCTAACTACTAATATATAGATAACATTTTTTTAGAGTACACACACGCACACACCAGTCTAACCCCCCAGTACCGGAAAGTCCAAATTTCATCTTATATGAATATTGCCGACAAGTAATCAGAAGATAATGGAAGCCACAAGACGTGAAAATATCTATCGCTGGATCCCCCGTGGCACCATAACCATCCCATTGCAGCTTGCTGTGAAAGCTCATTTCCCAAGTTTTATAAAAGTTGAACCGAGTGATTCCGTGTGGTGTTTGAAATTACATCAATGATTGTTTTTTAAATATTATTTTTAATATTAGAATATAATAATACGAAAACACCGAATAAAATTAATTTTAAATAAAATAAATAATAAATAATTTTATTTAAAAAAAACACTTGTAAAATATAAAAACAAAAATACTCCAATCATTGATTAATGAGAGTAATATATCCTCCTCCAATTCTTTAAATTCCAATTCGTCCTTCTTACAGTTAGAACATAGAATATGATCAGATTTCCAAAGACAAAATATCGAACATTTAGATTATTTTAAATATAAAAAATTGATTTTTAAATAGAATTGAATCTTTAGAAATTATATAAAAATAAATTAGATGTCAACCTCTATGATTTACTATATTAGAAAAAAATATTTGAAGGAATAAAATAAACCAATGTTAAAACCAACTTCCCTAAAATACTCGTTTACCTATCTTTTTTATTTAAAAATATTTGAAGGAATAAAATAAAAATGATGAGATTAATATAAAAAATAAAATGAATTGAGTTTTATTTTTTAAAATATATAAATTCAATTTATTTATGAATTAAATTTAAATTAAACACTATAATTAAATTTAATTATAATTGAGAATTAATTTCAAACTACTGTAGAAGTTTAAAAATATGATACTCTTATGGGAGATTTTCCTCTCCGAATCAAATACCATTTATTTATTTATTAATTTTTCTTAAAAGCACATCTTTTATAGAGACCTGGAGAAGAAAAACAACATTGGTCAGTAAACAAAAGAGTGTTGATAATATTACTTTCCCAAGTGGGCTTTCAATCCTTCTCTTGATGGGCTTTTTGTTCAAAGATAAATGCTCTTGTTTCCCCTTTACCTTACCATCAAATCCTTCTCTTGTTGTGCTGTGGAGGGAGATCCACATACCACTTTTTATTGATTTGTATATTTTTTTAATATCTTTTAAAAAATTAAATATATATAAATTATAAAATTAAATTTTTAATTAATTTAATATTAAATAATAAAATTAAAAAAAATCAAAATAAATTATAAATTCAAGTTAATTTATTAAATTCATAACCCGAATTATGAAATCGATAAAATCTTATAGAAAATAAATTAAAATATATTATAAAATTTAATTTTTAATAAAAAAGAAGAATCAATTAAAAAAATTATCCTTTTTTTTTTTTAGACTTCAAAACATTATTTCCGTCTTGAACGATAGTTGATAATGGGACTACAAATCAATAAAACGCCAAAAGAAAAACAAATTTTTTATTATCCTTTGGGACTAGAAATCCCACCAAAGTTCAAAATCACACACAAAAAAATTCAAAAAAAATAAAAATGGCACTCTTCTTCACCTCACACTCCTCCCTCTTCCTCTCCCCTTCGTCTTCCATAAACCCCAACAACCCATTCCCTCTCTCCAAATCCCCACAACTACCATCCCTATCTTTCTCCTGCAAATCCTCTAAAACTCTCCGTTTCCATCCCCAAATTACTAAACAACCCAGATTCCCTACCCACCTCACACGCACCTCCTCCTCTGTTCCGTCATCTGACCCGGATCCGGAACCAAACCCAACTCCAGTAAGTATCACTGACGAGTGGGGCGAGAAGGCAGAGCCCGAGCCCGAGTACCCGAAAGATGCGGACTCGGATCCTACGAGAAATGATGACGAGTGGGGGGAGCAATTTGTTGCCGCGGGAAATGGCACCGCAGCGGCACCGAGTACCAGCAGTGCGGTGGTCGTGGAGAAGGATGGGAGGATTGAGGATTTGAAGAGGTGTTTGGTAGATACGGTCTACGGAACGGAATTTGGGTTTCGGGCCACCCCGGAGATCCGGGCTGAAGTTTTAGAGCTGGTTAATCAGTTGGAGGCTGTAAACCCGACTTCGGCACCTGTGGATACTACTGGTGTGCTCGATGGAAAATGGGTCTTGGTGTAAGTTTGTTAGTTTATTGAAGTTAATTCAATTCTTGAAGTTTTTTTTTTTTTTTATCGTATGTTGTGTTTTTTTTTGTTCGTGTTTTTTATAAATTGTTTAGTAGAAATGAAATTTATAGCTGGAAAGGAGACTACTTTGGGATTTGGAATCTATGTATTTTTTAGTTATTCTCGAGATTGAGGGTTTGGTTACTTTGGTAGCTAAATTAAGATGAAATTGAATACCAAGACTTATTGATGGTTCTCAAATGCTTATTGAATCGACAATAATTCAAGTTTGGGATTCTACTTAGGGGCACTTTGAACCAGTCCATTGGAGATTGATTGAAGTTATAGAATAGAGTTTCTGATGGAAACAAGTTAATTAGGATTCTCGTACCATGGAAAGCTGGTTTCTGAAACTGCTATGATGCTTGAAATGAAAAGAACAAATAGTCATTTTTTCTGTTGACAAAATTACACGGACTTAATCGATTTGTGTGCTGCACAATAAGACCAGCTTGCCCATCTGTATGGAACCAATGGGAAGCATCATCTTTTGTTGAAAGTACACCACATAAAATGTGTGTTTTGTTTGTCCTAAAGATTATTAAATAAGGCTGCTTTCTTTGCCACTCTTTATGTCGGCATGTACAAAATGAAATGTATGAGGATTACAATTGGATGGAACTGTGGCTTTATTGTATGCTTCCGGAGAGTTTGTGTAAATGCAAATTTTTGCAGGTGATTTCAATTACATGAAGGAAAACATTGTAGCAAGCATCCTGATGAATTGACAAAATTCATATATTTTCTTGTCATTTACACCGTCTTTAATTATGAATCTGTTATTTAATTTGGATTTATAACTGACAGGTATACTGCATTTTCTGAACTGTTGCCACTTCTGGCAGCAGGTGCTACACCTTTATTGAAAGTGAAAAGCATATCTCAAACAATTGATTCCAGCAATCTATCTATTGTGAACTCAACTACATTGTCAAGCCCTTTTGCTACTTTCTCTTTTAGCGCATCTGCAACTTTTGAGGTTCGGACTCCTTCAAGAATACAGGTACTTCTTAAAACTTTTGAAACAATGTGGCTTTTGATGTTAAAAAAAATGGAACAGAAAATAGAAAAATACAGTAATAGAGTATCTTCTTAAGAAAGCATAAGAAATTATTGCATTGGAAAGATACTGTTTTAGTTTAAGCTTTGTGGCCCCTGCTGTGAAGAGTTGGTTTCTGAAATTCCCCGCTTTCAACTTTCTGGCATAAGGGTTTAACTAAATTTTACTAGTCTCCTCTACTTTCAATATGCTCAGGTTGAATTTAAGGAAGGTACACTGCAACCTCCGGAAATAAATTCCAACATAGATCTCCCAGAAAATGTTGAACTATTTGGGCAAAAGATCAATTTGTCTCCTGTCCAGCAATCTCTCAATCCTCTGCAGGAGGCAGCAGCAAATATTGGAAGAACCATTTCTGGCCAGCCACCACTTAAGGTACCCATTCCAGGCAAACAAGCAAGCTCCTGGCTTCTTATTACCTACCTTGATGAGGATCTCCGTATCTCAAGAGGGGATGGTGGTCTTTTTGTTCTTGCTAAAGAAGGAAGTCCTCTTCTAGAACTGTAGCCATTAGCCAGGTACATTCTGCAAAGTGCTATATAATGTGGATGTACAGTGTCTTCTCTTCTATACTAGACCTTGTAGAAAAGGGAATGGCTTAAATGACGAAGAAGATGCTTAGATTGTAGTTTCTGGGAGGCCAAGAAAAAGAGATTACTTTGAAACCCCCCGATCCAATATAATTGTAAGAGTACACATTTTCTAAACGAGTATCTCTACTTTTGAGTGGAATACAAGTAAAATTATTATTAGAAAGGATGATATTAAAATGCCTAATAGCTGTTGTAATTAGGCAGGAGGTGTATGGGAACATCCTCTAGTTTTAAGAGATTAAGATGAAAATGAAAACGGGCAGGCAGTACTCAAATGAATTGGCTGCCTATCATGTGTATGGTTGTCTGCTGAGCCAAATATAGGACTTTGGTACTGATAAACGAATTCTAGATGCCTAATAACTCGAAAAACACAAATAGCATCACATTCATTTAGCTGACTTAAGTTTGAGGAGTTCAACATGAGGCATCTTTATTACAGTTCTGTGAACAAAACTTTATTTATTTGCTTCACTAAAACTCTCTTGTTTTCTTGGTGGTAAAAAAATAAACAGTTGCCAATTATTTTAAAATTATGCAATGCCTAGAACAGATCTTTCTAGTGTAGTTTCGTTATCGTTTGAAGTCTCCAGAGCTAAGTCTTTAGACATGATTCTGTGTTCTTTGAGAAAATTGTACTGCATAAAGCTGTGAGGTAGGAAGGTAAGCAAAGCCGTTGAAAACAAGAATTCGACAGCAGAAAATTTAGTATTGACAAACATAGGGGGGAAAACAGCAAATGTTCTGCAGCATGCAAATGGGTGTTTTACGGTACACCCACCTCCTATCCATCCTCTCTAATTTACTAGTTCACGTCAAAGTTCATAGTTAATATTTTCCTTTCATGTCCTTGAGATTGTTATTGTTTTGCACTTCTATCATTCAAGTTAATTTTTTTTTTTAATTTCATCTTTGTAAGTTATGTTAGCATGGTTTTATGAATTGGGATCTATTTGGATTTGTTTTCTCTTGCTTATCCAATGTGTTATAAAATATTTCAAAGTTAAATTGGCATGGTTTGTCAACTGTGGTCATTTCTTTCTTTTTTCTTCTTCTTCTTTCTTCTCTTCTTAGAGAAAGTACATATTTGTCCTCATATCTTTTGGTTTTTAAGTTTCGGTTCTTTTTGATCTCATATTTTCATTCTTATCTCTTTTATATAAAAAATTTATGTTTTCAATATAGTTTTTAAATTGCAATTTGTCATAAATTATTTTTTCAACTCAATTCTTATTCTTTTGGTTTCTGATTTTTTTTTTTGGTTTTCAATTTTATTATTCAACCACAGTTTATGCTGTTTTATTTTTTTCAATTTAGCCCTTGTTTTTTTGTTAAAGTTTTTTTCTTTTGTTAAAGTTTTTTTCTTTTCAATTTAACCTTTCATTTTAAATCTTTTTTATGCCCTCTAATTTATTTTTATCTCGATTTCCATTATCATTCTCTTAGGTATATTTTTTTTTTTGTGATTGATTTTTTTTTTCGATTTCATCTTTTGGTTTTTGATTTATTGAGGATTGGGCTTTAAGGTTTTTTCATTTGTGATTCTTCTGATGTAATGACACCGACTCACGGGTTTGAAAAATTAATGTGATTCAGCATCTTTTTTTTTCATTTCTTTTTATGATTTTATCATTCTACATTATTTTTTTAAAATGATTTTGTGGTTATCTTTAATTTTTTTTCTATCGATTTATTCGAGTCTCATAATTTATGGCACGGGTTTTGCATGTTTTTTTTTAATAAAAGGTTTTTTTTTAAAAAAAAATTGTATTTAATTTTTGATGAATTTTTATTTTATTTTATACAGATGAGATTTATTTTATTAAAAAATATTTATTCTAAAATAATATTTCTAATTTGTTCGGCCTTGCACAATATTTTTTTCTTTTATATTATTCAATTAGTTTCATGTGTTTTTATCTTTATTATTTTTTATTGATTTTAATAAACAAACTTAGTAGACATAAATAAGTAAATCTCTCATTTTATGGGATTGAATATCTAGATCTATATTTATCTTTTAATTTTTTTAATTTTTTTTAGTTATTATTAACAACTTTTTTTATTATTATTTACATAGATGATTATCAATTTATTTTATTACACTTTGTGTTTTTTTATATAAAAAAACATATCAAAATAACTTGTATATCCAAGTTTTTTTTAAAAAAATTTACTTGTGACAAATCACGAGTCAAATACTAGTATTTGAAAGAGATTGTTGTAATTTATTTTTGAATATATTCTCCTCTTAAATTATAGATGAAAAATGAAAATCATACGTGGTTAGCCACCAAAATTAACTTGAAAGATAAATAAAAGAAAACGTATAAAATAAAGTAAATGATTTCTTAAATAAGAAATTTTATGATATTGTAGAATGAATTCGTAACTTTTATTTTTCTTTACTAGAAATTAAATTGAAATCTACCCGCAGCACAACATAGGTAAACTAGTTAATGTAATACTAATTTCAAGGAGTTTACCGTTAACCAAGCACAACATGTAAAAAAAAAATGGGACCTATACGCGGGGATGCATGAGTTACCGTTGACCAAGCAGTCTGGTTATCGAGTAGCTATGCTCTGACTGTTGGCTGTTAATTTTTTAATAGAGTTACAGATTCAAAGTTTTAGGTTATATTTGCGAGGAAGAATGGATAGGTGGAGGATGGATGATTTGCTATTGTTTTAGTTGTTTGGTTAACAAGTAAAAGAAGAAGGATGAGAGTCAATCTCTCTTTTGTCAGTGTTAAAAATATGAGTTGCATTTGTTATGTTAATTTTTATTTATTTATTTAACTTGCAGCTAAGCATGGGAAATAAAGCTAGTTATTCTCTCTGCTAAAAGAATTGAAAAACAATATGATGAACAATGAAGCACCTCAATTATTATTTTTTTCAAATATTTCTTCCTTTTTCTTTTTCTTTTTAATTCTGCATTCCAAGTTTTTTCCTTCAAATTTCATACTTCAACTTTTTTAAAAGAATTATGCCTAATTAGTATCATGTTTTGAATTGGACTCTAAATTTTATTTGTTATTTAAAATTGACTGAGATCAATATAATATGATATATTTTTAAACTTTTAGCTTAAATTCTTTTATAATTCTTTTTTTTACTTCTAAATTTAACCCAGGTTGTGGTGAATTAAAACCTAATGAATGTCCAACCAAGAAGAGAATAAAGGAATAAAAAAAAAAGACAAATTATCTAGTTGGGTTAACACATTATAGTCGTGTTCATTATCCTGTTTGTAAATTTTGTGTGTTAACCCTGGTCGATACAGTTTGTCGTTGTTTTTTCATATCATTCCCTTGATTTTTTCTTTCAATTTAACTATTGGGCAATTTTTTGTTTTCACGTTTAAGATAGAGTTAGACAAGACTAAATTAATGAAGGTGTTTTATTTTTTAATCAAATCACATTTAAGTAAGGTTATCAATTTGATCGCTTGGTCGAATAAATCATACTAATTTTTTATTTATTTACTAATATTTATGGTGATTGATTAATTTATTTTGATTTATTAATCAAGTTTTTAACTATCATTTTAAATATTTCATCACATGATTATACAAATAAAAACATTTATATTTTTAATGTAATTATATATTATTTATCCAAACCGAAGCGCCGACCAGAGCCTAGTAAATAACTAAACCATGACACCGAACGAACGAATTTATTGTTTATAGTCGTCCATCATCCTCTCTTTTTTTTCCATGTTCTTGTTGTTTCTTGAGGACGAACATGTCTAGTTATTTAAAATTTTCTTGCCCAGACAAGCTAGGTTGGATTATTGCATTTGTCCTTTAAAAAATCCAATGATTAATATTATTATACTGTTAATGAGTCGTCCTCAAAACCAAATAATTTAAGTCCGAACCGACATCACCGTCCTCGGTGCATGCCCCCACATTCCTTCTGCATACCCTCACTCGTTAGTCATTACACGCTTTATCCTCGCCGCATCCAATTTCTTCTTTAGTAAAATGTTTTTTTTTTCTTTTCTGGTAAATGCTCAAATGGGCAAAATCTTTGATTGGTGCAAAATGCCAAATGCCAAATTATGATTTGTTTCCATTCCCCCTTGTATGCAAATATCCCCACTTGTTTGGATTGCCCAACAAAGGGAAGAGCATTGATTTAATTGACAGGGAAAAAAAAAAAAAATAAGGGCTGGCAAAAGCCAGGAGAATGTGACACTGCAGCTAAACCAGCAAAAAAGACTTGCACCAATCACGGAATTGCTGCCTCTTTTGCCGCTTTGGATTTCTACATCGCAAACACCAAAATAAATGAATAAAAACGAAGTTCATGGAATATCTGTATTCGCCATTTATTGATTCGTGGAATGCTTCTTTGTCTATGGTGTTGGAGTTGACTATTCACCAACTGACAAAAATTACGAAAAGTCTCAACATATACTACGTGTTCATCATTTTAAGACAAAGAAGCATCACCAAAGTTTCTCAATTTTTGGCTCCTTATTCCCCTCTTGTTTTTTCTTTATTATTATTTTCTTTTTCCTTCGTTGGGTTGGGTGAGGATCCATCTAAAGTGGAGGCAAGAAAGAACGATCATCAAGGCAATCTTGGATCTCTCAAATCTCTTCTTATTGGTCACGGAAAAAGAAGTCATCCATTTCCAAGATTTGTTGAGAGAGAGAAAAGGGGGCTTGCAATTGATACATATACAATGGGAGTACGATAGAAGTGAATCAATCTTGGAAATGAAAGAAAGAAAGGCATGACTCGAACCCTCATATCAAGAAAAGAGGTGAAAATTATTTTATCCAGACAGAATTTCTCATACTGCAAATTTTTGGGCATTCATTAGTTGCCAAATATTTGCCCCTTTTCTTCTTCTTTGTTCAAATGTATTATATATAGCCTTTTGTGTTAGGACACTACTATTCCAATAAATAGCTGGATAGTGAGTTGATCATATTTGCTAAGAATTAAAGATACAAACTGTGAAGAAAGTAAGTAGAAAAGAGAGTTTTTTTGTTTTTTGTTGACAATATGAGCAACAAGAAACCAGCTGTGAAGCTAGATGATGAGCAAATCGCCGAGCTACGTGAGATATTTCGTTCTTTTGATAGAAACAATGATGGAAGCTTAACGCAGCTTGAGTTAGGCTCACTCTTGCGGTCCTTGGGACTAAAACCTCGTCCAGATCAGCTTGAAACCTTAATTCAGAAGGCAGATACAAACAGCAACGGTTTAATTGAATTCTCAGAGTTTGTGGCTCTGGTAGCACCAGAGCTGCTTCCGGAGAAGTCACCATATAGTGAGGAGCAGCTAAAGCATCTGTTCAAGATGTTTGATCGAGATGGTAATGGATTTATTACAGCAGCCGAGTTGGCGCATTCGATGGCAAAACTAGGGCATGCCCTTACCGCAGAGGAGTTGACAGGAATGATCAAGGAGGCAGACACGGATGGGGATGGAAGAATAAGTTTCGAGGAGTTTTCGCAGGCAATCACATCAGCTGCTTTTGATAATTCTTGGGTTTGAAGCAACTGATGTTGTTTCTGGTATGTTCTGTTCTGTTTGATTGGTTCATATCACTCTCAAAAGCCACTAGCTTTTCTGGGAAATGATCTTCTGTTTTGTATGAAACTGCGTGGAATGCTGAATTGCTGTCTACACTTTGAATATGGGATTCTGCTTGAAATGTGCCTAGCGCCATTAAAATTAATCTTAATTCAACAAACCAACAGAGTGAATCCGGATTTACTTAGCATAACTTTGAAGAGGTAGACTGCTTTGTTAATTGTTATCCTGGTAGGATTTATCATCTCAGTAGGTACAAGGTACACTCTTGACACCCTGTTCTTTATATTTTCTTCTCCACCGTAATTCTTCAGCAGTGTGATTGTTGACACTTTACCACGCAAAAAGGTGTTTTTCAACTCTTTTAAGATGATTAAATGGATGAAAAGACATTTTGCAACTTCACTGATGACGTGATGCTTTCCAACTGCATTACATTCAGCAACTTGTGCTATAAAATCTGAAACATGAATGCAATGCCTCGCCATATCCTCTTAAGAGTTTGGTTGATTAAAAGACAGCTTGAACACAAAAGAATAGTAGTTGGTGTTTCGCGCTTTTCAAAGAAGGAATCAACTTGCATAGCAAGAAAATGTTGATAATGAGTGAGATGTCGATTTATGTATTGTACCATGCGAGGTAATCAGTGTTGGAAACAGTTTGAGCAGATTTACCCTCTTTCCAGCACCCTCAGTGCATTGAGGATTATGCAGGGCTATGAGCTTGTTACAAAAACCTGTTGGTGTTTCAGGCGAGTCAGAATAATGTATGCATTTTTAATCTTACATTTCTCTTCTTGTTCCTTCGAGACATGCTTGGAATTTTAGGTTTGAGATCTTCTGATGCAGGTGCAAAGCAAGAAACAAAGAAAAAACATATAAATTTTAATGAGTGAAAATGACTAGATATAAATTTCAAGTTATGCATATTTTATTTTCTCTGGAATAACAATCCTCAAGTTCTCTGTTTTAGAAATAGATCAGAAATTCTATTTTAACTAGAAAACAAAATAAAAATCTGAAATTACAAAGAAAAAAAAGCATGAAATCCGAAAATAACAATAAAAATCACAAAAATTATGAAAACCGAGGCCATGTGATGAGATTTTTAAAATCTAAATATCCGACGGTTGAAGTAACGATTCCAAACTATTCCTAGGAAAACAACCTTTAAAAACTCCTGTAAAAATTTAAGCACGATCCAATGATCGGATCAAAAGTTATGGTATTTTTAAACTATTATTCTAGTCTGGCGTAACAAAACCTTTTCTTAAATTTAAACATGTCCCACTAGTCTATAAATATATCTGCTACACTATCAACATAATTTATTTAAAGCAAATCTCATCTAATTATAACATATCCACGTTTAATTGCCCAAAATTATTTATTATCGCAAACCCACTAGTTGTGAATGTTGTGACCGTTAGCTCTTCGATCAAGCATTCACGTGTGCATAGTGATCAATGGGGCGCTGAAACCATCCCCTCTTCTTCTTCTTTGAGCTCGCAGGTGTCTAGAGTTACTTCTGCATATGTTGGATTGTCTGAGAACTTCAAATATCTTTTCTGGAGATTTCCAATTTTCAAGGACACACTAACTCCTATTTTGACTCTATCCAGAATAGTGTGATGATCGTATAAAACCACATCAGAGGAGTTTTTCCCAACTCCTCCGGTTTACCTATCTCAGCACAGTCGAGGTCGTAGTATCGAACAAACAAGTGAAATTAACTCAGTTCTATGGTGATGTTCCAAAAATTGCCTCCTGCTCAACACCAAGTCTCATACATCGTTTTTTAAATTAAGAAACTTATAATAATATGAAAATAAAGTTTTAACAAAGAAACTTTGAAAATCATGTCTCTATATTTTATATGAAATTGGAGAAAAAATAATTAATTTAAGAAAATCTTGTAAAAATTTTATAATAACAAAATATAAAATTTTATTTTTATTGAATATTCTTGATCATAAATTTAATAGGTTCATATAAAATAATTAATGAATTGATTGCTAATATCACAAAAATTCTATAATCTTATTTGAAAATCAAGACAGAATTAAAGGTATTTAATGGAATAATATTTTAAAATATTGAATTATAATTAATCTGATTAAAGTTTAAAAAAAATTAAAAAAAAACTAAAAAGCTATATAGAAGCAAATAAGGAGCTAGTTCTAGATGTTTGATCCCGAGCACCTGGATTAATAAAAAGAAGCTCATGTTTGAACCAAGCATCTGGATCAAAAAAAAAAAAACTCGCAGGTCCATGGGTTTAGCCTTTTTACTTTTTACTTTTTTTTGTTTAATGATGAGGGCTGCGTCCTATTTTTTTTTAATAAAAAAACATGACATATTATTTATTGGTAAAAATTCTAACAATCAGATGATTGAAATTCAAGTTTTTGTACCTTGAAAATCTATTTTTCAAATATTTTCTCACTTAAAAACTTAGAAACACATTATTAAATATCTAAGTAAAACCATTTTCGATCTCAACACGGTAAAAAATATATATATAAAATTAAACGGTATTAAAAAATCTCGAGCCTCAATTTACTTACATTAACAAGATAAAAATTCAAAAAAAAAACCCAATGAAACCAAGCTCCATAGGTATTGGAATGTAATCAATCAACCACTTTCTCTTACCTTTCTCATTCCCTGATGATTTTCTCTCTTCTCTATCAAAATTTAGAGACTCAAACTTAAAAAATTAAAGTTTAGGATTAAAATATAAAATTATAAAATTAAAAGGACTAAAAATGAGCAAATAAAGAATTTTTAGAAGAAAATGAAGTTTTTGGGCAAAGTTGAGAAACCCAGTTAGTTTTTTGTTTTTTATTTTGGTCCTTTTTATTTTAATTCTTTTTAATACAACAAATTTAAATCTTATTTCATGAAATTTACCTCTAATTCATTTCAGAAATTTTATTTAAATACTTTGGATTGTCAAGAAAATACAAGGAGAAGACTAAATCAACACGTGATTTATCACAAACATCACATGAAATTAAGAAGTTAGAGAAAAAAAAATGTTCAGTGATCAAAATGTAAAAAAAAAAAAACGAAATTGTTGATTAATAAAAGCAAACGAGAGGACCAGTTCAGAACGGTCATTTGTTTTAGATGTATTGTATAATAGTCTACGTCAACAGAACAAACACCAAATTTCTTGGCTGCAAGTAAACAATAACATCGGTTGATAACCAAGCAAAGAACCCTGATGATGGTACGACTGAATTTTCTTTCGATATTAGAGGAGAAATGTGAGAAATCCCTGGAATTATAACTACTCCATCAGGCTGTGAACTAATTGAGCAGCAATCGTTAGACAGAACAGAGTCATTTCCGAATTTAAGGGTGCATGAGGCTCAAATTAATGAGGAACTGTATAAACCAGAAAACCTTTTGTTATCCTCTGAGAGTGAGGGGAATGGGCCAGAAAAAAATAAAAAAGAGGAGGCATGCTCTTTATAGACTCGAAGCGATAAAGAACTGAAAGAGAGAGTAAAATGAACAAACTCAGTTCAGAACTGGATGTTCTGGCTTAATATTCTACATGTCACAAGAAACTTGATAATTGAGCCATATTCTTAAACTGCTCATGTGTCAACGATGCAATGATAGTCAATAAGGAAGAATCAGTCATTGCAAGCAAGAAATCTAATGCCACAATAATGTTATAATTGCTCTAATCTCACAAGAAAAACACTCTGGGTTGCAAATCTATCAACGAGAGAAGGTAAGGTTTGTGAGTGTAAAATGTATTAGAATATGCAAAATGGTAATCGTGGTTGCATTATGCTTTCTTCTTTTTGGATTTAAGCATCACAAATCCAACAAACACGCATAAGAAGCAGAGAAGCACCATGCCAGCAAATACAGGTACAAGTATGGCGTATTCTTGTGGAAGGAAATACTGGTGGACAAAGTGATCACTGTCTACAAATGGCTGAAAAACCACGAGATTAAGAGTAAACACTAAAGACAAGTTCGTTGAATATGCAGATGCAAATCAATGAAAAACTGAACTCACCAAAATGATAACCCAGAAAGTATAATAAGTGAAGATAGATATACTGGTTAAAGATAACAAAAACCCTACTGCTCTGTCTGCCAACTCCATGCCAGTGTTTGCAGTTGTTTGTGCCTGTAAGAACATGAAATACTAATTCAACATCCAGAAAGGGGAAAGAAAAAAAAAACTTTGGACAAGCAAGATATAATTAAAAAAAGAACAAGAGAAAGGTGGCACAATACTACATACAAAACCGCAAGGAGATGCAGAAAAAACTAAAAATATGAGAAGGAAATGCAAAAGAAAGAGTTCTTCCTCAAGCTAAACAGACTCTACAAATCAGGCTGTGAAGGATGTGAAAAGATGTGCCCATAAATACGAGGAAAACAAAGTCTTTCTGGTTTATTGTGTGTAATGAGAACCATCAATAAAGAAGTTGGCTTACACAAGATTAATTTTGGATTGAATTTAAGCTCCATGATCCACAATAAATGTAGAATTATCAAATTCCAAAATGCTAAATCCAAAGAATTCCAATTTAACTTCAGAAAGACTTCCCGCTCTTAGCCACAACATGCTTCCTGAGCATTTTCACGTCATTGCTTGTGTAAACGATGTGGAGTTTGGAAATAAGAAACAACTCAGGATGATCATGAACACTAAACAAAAAAATTGAATTATTACCCGATCCACATCTCATGCATCGGGATCAGACTTGCCACACCAAGCATACACAATCATACTCAATTGCCAACTATCATTGCAATCACAATGATCAAAGCTGAGTACTAGCCTACAAATTCATTTTCGGAGATAATAATAATAATAAGCCCGGTCATTTACCTCAAATGAAAGCAATTAGTAGTACCTCTTTTAAGACAGCCGATACAATCAATTGTTCAAAGCCTAAGTCTGCTAAACACAAACACCAACAATGTCATAAAACTACGGAGCTTAAGGTCCAGAAGAAAATTCTTCTAGAACCCAGCAACTCATCTCAATCCTCATAGTCATTAGACCAATCAACCCAGATACAAACACCCATATGAAATTCAAGAAATGATTTCAATCAATCAATCAAGTGGGAATTCACCAACTTAAAATTGAAGCCAATCAATCGATTTTTTCATTACTGTTTCCACCATATTAGAGCAAAATCACAGAGCTGTAAGATCCCAATTTATAAAAAATAAATAAAAATACGAGTAATTCAATACAAAAAAAAAGTAAGATAGTAGTAAGATCATAAACGACAGGGTTAAGATGATCTCGCACCTGTTCTCTTCTTTCGAACGAGGAGAGGTTACTAAAGTGCAGGCGCCGGTTTCTACTTTCCAAAGCCGGAGAAATATAAAACAGGTGGAAATTTATTGGCTATGTATTTGGGCTTTAATGCAAGCCATACACAGTTAAGAAGTGGGCTTTAACCACCATGGCCTTGTCATTTTTGGTGGCTTGTGAGTTGACCCAAGTAGGGGCACCAAAGTGATGGAACTGGACTGAACCGGAGGGTGCTCTTCCAGGTCCATACAAGCCTGACATTGCTTGGGATAGTGCTGGCATCTCAGGGCAGCCTACTCTGCTACTGGGTCCTGGCTAGTAGAGCGGCCTCACGGAGCAGGGCCTCATTTGAAGCAGCACAGTGTGATGCTGGCCGCAACCAGTTCAGGACAGGGCACGATTTGGTAAGTCACGCTAATCCCTGGCCAGATGAGTAGCTGACATCGGTCTTGGCTTCATACAGCAGGGTTTGTTCGAAACAGGCACAGTGTGGGCCTGGCTTTAGAGAGTGATGCCACTAAATGGCGGGGTTCGCTGGTGGTTTGACAGCACATGGGCCTAATTCACCGGGGATTGTACCATGCGAAACAAAATCCCAGCAGTAAAGAATACTTGATGTTGTTATTTGATTTCTTACAAAATAATACTACAAAAATGGCAGTTGTTTTTATTATATATAATTGATTGATAGGTTCAGAAACTTGTTAATATTGTTATATGCGCCATTTCATAAGTCATCAGTATCATATATAATTGTTTGAGCAGCCGTACAACTCAAAAAACATTCAACAGGATATCACTGAGGTCAAGTTAATGCAAATTCTAAGAAAAAAGGAGCTCTAAAGCATATACAACAACCAGAAAATAAAAGCGGAAATTTATTACCCAAAAGGGGAAAAGAATCATAGGAAAAATGGTTTCGGCTATCAGTTTCAGCATGACTACGTTGTATCCCCTCAAATTACACCTCAGCCAACTTCTATCACAGTTCCATCTCAGAATCAAGCCAGACTCCACAAGAAACACAAAATAAAAAATACCTACCACGCTTAGTTTTGCAGTATATACTGCATCATGTCCTTCCGGAAAACCCCCTGAAACCCACATCCACCACCAATACTGTTTGGCCTTGACATTTCAGGGCCCTGGATGCTCAAGTGCCTGTACTGTGTAAAAATCCCAGCAGGTCTTGATGGTCGCATCATCATTGCAATGGAAGGAAATGGTTTTGACCACGTACTCCTTGCTGAGGTGAAAAGGTGCCTATAAGATTCTTGGCATCTAGACGTCTGGCCAATGCCCGAAGCTTTCAGGTGGGAAGTGTTGGTTACCTGGTTTGTAACACTCATATTTGAGCTAGCACCATTTGTGGGTTTCTCAGGTGAGGGACCATGAATCTGAGCGGAAGGTTTCATTTGGTGCAGCCACCTCAGAATCCTGTTACCAAGATTTCGACCAACCTCTATGTCTCTTTGCTGTACATTCAGGTGAACCTTCAGAGCAACATCAAAAATAGCACGTGTTCGTCTATGAAGTTGGGAAAAGAAAGGAAAATATGAGGTTTTTTTAAGCCCTGAAGTAGTTTCAAACTAGAGGCATGGAGATATACACGTACTAGCAGCATAATGATACACAACATACAACAGCGATAGTAGCACCAGCAAGTAAGAGATGCACAAACTGTACAAAATGGCATTTAAGCCAATCTGGTAACAAAATAGAAAGTTTAGCAGCAGTATAGTCACACTGAAAGAACCTTCCAAGCGTTTAAGGCATCCAAATATGTCTCAATTGTATTGACTTCATCTATTCAAATCTTTAATAGACGTCCAAATAGTTGTCTGGACATCAAACAGTATACACTCTGTTAATGTTTGATATGCGTTATCAAAATCCATGGTATAATATTGAAGAAGTTCTTCCAAACCTCTATCTCAAAACTGATTGCTTAAAATACCGTAATTTTCTAATTGCGAGGACTTTAAGGCATATAATCACCTTATGGGATAAAATTGTATAGTCAATTATGTCAGAATTCAAATTAGAAAAGACACCCCCTTAGCATGCTTTCACTTCTTTACACCCTTGAAGTAGAGAGTGATTTATGGAAATGATGGTTTGAAAGAGAAAATGAAACAAGTTCAGCAAACCCATTCTATAGTGTGCATGCATGTTTGGAAAAAACTATAGCATAAGGGAAGGCGACCCACTAAGGAGATGCTGCCAATACACATTGCGCAACTATATACAGAAGACTACAGAGAGAAATTACAGAAGCAACGGTTAGGCACTGAACAAAGAAAATAATGATTAAAATGGAACTCAATGCATCTGATGCATGCTCCTGAAGCAGAGGAAAAACTGCAGTGTAGGTTTTCATTGCATTTTAAGCAAATCAAATCCATTTGGCATCCTAATCAACAAGATTAAGGAGATATACTGCCAATACCTGTGTATTTGTGTCGATATTATGACAACCTCATTCGAACCACCCCAATTTCCTCGAAGAACTATGTATTAAATGGTTAGAGACTTAAAAAGTAATGGGGAAATTGAATTATGTCTAAACCAGGCACTCCCTAGTCTCTATCAAACAAATCATAGACGAGCAAGATCATAAGAACATAGGTGCAGCTACTTCGAATATATCTTTATAAAATCCCACAAAAAAGAATAAGTAAAATGATCAACGAAAAAGCACTCCACTAATCAATTTCTATAGAAATGTATAGATCAAATACTGATTAGATCATTTGTGTCATCAAAACAGAGCCATTCACTTGCAAGAATCAAATGCATCAAAAGAGCTAGTCAAGTAAACAACATTTCGACAAAATAGCAACAGCACATACCTCTGAACAAACTGACGAATCCTAGGGTACTTGGGGCTTATAACCCTAAGTTGAATCCTTGAAGCCAATTTGTAAGCCCGTTTCAAACCCAAAAAATACGCAGTTCCCAATGTGATCTCCCATAGCACCATCTTGTGTATCTGTTTCTCAAGAAACTTCTCTTTCTTTTGTTTGTGCACCGCCTATGGAGCCCGTGTGTTACTGCGCTTACCGTGTTTTTTATTTAAAAATATATTTATTTTTAAAATTTATTTTTGTTATATATTAAAATGATTTAAAAACAAAAAAAAAATTTTAAATTTTCACAAAAACATTTTCTAATCGAAAAAGTAAACAGACGTTTGTGTATCTAAAATTTAAATAATCGATATTGTCATCATTCTCTGAGAGATATGATAAGAAAAGAAAGGACAAATATTAAATGTATCACTAAACTATTAGAATATTATCAATTTCATACCTAAGTTATTTTTTATATCAATTTTACCAGTAAATTATTTTGATATTTCAATTAATGACTTTTGTTTAAATACTTGATAAGAAAACGTTAAGTTCTCAACAAAATAACATCATTTCTTGCAAAAATAAATAATTTGGATAAAAATAGGAATGGAAAGCCTTAAAAATAGATGAAAGTTCTTTATTTAGAATTTTTAAGAGTTAAATAGTAAAATTGATACCAAGAATTATTTGATGGTGACATTGAGACTACCAATATTGATGAGTGGTATTTTTTAGACTTGTAAAAAAAAAGAAAAAAAGTTTATGTGATTTGTGAGGAAAAAATGTGTTATATAGAAAGTGTTTATTTAATATGTTGTATAGAAAACACAAGATTAGATATTGAATTGAAAAAAAAATATTGAAAACATAGTATAATAAGGGAAAGGAAAAAAAATAGGAAACTTATATTAGGAAAAGAGAACAAAATGTTAACTAGGAAAATTTATTTAAAAAAGTTGTATAGAAAATATACATGTATTAAATAAATTAAGTGCATTATATTCATGATTTTATATATAATTATGAATATACATATGCGCCCGTGAAAATAATATTTTGTTAACAAATTAATGCAACAAAAATGTCTTGCTGAGATTTTTTTGAAAGGGTTTAGCGGTAAGAACTTGTGAAATGATCCTACTTTAAGCTTTTATCCCTTTTAAGGCCTTACCTTACCATGATCTATAACATGAGTGATTTGAAGTTTAAGCGGGACTAGATTTTAATAAAAATAAAAAAAAAATTGATTTGATATAATTCAATCAAAAACTTAAATTGATTTGTAATCCAATCAATCCAGGCAAAACTCATTTAAAATTCATTGATTTTTTTTTTTATTTTTTACAATTTCTTTTAAAAACAATATTATTTTTAATTTTTATAAAATAAAAATAATTAAATTTATCTACGTTAATCCGAGTAGTCCGACATGCTATAATACTAGTTTAGTGATCATAATTTCAAGAATGAAGACAATATTGGCCTTCGGTAGATATATAATCTACATCTAAAGATATAATATATTAAGAAAAAATACCTCTCATCAATCTTAGTTTTTGGGGCAAAGAATCGGGTCTATTATAGTCTGCCAAGAGGGATGAATTATAACAGCTGCAGGATGCTGATTCTCTTGCAATCAAATGTGCTTCAACTTATTTGGTTTGAAATTTAGACTTCTTTAATTTTAAAGCTTCAGTTTTTTTAAAAAATATCAAATGCAATCAAATTTTAAATCAAATGCAATCAAATGTGCTTCATTAGCTTGCGCGTACCTCACTAATTTCATGGATCTTGAAGTTAACGATCATGCAAGCCTCCAGTGACCCTGAGGTTTGTGGGACTCAAACTGGTAACCTTTATGGAACAAACCTAGAGTCTGACAAGTTGCGGTACATCGCTAGGGTTCATTCGACTGAATCTTACTTTTGTCTTTTGATTTATTTTGTCTTTATGCAAGTTTCACCATAGTTGCTCACAATATTAATTAAATTTTATTCTAAATAAAAAAAAAATCTTAATATAGCTTATAGTTCTCAAATAGTCCTTGAACTAGGTATAGGCTCACGCTATTTATTGTTCGATACTTTTCTATATGAAAAAACAATATTTAAGCATCTTTTAGATAAATAAAAAAAACAAATTGCTCGAGTTATAGTCCTCGCTAAGTTTAATAAGTTGGTTTCATTTAAATTAGATGATAAAAAAAAAACAATGATAGTGAACAAATAAAAAAAAAAGATCGTGATACCCTAAAAAAACATTTAGAAATATGTAATTGAATAAAAAAAACAAAAAAAAAAACTTGGATTAAGTTAATCTAAGATAGCATGATAGATATGTAAGTCAGGTAATATGAGGTGAGCCAGCTCATTTTTAACATTATAATTTTATTTTTTTCTATTAAGCATTATTAGGTTTTTCTAGTTTATTTTCTATTTGAAGGAAATAGTTTTTTTACTTTTTTTTTCCTATTTACTTGCCTTTTGGCAAATGAAATATAGATAAATAAAAATTAAATATTTTAAGTGTCTTCCTATAATTATAGTATTACTTTTTATCTATGAGGATTTAAATTATAACAAATTCCGTTATTCTTCGCTACCATCTATGCCAATATTTTTCTAAAATAAATTCATTGCTTCAATACTTATTAACATGTGTTTTTGAGATTATTGTTGATTACTATAATGGAGGATTCTTTAGATCTTCCATGCACTCCATGTTGATTACACTTTAAGTACATTTAGGAAGTAAACACATAATTTACTCTAGTCTTGTGAGCTACATATTTATTTTAGAATGAACTAGATGATTGACTTATGTTGTGCTACGAGACAGATTAATTGTTTTAATGAAAAATATATATAAGCATTGCTAACATGTTTTTTAATAAAAAAAAATTATGAATTCAAAATATGATGTATAACCAACGTTATCTTTTTAAAATATTTATACAATAATATATTGAATGATACATTTAAAAAAATATTAAGACGATGACATATTAGATATTTAAATCGATTATGGTTAACCTGTCAAACATGCGACCCGGGTCATAATAAACTTATAAAAAACAAATCAAAATAAATTATGAAGGTCAATTTCTAATCAACTCAATGTCGGAGGATGAAAAAAAAATTATATATATTGAATTAAAATAAGGATAAAAAAGTCAACTCAGGTTAACTTGCCAAACATTCAACTCGCATCATAAGATTGTGATAACCCTATAAAAAGTAAATAAAAAAAATACAAAGTCCAATTTCTAACCAACCTAATATTGAATGATGGAATCGAAAAAAATATTAATTAAAAAAAGATAAAAACAACCAAAGTCAACTTGGACTAACCTGTTAAACCTGCGACATGGATCATGAGATTAAGATAACTGCAAAAGAATTAAATGAAAACAATTATGAAGATCTATTTCCAATAGTCCTAATGCGGAAGGTTGAAATCAAGAAAGAACAAAATCAACTTAGATCAATCTGCAAAACCTGTTATCTATATTATGAAATCAAAATAATCCTATAGAAAAAAAAATAAAAAAAAATTATGAAACCCAATTAAAAAAATTTCAATTAATAAAAGGACAAAAAGATTAGCAGAATCAATCTGGATCAACCCGCCAAACCTGCAACCCGGATTATTAGATCGGGATAACCACATAAAAAAAATATTCAAAGTCCAATTTTCAACCAACTCAATATTGAAGGATGAAATTCATTAATTAGAAAAGATAGAAACAAATAATTTGAATCATGAGACTATGATAAATTTATAAAAAGCAAATTGAAAAAATTATAAAACTCCACTTCCAACAGATCTAATATTAAAGATTAAAAATAAAAAGAAAAAAAAATCATGAGATTGATATATAACCTAAGAGAAAAAAATTGAAGAAGAATTGTGTAGTATAATATTCAAAATAATTTAATATTAAAAAATAAAATTAAAAAAAAAACATAAAAAAAACATAAAATACTATTCCAATTAATTGTGTTTTATGTGTGTGGTTGGAATGATTGAGCCATATCTTTTAATAATTTATTAATATATTATTGGAAAATCTCTTAAAAACATGATTAATAAGTATATTTAAATTCAATCTAAAATTTTGATGACAATGAAGTATTTTTTATTTATTTTTTAGTAAAATTTAGATGACGTGTACGCGGAGTCACACTTCTGGATCCACTAAACTTAACATAGTACACTGGTGGATAATACAAATGAGTGGACAATACATGAGTAGTTGGGTGGTAGGGACACGTGGGTGTGTCTAGTTGTGAGTTCTGCTATTATTCTTTATTTTTAGTTTATTGTTGCCTCCTCCTACAAAGAAATAGTTCAAAGAAGACATCCTCCTCCACCAGCGCCTACAGCACAAGATTGCTGTTGTATGCAAATAAGCAGGCATAAATATTTTATAGAGGCAAAACAAAACAGTCGAGATAAAATATCATGACAAATATATTGGCCAAAAAATTCTAATGGCTGCAATGAAAAGAAATCGAGGACCATAAAAGTGTGTGTGTCTGTGTCTAGTTGTAAGTTATACTATTATTCTTTATTTTTAGTTTCTTTAGAATTTTATTTTTATATGAAGAAATAAAAATACAATTAAAATAAAAAAAAACCTGGAAACTTACTTGGTAACGTGGTATAAGATGCTTTTAAAAGTATTTTTTAATTAAAAATATATTAAAATAATTTTTTTTATTTGTAATATTAGCCTATCAAAAATATCAAAAAATACTTAAAAAAAACATTAATTTGATTATGATTTTTTTTAACATGAACTTTGAAACCGACCCATATAGCCTACAATTTTTTTTTTAATAACTCAGTCCCCACCCTATCAACCTTAATCCAAAAAGCATAACAAATTGACCCAAAAAATTAATTCATTTTTCCCTCGACAAAAAAACACAAAAGCAAAGCCCATACACAACAGTAACAATTTAATACCCACCTTTGACCCTCCTATTCATTGAAAAACAAATTCTCATTCCATATTTGACATTGTCAAAAATTAAAAGATAATAAAGTTTATTATAAATCAAGATTTTTAAAGATAATGTATACCATAATTACAAGAAGATCCAAAATATTTTATTTTTATTTAATAAAAAACTCTCTTATAAAAAAATATTATTACAACCCTTTATATATAAAAAAACTAGAAAACAATATCTATCAATACATTTTAGGAAAATAAAAATTATAAAACTATACATTTCAAATAAAAAAACTAAATAATACTAAATAAAAAAAATAAAATTATTAAACTAAAAAAACTAAAAAAAACATTTATTTTATCAAACAGATAGCATGACTTCTTTTTTATATATGAAACCATATATTATTTTTTATAATAAATAAAAAAATATAATTTCTAATATCTTTAATAAAAAAGGAAAATTATTGGCATAGAATATTAACCGGCAAGTAAACAACAGCTCACAAAACAACTCTCTTGTTAAAAACCCAGAGCGTATTGGCTATAAACAAATCAATAAAAAGCAAAGCAACCCTTCTCTCTATTCGGTCTCTGTCTCTGAAGAATGCAAAGACAATCTCTAGGCTCACCAGTAACCAAGCTCCACCCCCATGGAGGAGCCGATACTCTCTT